>Ga0326727_10014160_pt1 | contig 17473 bp, 19 predicted proteins | sample MB2enrmetagenome_FD_207643 | JGI IMG/M metagenome (GOLD analysis project Ga0326727, IMG submission 207643) | Lab enriched peat soil microbial communities from McLean, Ithaca, NY, United States - MB29MY | ecosystem: Environmental > Terrestrial > Soil > Wetlands > Peat | place: USA: New York...
CTGACTCTACGCATTAAGAGCAGATAGCAGGGTCGTTTGGAAAGTTCCAAATCTATTTCTCATCCAAGCCCTCAAGATAGCAATTGAAAAACGGCCTCTCCCTGATGGGCTTTTCGTTCTTCATCCATTCCATCGAGAACCTTTGCAACCCATGAGACTCTGAATAGACCATCCCGCTGTGAATCTTTACGATGTCCTGGTGTGCATACCCTTGCGGGAGGCTAAAAAACTCGAAACTAAATGAGGTTCCGAACGAATGCATTGTTCCATCCCGCATTTCGACTACAAATGCTGTCCATCCCACTGTTGTTTCACCGTGGATCATCTTCAGAATTTCAGTAGGCCAAGCAAACGGTGAGGCCTCAACCGACATAAGGTCATAATAAGCAACGCAGGGTCCACCTGCGACAAAGCTGGCAGCGACCTTTCTCAGCTGCGCTGGATTTGAGCGCAGTTCATCGAATCGGCGCAACGCAAGGTCTACTCGTGGTCTCTTGCCTTGAAAAACTACACACGGAAGGTACGTTCCATCAGATAGATACGCTGCAGCTCTGTACCAGTCACCGTAGACAGGGTGCTTCATCGGCTCGATGGTCGCTCTGACGAGTCTCGCGAGTTCTTCATCACGCATGATTTCTCCCAGAAAAATGTAGTGAAACCAGCCTACTACGAACCCCGCGCTAGTCGGTCCACCAGCCAGTCTATGGCTTCGGTCTCGTGCTCGATCTCGATGCGCAGGCGGGCGGTCTTCAGCGGCAGGGATGCCGGCAGGTGGGAGGAGAGACTTCCCAGCCTGACCTGGTCCTTTTCTGTTGTGATAATGGCTGCGACTCCCGTCTCGTGGGCTGCGGCGGCCAAGCGATCAAGGTCGCGCGGGGAATAGCGGTGGTGGTCGGGGAAGGCGATGCGGGCAGCGATGCGCAGGCCCGCGGCTTCGAGGCCGGCAAAGAACCGCTCCGGGCGGGCGATGCCGCAGAACGCGACTACGGGACCATCGACGACCGGAACCTCCATCCTGCGATGCAGCCGCCAGACCGGACCTTGCCAGCCCCAGGCGCGCAGAGCGGCCTCCAACTCCGGAGCGCCGTCGGGGTCCTCGGCAGCAGCGGGAATCGCAATCACCGTGGCGCGGCGAGCGGCCTGGAGGGGCTCGCGCATATTGCCCGCGGGCAGCAGGCCGTCCTCGCGCCAATCGCGGCCGTCGAGCAGCAGAATGTCCACATCGCGGTGGAGCTGGCGATGCTGAAAGCCGTCGTCCAGCAGATGAACGGCAGGCTGATTGACAGAGGAGATCCCGGCCGGCGCTCCGCCCTCGGCCAGCAGGCCGGCTTCGTAGCGCTGAACTGCCACGTAGACCGGCGCGCCAGTCTCAAGCGCAATCAGCAGAGGCTCGTCGCCAAACTCTTCTGCGCTGCCGTCCGGGCGAACCCGTGCAGGGCGCTGGCCCCGGCGTCCATAGCCCCTTGAAAGCACGTCCACGCGCAGCGCGCGCCTGGTGAGCGCCTGAGCGAGCGCAATGGTCAGCGGCGTTTTGCCCGCGCCGCCGGCCGAGAGGCTGCCGATGCTCACAACCGGCCAACGCAGCCGCCGTACCGGTTCCAGCCCGGCGCGCAGCCGCAGTTCGCGCAGCACGAGCCCCAGCCGGTAGGCTGGAACCAGCGGCAGAAGCAGATTGCGCACAGAGAACGGCGAACTCATGACGATCGCTCCTGAATCGATTCGGCCGACAGCAACTCGTGCACTGCTTCGACGCATCGGCCGGTGGCCCCGGCCTGCTCGTTGAAGACCTGCCGCGCCCGCTCGCCCATCGCCTGGGCTGCGCTGCGGTCGCGCAACAGCTCGATCAATGTTCCGGCCAGTTCCTCCTTGGCGGCGATGCGGACGGCTTCATGCGCCCGCAGGTCGTCGGTGATCGAGCGGAAGTTGGCGTAGTTCGGACCCATCACGACGGGAACGCCGAACTGCGCCGGCTCAAGTGGATTGTGGCCTCCGGCCGGAACCATGCTGCCGCCGATGAACGCCACCGCCGCAAGCGAGTAAACCGAGGCCAGCTCGCCGATGGTATCGAGCAGGACGATCTCGCCGGCGCTGAGCGGCTCGAGCTCGCCCGCCGGCAGCGCCCGCCAATCCGAGCGCCTAACCCACCTGAAGCCGGAGTGATCGAGCAGCGCGGCCACCGCGCCGAACCGCTCCGGATGCCGGACGCCAAGCACCATCGCCAGTTGCGGATCGGCTTCGAGCAGCCGCGGCCAGGCGGCGAGCAACGCAGCCTCTTCGCCCTCCAAGGTGCTGCCCGCCACCAGCAGACGCAGGTCCGCCGCCAGCGCCTTCAACTGGAGCGTGGCCTCAGCCTCCCATACCGCCCGCACATCGAATTTCAGATTTCCGGCCACCGAAATCCGCTCCGGCAGGCAGCCGATAGCTTTCAGCCGCGCGGCGTCCGTCTTACTCTGCGCCAGCACCCGGCTGAGCCGCTCCAGCAACGGCCGGAAGAAGCCCCGCAGCCGCCGGTAGCGCGGCCAAGAGTGGTCGGAGATGCGGGCATTTACCACCGCAACGGGAATCCCGCCCCGGAAACAGCCGCTGAGCAAATTCGGCCAGAACTCGGTCTCGGCCAGGATGAGCAGCCGCGGCTTGAGGGCATTCAAGTACGCCCGGACCGCCCAGGGCAGGTCCAGCGGGCAATAGAAGACGCGATTGGCCCCGAAGCGCTCGCGGGCCAGCGCCTGACCGGTCCGCGTCGTGGTGGAGACGGCGACAAAGTATTCAGGTAGCGCCGCATCCAGCGTCTTGACCAGCCGGCTCACCGCCAGCACCTCGCCCACCGAGACGGCGTGGATCCAAATCAGCGGCCGGTCTCCTTGCCCCTTCAGAAGCCGCACGCGCCCTAGCCGTTCCAGCAGCCCCTCGCGGTACTTCTGCGTCGTGGCCATTCGCCACAGCCACCACGGCGCGCCGGCCACCAGGACCGCCAGCAACGCCAGATTGTAAAAAAACAGAATCATGCGCAACCGAACTTTGCGTCCCCCGGTCTAACCCTCAAATGATACATTCATGCACGATGAGGGTTTCTGGGGCGTTTCCGTTGCTTGGGCTTTGGCTGGCGCTGCCGGCCGCGGCCGCAGACCACGCTCCGCCTCCCGTGCAGCCGGCCACCACCTTTGCCGCGGTCGAAGTGCACGAAGACGAAAGGGTGGCCATTGCCGTCGAACCTTACGACACGCGCGAGAAAGAAGCCATTTTCCGCGTCGACTACCTGAGCCACGGCGTGATGCCGGTGCGCCTGATCGTAACCAACAACGGCAACCGGCCCATCTCGCTGCGCGACGCGCGCATTCTCTTCCTCACCGCCGACGGCGACCGGATTCAAGCGGCCGAGCCTGAGGATGTGGAACGGCTGATGAGCAGCAAGGAGAGAACAGGCTCCAAGATCCCCATGCCCAGCCCCATACCCGAGATCAAACGGAAACCCAAGGCCAGCGATAAGGAGATTGAGCAGGACTTCGACACCTTCGAGTATGGGGCCCTCGTTGTCGAGCCGCACACCACCCGCGCCGGGTTCCTCTTCTATGACGTCTCCGGGCTTGCTCACCCGCTCCAGGGCGCCAAGCTGCACCTCCACAAGCTGCGCGACGCCGACGGCAACGAGCTCTTCTACTTCGAGATTCCCTTCGACAAGTACCTCAAATCCAAGTCCAGCCAGATGAATTGAGGCGTTCTGACTGCCGCTGCCGGCTGTGGGTCTGCCTCTCATCGCGATATTGCATATGATATGATTCTCCTATGCGAGCGGTGCTGGACACATCCGTCCTCGTGGCGGCGGTTCGAAGCGCCAAGGGTGCGTCGCGTGAGCTTCTGAGGATGGTTCTGGATGGAGAGCTGAGGCCGCTCGTGTCGGTTCCGCTGGTGCTGGAATACGAGGCAGTTTTAACGCGGCCTGAACATTTTGCCGGCTCCGGCGGCGCGGAAGCGAATGTCGAGATTGTAAGGGCGTTTTGCCGCATGGGTGAGCCTGTGCATGTTTCTCACCGGCTGCGGCCACAGCTGGGGGACCCGGATGACGAGTTTGTTCTCGAGGCCGCGTACCACGGACAGGCTGAAATGATCGTCACCCTGAACACGCGAGATTTTCTGCTGGCTGCAAGGCGGTTTGGCATTGCGGCGTTGGGGCCAGGCGAAGCCCTGGGGAGGATTAGACACCAATGAAGACGAGTAATTTTGCGTTGCGGCTCCAGCCTACACTTCTTGAGGAGGCGAGAGAATTGGCCAGGTCAGAGGGGGTGGCACTCAATCAGCTCATCAATGTCGCCGTGGCTGAGAAGCTTGCCGTCGCGCGCACAGCGGAGTTCTTTAGGCGGTATACGCGCGATGCCGATGTTGCCCGCGCGCGAGAGATTCTGGCCAGAGCCGGCGCTGACAATCCTCCGGTGCCCGGCGACGAGCTGCCGGAGTCATGGAAGCACCGCCGCGCCGCCGGCGGGCAGGAATCGCAAGCCTCGCCGCCTACTCGTAGTAAGTAGCCGTGGTGGTATCCGTCTCCCAGATAGTGCAGTCCTTCACCCGCACCCGGCCCTGGGTCATTGCGGCCAGTTGCTCGCTGGTCTGCTCGTAGAAGTATTTGGCCAGGTTCTCGGCCGAGGGATTCAGCACCGTGAAAGGCTCAAGGTCGTTGAGCATGCGGTGGTCGAGGCGCTCAACCACCGGCCGCATTACCTGCTTAAGCAGCTTGAAGTCGAGCAGCAGGCCGGCCTCGTCCAGCGCCGCCCCGGCCAGCGTGACGCGCACCTTGTAGTTGTGCCCGTGCGGGTGCTCGCACTTGCCCTTGTAGTTGCGAAGATAATGGCCGGAGGAGAAACCGGCCTCCACGGTGACTTCAAACATCGGCGTCTGCTCGATTCCTGTGCGTGGAAGACTCCCAGCTTCCATTCTAGGCTCTGGCGCGGCCTCAGGGATTCCGGCCTTGCCGCAGCCGCTTGCGCTGGGTGCCCTATCCTTACCGCGTTTCTTGCGAAAAGGGTGGGAGACCCCGCATCACAGCCGCTTGCGCCGCGCCGCTTTCCGCGCCTCTTCGTTGCGCCGCTCCACCTGCTCGAAGAGCTGGGTCAGCACGCCCACCAGCGCCGACGCCAGCCCAAACAGCAGCAGAAACATCGCCGCCGTCCACCACAGCGAAGCGCTGGCCGGCAAACCCGGCTGCATGCTCGAAGGCGCCAGCGCCAGCGCCGCCGAAACCAGCGCGAGAAAGACCAGCGTTCCCGCCAGAATGTAGAAGGTGCGCGACATAACTCCTGGAAAGCGGAAAGAACCCCCCGCGTCTGTTGCGATTCTAAAGCCGCCAGCCTGAGCCGGCGACCGGATTGCCCGCCCGTGCGCCGCGGCAACTACACTATCCATCATGGAAGTTCTCTACGGCGTGCATCCGGTGGAGGAGGCGCTCAAGGCCGGCAAGCGCCGCTTTGACCACGTGCTGGTGGCCCGCGAGCGCGACGATGCCCGGCTGGAGCGGTTGCTGGCTCTCTGCCGCGAGGCCGGCGTCCGGATTCGCCAGGAGCCGCGGGAGCAGTTGACGTTGCTGGCTCAGACCGCCGCGCATCAGGGCGTGGTGGCCATGGTCCATCCGCTGGAGTTTCTCGCCATCGAAGACCTGTTCGCGCCGCACCCGGCCAGCGCCAAGGCCGGCGCGAACCGCCTGCTGCTGGCTCTGGACGGCGTCGAGGATCCGCAGAACCTGGGTGCGCTCTTGCGCGTGGCCGACGGCGCCGGCGTCGACGGCGTGGTCCTGACCGAGCGGCGCTCGGCCCCGCTTAGTCCCGCGGCCGTCAAGGCCAGCGCCGGCGCCGCCGAGCACCTGCGCATCGCCCGCGTGGTCAACCTGGTGCGCGCCCTCGAAGAGCTAAAGCGCCAGAATCTATGGATCGTCGGCCTCGATGAGCGCGGCCGGACCGACTACGACCAGTTCGACCTGACCGGCGACTGCGTGATCGTCCTCGGACGCGAGGGCGCGGGCCTCCACGATCTGGTCCGCCGCACCTGCGACCACCTGCTGCGCATTCCCATGGCCGGCGGCGTCAGCTCGCTCAACGTTGCGGCCGCCGGAGCGGTGGTGCTCTATGAAGCCTTCCGCCAGCGCCGCAACGCCGCCCGCACGGCAGCAGTTGCTCTCTCCAGCGCCGCAGCCGCGTCCAAACCAAGGAAACAGAAAGGCTTGGGCTCATGAAGTTCTCCTTTGGCGGGATTGCGGCGGCGGCTCTTCTTTGCATCGCGATCTCCCCCGGCGGGGCGCAGACCGCGGCTTCTTCACCGCCGGCGCCACAGCCCCCGGCCCAGGCAGCCCCGCCCGATGCGCAGATCAACCGCCAGGTCATCTTGTCGCGCTCCATCGACGAGGACGGCCAGACCACAACCCAATCCTCCCAAACCCCCACCAAGCCCGCTATCCAAATCGCCGCCGAGCCTTCCGCCGAAGACGCCGAGCGCCAGGCCGTCACCTTCACCGCTCTCGATCTGGATGTGCGCCTACGCACCGCCGAGCAGCACATCGCCGTCCGCGCGCTCGTGACCGTGCGCAACGACGGCAAGACTCCGCTCGCCCGCATCCCCCTGCAAATCTCCTCCTCGCTCGACTGGGAGCGGATTCGCGTCAACGGCCGGGACGCGGCCTTTTCCGTGGCCACGCTTAACTCCGACGCCGACCACACCGGCCAGTTGCACGAGGCGGCGATTCCTCTGGCCCAGCCCCTCGCGCCCGGCGCCAGTCTTCCGCTCGACGTTACCTACTCCGGCGTCATAGCGCCCTCCGCCCAGCGCCTGCTGGCCATTGGAACTCCCGAAGAGCTGGCGCTGGCCTCGGACTGGGACCAGATCGGCGTCCCCTTCACCGGCCTGCGTGGCTTTGGCAATGTGGCCTGGTACCCGGTTTCGAGCGTGCCCGTCATCCTGGGCGACGGGGCGCGGCTCTTCGACGCCATCGGCGAACACAAGCTCCGTCTGGCCGGCGCGCGTTTCCGCCTCCGCCTCACGGTCGAGTTTCCTCACGATCAGGCGCCTACCGTCGCCCTCATCAACGGCCATCCGGCCCCGCTCGCCGTCACCGAACCGGCCGCCGCTCCGGACGAGGCCCAGGAGGTGGCCGGCATAGCCACGGCCAGTCTCGACAGCACGATCCTCGGCTTCGAGGCGCCCAGCCTCTTCGTCGCCATTCGCACCCCCCACCCCGGCGCGAATCTCACTGCCTGGACCCTCCCAGAAGACGACGCTGCCGCGCAATCCTGGACCGCCGCGGAGGCCAAGGTCACTCCGTTTTTGCAAAGCTGGCTCGGCCAGCGTCCCCGCTCCCAGCTCACCCTCCTCGACCTGCCCGGCCCGCAGGACGCGCCCTTCGAGGCCGGCGCGCTGCTGGCCGCGCCCATCCGGCAGGCTGACCTGCGGGCCAGTCTGGATCAACTCGACGGCATCTTGGTCCACGCGCTCACCCACGCCTGGCTCGCGCAGCCGGCTCAGCCGCCGCCCGCATGGCTCGACGAGGGCGTGGCCGGCTTCATGGGCACGCTGTGGATCGAGAAACAGCGCGGGCGCGATCAGGCTTTGGGCTCGCTTGAGGCCTCGCGCGCTGCCCTTGCCCTGGCCGAGCCGGAAAGCCCCGGCCAGAGCCCAGGCCAGCCGCTCGCCGCCGCCATCTCGCCCGTCTATTACCGGACCAAGGCCGCCTACGTGCTGTGGATGCTGCGCGACCTGGCCGGCGACCAAGCGCTCTCCGCCGCCCTCCGCGCCTACAATCCCGCCGCGCCTTCCGCTCCAGCCGCTCCCGCCCGCGATGCGAACCAGTCTGCTGCGAATGACGTTTCCCGCAGCCCCTTCGAGCGCCTCCTCGAAGATGCCCTATCGCGCCGCGATCTCTCCTGGTTCTTTGCCGACTGGGTCGACTTCGACAAGGGCCTGCCCGACCTGGCCATCGAGGGCGTCTTTCCCAGCGCCGCTTCGGCGGGCAACTGGCTGGTCGCCGTCAACGTGGCCAACAGCGGCTACGCCGCGGCCGAGGTTCCCGTCACCGTCCGCTCCGCCTCGACCTCAGTCACCCAGCGGCTGCTGGTTCCCGCCCGCGGCAAGGCCGTCCAGCGCATCCTCATCCAGGGCCAGCCAACCGAGGTCCAGGTCAACGACGGCACGGTCCCCGAAACCCAGGCCACCGTGCACATCACCAAGCTCGGCGATGCGGAAGGCGGCTCGTCGTCATCGAGCCAGCCGAGCACGGCGGAGCCGTGAACGGGAACATTGCATGGCTCACTTCACGCGAAGGCGATGAAGCGTGAGTCCAGAGCCCGACCCGAATATTGGCCCATTTACTACCTAGTTTCCCACAGTCACATTTTGTTGACAAGAACCCAGCCATTAGTGCATATTAAAGGTGGGCAGGCGATACCGCCTGCGTTTTCCAAGGTCTTTGACAAATCCTCCTCTGTGGAGAAGTAGCCAGGCGCCCCAAAAGGGCATTATGAGGCAGTGACTACCGTCACTCCTAGGCGGGGTTAGAAACCCGTCAATCACGCCGCCCAGTCACGGATGATCCACCCAAGATTGAGTGAGTGTCCGCAGCACGCGCTGACGCGCGAATGAGAAAGCCCCCCGAGACCCCCTCGTTGCCTTCCTCTGGCCTGCCGATCCGCAGCCGGCAAACGCCGGAAAGGGAGGTGATAGAACATGTCAAAGCGCTTGGACTCCTGCATTCAAAGCCTCAAGCAAATGATAGGAGATCCGTCCAACGAACTGGGGTCGGAGCAGCAGAGGGCACTCAAGTCTGAGATCCGAAAGCTCAAGAGACTGAAGAAGCAACCAAGCTGCAAACGCGAGGAGCTATATCGCGTTGCCAACGAAATCGCTGAAGAAGTCTTGAAGATCCTTTAGGTCTTCAACAGGGGTGAAATGCGGCTCAATCGGGGGGCGATTCTGTTACCGAGGGACTAAATGAATTTCGGAAAAGCCGTTCGCATTGCGCGATCAATTGCAGACGTATCTCAAGGGGAACTTGCTGCCAAATGCTCTTTCGATAGAAGCTACCTTTCCCTTATTGAGAGCGAGAAGAGAAGACCAACTGTTGAGACGCTGCATACCATTTCAAACGCACTGAACATTCCGTTTCATCTACTCGCATTGCTTGCAACGGAGCGCCAAGACGCAACGCGTATCGACGAGGGCCACGTGCAGGGACTAGCCACGGGGCTAACTCGCCTGCTGCTGGAGAGGCCCGAAGAAGATGAACGAAGTTCCCCCCAAGCCAATCGTAGGAAGCTTGAGCGATTTGGAGCATCGCCTCGGAATAAAAAGAAACGAGTTGCGCGAACTCCTCGCAGCCCAGCCCGAGCTGTATAACCCGTATGACACGCCGAAGAAGAAGCATCCCTATCCGGGGAAGAAAAGGCTCGAGAAGCTGGCAACCGGTCCGACGAAGTACAGGCACATCGACAATCCAGTCAAACAGCTGAAGGATTTGCAGCGAAGGGTACTGAGACGGATTCTATGCTATGCCGATCTACCCCAATACATGTTCGGCGCGGTTGCAGGTAAGACCTTGGTAGACCACGCCGAACGGCATATAAAGAATCAGGGCTCAACTCTCGTGCGCATGGACATAAGCTCGTACTACCCGAGTGTCACATGCATGCACGTGTATTTCGTATGGAACGTGGTCCTTGGCTGTCCGCCGCCGATCGCCAAACTCCTCACACAATTGACGACGTTTGAGTTCCATCTTCCTCAGGGGGCTCCGACGAGCCCGGCGATTGCGAACATTTTCCTCGCGTCGATCTACGCACCAATATGCCTTATGGGCGAGCATAAAGGTCTGACGGTCACAACATGGGTGGATGACCTCATCCTCTCCGGGGCGGAGGCGCGTACGGTCATGGAAACCGTGCGGGCTGTGCTCGCCTCAAATGGGTTCAAGGCAGCGCCGGAAAAGCGCGATATATTCGGGCCGCATGATGAGAAGGTGGTTACCGGGGGCCGGCTGGGGCGGTTTACCGTGCGAGCTCCACATCGAAAGATGTCGGAACTTCGGGCGGCGATCCATCGTCTCCGGGCCGGTGGCGTCCCAGCGGAGAATCGAGAGCGATACCTCCTGAACCTCACCTCTCGGATTGCGCACATCGGCCAAATCAATGAAAGCGACGCGAACAAGCTTGCCCGCCTCGCCAAAAAGTCCGGCGTCCCATTCAAGAGCCCCCGCACAAAACTGAGAAGCCAGCCACCGAAAGTACAGGTGGAAAAAGGACGAAGTCCGGTCCCTGCGCCTGATGATCGCGGGGTCTAGAAATGCCGGCCGGCCTAGCAGCGTGTGATCTTCAGTTGACGACAACAGCCCAAATCGCATTTCGAGGGCTGACTGGGAATTTGAGAGCCAAGGATTCAGCAGTCGCCCCGTGACTCCAGGCGCCTTCAACCTGGAGATGCCGGGACCATCCAAATCCGTCCGGTCAATCGCGAGCGACCCGAACGGCCTACTCCTTCTTCTCCGCGTTCCGCGCACGCACCTTGAACCAGATGGGCGTGCCCTTGAAGCCGAAGGCCTCGCGAATCTGGTTTTCGAGGAAGCGCTCGAAGCTGAAGTGCAGCTTGATGTCGCGGTCGGTGAAGAGGACAAAGGTGGGCGGGGCCACGGCGGCCTGGGTCATGTAGAAGATGCGCACCCGCTTGGCCATGGGCACCGGCGCGCGCTGGAAGTCGATACGCTCCAGAAAGCGGTTCATCTGCCCGGTGGAGACGCGTTTGCGGCGCTCGGCGGCCACGGCCTTTACCTCGTGCAGCAGCCGGGCCATTCCCTTGCCATCGGGGCCGGTTCCTTCGAGCGCGGAGAGAAAGATCACCGGCGCGTAGCTCAGGTACTTGAGCACCGTGCGCAGTTGCTTCTCGAATATCTCGCGATCGGCCGCGGGCTTGCCGTCCGTCCGCCCCGTGGTCACCGCGTCCCACTTGTTCACCACAATGATGACGCTGCGCCCGCTCTCGTGGGCGTAGCCGCCGATGGTGGCGTCGGCTGCGGTCACTCCTTCCGTCGCGTCGAGCACCAGCAGGGCCACATCCGCGGCCTCCAGGTGCCGCCGCGCCATCACCACGCTCATCTTTTCGGCCATCAGGTGAGTCTTGCCCTTGCGGCGGATGCCGGCCGTATCCACGAAGCGGAACCGGCTGCCCTCGAACTCGACCACCTCGTCCACGGCATCGCGCGTGGTGCCGGGGAGGGGCGAAACGATGGCCCGCGAGGTGCCCGTCAACGCATTCAGCAGCGTGGACTTGCCCACGTTGGGCCGCCCGATGATGGCCACCGAGGTCTCGTGCTGCTCATACTCGCCATGCGTGCGATTGCGGGGCTGCGCGCCGGACAGCTCCTCTGGAGAGATCGCCGCAGGGGCTAAAGCCCCGCTGTCATTTTGCTGCTTTTGCGGCACGACTGAAGTCGTGCCCTGATACAGAACAGAGCCGGAATCGAGTTCTTCAGCAGGTTGAGAAGCTCCCGTTGATTCATCTGTGTTGATGCCGGGGATACAGCCGGGATCTACCGGCGGAATCGCATCGGAGATAGCATCCAGCAGGTCGCCGATGCCCAGCCCATGCTCGCTGCTGATAGCGAAGACGTTGCGCAGGCCGAGGCGGCGGAAGTTCTCCGCGGCAATGGCCATGGCCTCGCCCTCGACCTTGTTGACGGCCAGAAAGACGGGCTTGCCGCCGCGAATGAGCAGCTTGACCAGGTCGTAGTCGGGACTGGCCAGCTCAGTGCGCGCGTCCACCACCAGCACCAGCGCGTCGGCCTCTGCTAGCGCCACCTGGGCCTGCGCGTAAATCTCGGTGGGGATCAGCTCGTGGTCGTCGGGCACCATGCCGCCGGTATCGACCAGGCGAAACCGCCGTCCGGCCCACTCGTACTCGCCATAGATGCGGTCGCGGGTGATGCCCGGCTCATCGCCGACAATCGACCGGCGGCTCTTGGTGAGGCGATTGAAGAGCGTGGACTTGCCCACGTTGGGCCGGCCCACAATGGCCACCAGCGGCAGTCCACCCCGCGGACGAAGACCTGTCCGCGGGGACCCCGGGGGCAGGCCACCCCGCGGACGAAGACCTGTCTGCGGGGACCCCGGCGGCAGGCCACCCCGCGGACGAAGACCTGTCTGCGGGGACCCCGGCGGCAGCCCACCCGCGCCTGGCGTGGCGGGTACCTCCGATCTGCGGTACTTGCGCAAGACTTGTCTCCAATCGAGGTTCGGGCGAAAAAGGAACTACCCCACTCATTCCATCATCGCTTTGCGCGGTGCGTCTTGTCGCTACATTGCCGATGCAAAGACGCAAAACCTGGGACTGGCGGGCGACAATCCGATCCTTGGGAGTCTCGATTTCTATTTGATTATCGAGCGGGCGACTCGTTCTTCAGCTGCGCAGGCGGTTGGATCGCCACGATCCTTGCCGCCGGCTTCTTGCCGCGCAGAACAATGACCTCCTCGCCCGCCTCGGCCTCTCTCAACAACCGCGACAAGTGGGTTCTTGCCTGATAAGTGGTGTAGGCCGTATCTAAGTATCGTTAATTCGCGTATCCGGGTCAAACGCGACACCGCGGCGTTCCAAGGTGAGCATTCTCTCATTTTTCCAGCGCGGTTCAGGCCGGCCAATTGCACCGTCGCCGTTGAGGATGTGACCATGCACATTCACCGCAGCCAAATGAATCCTGAAGCGCGCAATCCCTACTCTGCCGCCGCGGAGAAGGCCCTCGCCGCGCAACGAGCCGCCGCCGTTCGCAAGAGATTGACAAAGAGCGCAAGGGAGATCGAAAGCGCATCGACTCCCGAGGAGACTTACATGATCGGCCGATGGATGGACTCGCGCTACAGCCAGGGCCAGGGCGAGAAACCGTAGCAGGCCAGCGCCTCGGGCAACGATGCAAACTCCGGCTGGGGCGCGAGCCTCGGACCCGATGCCGGGACCACGACGGCGCAGCCGGACAGCAGGCTGGCTCACTATGATGGAGTGAGCACCCGGTCCCGATGCCGCCCACCGACAATCCAACCCGCGCCTTGCCCACGCTGCATGAGTTTTTTGCGCCGGGCGGCATTCTGGCGCATTCCTCGCTGCCCTTTGAATATCGCCCCGGCCAACTGGAGATGGCCAAGGCCGTCGAGCGGGCTCTGGAAGAGCGCCGCCACCTGATCGTCGAGGCCGGAACCGGTACGGGCAAGACCCTCGCTTACCTGCTGCCCGCCCTGCGCACCGGCCAGCGGGTCATCGTTTCCACCGGCACCAAGGCCCTCCAGGACCAACTCTACTTCCGCGATATTCCCTTCCTCGAAACGCTGGTCGGCGAGCTGCGCGTCTGCTATATGAAGGGCCGCGCCAACTACCTCTGCCGCCACAAGCTGGCCGCGCTGCGCAACCAGCCGATACTCTCCGGCCTGGAAGAGATCGACCAATACCGGCAGATTGCCGAATGGGAGCAGGAGACGGATACCGGCGACCGAGCCGAGCTATCGGGGATGCCCGAGTCGAGCGCGCTGTGGAACAAGCTGGATGCAAGGACCGAGGCCTGCCTGGGATCGACCTGCCCCGATTACCGCCGCTGCTTTATCACCGAGATGCGGCGCAAGGCGCTGGAATCGGACATCGTCATCGTCAACCACCACCTGTTCTTTGCCGACCTGAGCGTCAGGCAGGAGGCAGCGGGCGCGCCCGATGCCGGTATTCTGCCCGAAGCCGCCGCGGTGGTCTTCGACGAGGCGCACGAATTGGAGGAGGTAGCTTCGAGTTACTTCGGACTTTCAGTGAGCAACATACGGTTTGAAGAGCTGGCGCGCGATACCGACGCGCTGCTGCGCGGCAAAGAGGGCGCCCAGAAGCTGCCCGCCGTCACGCAGCAGCTCCGCGAGCGCGCCCGCATGTTCTTTGCCGGCTTGCCCATCGCCGGCGACGGCCGCCAGCCATTCACGGGCCGCGAGGAGTTCCTGGAGACTTCGGGCGAACTGTACCTGGCCGTGCGCACGACGCTCAAGCGCCTGGAAGCGGAGATGGAGGTGCTGACAAGCATCGACGAGGCGCCGGGACTGAAGAAGCGCGTCGCGCGGCTGCGCGCGGAGCTGGAGTTTCTGCTCGAATCGGATGCCAGCAACATGGTCTATTGGATGGAGCGGCGAATCTCCGGAGCGGCGTTGGACAGGCCCTCGTCGGCGGAAGCGCGGGGCGCATTTCGGCCGCAATCGCGAACCACCTTCTTGCAGGCGACGCCCATCGACGTCTCCGAGCTGCTCTACAAGCTGGTCTTCGACCAGATTCCGACCGTGGTGCTGACCTCGGCCACGCTCACGGTGCAGGGCGGCTTCGAGCACATGCGCAAGCGGCTGGGCCTTAGCGAAGCGCGCGAACTGGTGGTGCCGTCGCACTTCAAGTATGGCGAGCAGGCGCTGCTCTACCTGCCGCCGGAGATGCCCGATCCCCGCGAACCCGAATTTCCCGAGGCCGCCGCGCTCTGCATCCGGCGGGTGCTTGAAATCACCCGCGGGCGCGCCTTCTGCCTGTTTACCAGTTACAGCCAGATGCGCGACCTCTACGAGCGCCTGCTGCCGGTGCTCGACTTTCCCATCCTGCTGCACGGAACGGCACCCCGCAAGGCGCTGCTGGAGGAGTTCCGCGCAACGCCCAACGCGGTTCTCTTCGGCACGGCAAGTTTCTGGCAGGGCGTGGACGTGCAGGGCGAGGCGCTCAGTTGCGTCATCATCGACCGGCTGCCATTCGCCGTGCCCAGCGACCCGGTGGTCGCGGCGCGCATGAAGGCTATCGAAGAGGCCGGCGGCAAGCCCTTCAACGACTACCAGGTTCCGGCGGCCGTGCTCACCCTCAAGCAGGGCTTCGGCCGGCTGATCCGCTCGCTCGAAGATCGCGGCGTGCTGGTGCTGCTCGACCCCCGCATCCGCCGCCAGAGATACGGACAGACCTTCCTCGCCAGCCTGCCTCCCTACCGCGTGACGGCGGCGATTAAGGACGTGGAGGAGTTTTTCGGGAATGGAGATTGGGAGGCGAGGTAACGGAGCGCGCAGGGAGCCGGGTTGCGGCGAGATTGAACGGTGTGACCGCGGTCTTTCATCGTCCGCACCCTCGGCCCGAAACCAAGAAAGGCGCGGTCGAAGCAGTTCGCCAGTTTCTTTTGAATGCGGGGGTGAAGCCATGATGGAATACAAGGGTTATGCCGCCGGAGCCATCGACTTCGATCCGGAGGATAAGACATTTTCCGGCACGGTCGCCGGGCTGCGCGACGTGATCCATTTTGAGGGAAGAATGGCCACGGAACTGGCGCGCGCCTTCCGCGAGAGCATCGACAGCTATCTGGAGCTTTGCGCCGAAACCGGCCAGCAGCCCGACCGACCCTTCAACGGAAAGATTCTGCTGCGCACCGAGCCGGAACTGCACCGCAAGGCGGCTCTGCGCGCGGCGGTCGAGGGCGTTAGCTTGAGCCGCTGGATCTCCCGGCAGATCGAAGGTGCGCAGTGAGCCAGATTGCCGGTCCTGCCTGGTTTGTGTTCTTACCAATTGCGGTAGGGGATTTTGGAATTCTTAACTTCGAATTTTTGGACACCTTGTTTTCTCAACAGCCTCTCGACAGATTTCGCAGCTTCGAACGGATGAGAACACGGACCGACGATTATCTCAGGGATCTCAAGTGCTTGATCATCCCAAGTGAGATCAACCTTGAAATAGGGGATAGGCATCGAGCGCCCCGGCCTGAACTCTGGTTCTGAATTAGTCGTGCCGGTTCTTTCAAGTTGAAAAACCAGCCTCCATTCGGCTTCTTCGCGGAACGCCTGATCTTTCGTAGTCGCACGCCGCTTACCGAGCGGAAAGAAGTGCGTTTTTGCGACTGCGCCGAGTATTCTGAACCTTTCCTTTATTTCGGAGATTGTTTGCCAATTGGCCTGGTCCGCTTCAGTAATGTATGAATCGACGATTTGTTCGATTTCGCGCTTCAGGGATTCTTCTTCTGGTTTATCGCAATACTGACAAGCTACAAGGGGATTTGAATCATTGTAGAAACTCTCGTTTCGACTCTTAAGGAAGTGCAAGCCTACCGATTTTAGATATGATCGCGTAAAGCCAATGCTGTAACCACCGGTCTCACCTGAATAAGCCCGCCACTGGCTGAGGAGGTCCCCTTGTTCAGAGAATGAGGCCACAAAGGTATCTTGATTCCTTATCCAATCAAAAGCGATTAATCCCCAGTCAAGGATTTTTTTGTCGGCGAATTGGATCTCGCTTTCCGGGTAACCGTATGAAAGCCTCATGAGTTGTTCGTACGCCGTGAGTCGCGACGGAGGTTCCTCGGGTTCTGCCGTGGGGCGCTTATTCAATTCGTCCAGAATTAGTTTGGTAAAAATCTGTCCTTCGCTCGTATCGTTGAGATACCGAATCTCGGTGGCCCAAATACACTTGTCCCTCAGTATTCCGAGAAGACCTTCTTGCGTTGTGAAGTGATAAAGCAACCCCGGTTGAGCTTTGCTTATCGTTTGTTGCTGCTCTTGCTCTTCCACGTTACTCCTCCGCTTGCAGTTGCCCGAGCACCTTCGCAATTTGCTGCCGCAGTTCCGGAATGTCAATCTGTACGGAATCCCAGATCATCGAGAGGCTCACAGAAAAACAGCGGTGCGCGAGCGGTTTCTCATTCCACGAATCTGGACAAAGGGAATCGACGGATACCTGTCGCCAATGCCGGGAGCGACTTCCAACATGTTATTGGCGGCTTCTCCGATGATCTCAACGTTGCGAATCACGGCATCCTGGACCAGCGTATCGGCAGAGAACTCCTTGCGGCCCATGCCCTTGGTGTAACGAAGGACACGATTGGCGGCCTCCAGGATATGCTGGAGAAAGTCTTTGGCGGTGAGATCTTCCTTGTTCACAGCGCGGCGGCCTCGGTGAGAACCTTTTCGCGGAAGCGCCGATGAATCTCTTCAGGCGTGCGGAGATCGATCTTGACACCAGTGGCCTTCTCCAGTTGGGCCTGGAGTTTCTCCATGGCGAGCAGACTGGCCCTCGGCGCCGGATCGACCAGAATGTCCAGGTCGCTATCCTCCCGATCCTCGCCGCGCACCACGCTCCCGAAGACGCGCGGATTCGCCATGCCCGCCTCAAGGACAAGCTGGCGGATCGTCTCCCGATGCTGCGGCAATACCTCGGACGGCCTCATGCGGTCTTCTCCCTCAATCCAATTCCAGTTTACCGCCGATTTCATCGGTCGCGGCCGGGGATGTCCGGGGTGGGAGGGATTGCCGGGGATGCTACTCTTTTGGAAACCAAACCCAACGGAATGGCTGAAGCAGCTCCCGGTTGCAGGTTACTTCGCCGTCTGTGCCGGCGGCTGCCCGGGCGATGGGCTCTTGGCATTTGCAATCTGGGGATCGTTCAGCGCCTTTCGCGCCTCCTTGCCGTGCGGCCCGTCGGGATCGTAGTCGAG
>Ga0326727_10014162_pt1 | contig 17471 bp, 11 predicted proteins | sample MB2enrmetagenome_FD_207643 | JGI IMG/M metagenome (GOLD analysis project Ga0326727, IMG submission 207643) | Lab enriched peat soil microbial communities from McLean, Ithaca, NY, United States - MB29MY | ecosystem: Environmental > Terrestrial > Soil > Wetlands > Peat | place: USA: New York...
AAATTCGAAGCAGCAAATTGTAAGTTAGTTGGCCTTTCAGTTGATGGAATCTATAGTCATATTGCATGGCTTCGTACCATCAAGGAAAAGATTGAGTTTAATGGCATGAAAGATGTTGAAGTTGATTTTCCGCTTATTGAGGACATTACAATGGGGATTGCTCATAAATATGGAATGATTCAACCGGGCGAAAGCAATACAAAGACTGTAAGAGCTGTCTTTTTCATCGATCCAAAAGGAATTATTCGTGCTATAATTTATTATCCGTTAAGTCTAGGTCGTAACTTTGATGAATTGTATCGTGCTTTAATCGCAATGCAAACTGCAGATGCTTTTAATGTAGCTACTCCTGCTAATTGGCAACCCGGAGATGATGTTATTGTTCCAACTGCCTGTTCGTGTGGTACAGCACATGAACGCATGGAGAGCAAAGACGAAATAACTTGCTACGATTGGTTTTTCTGCACTAAAAAATTGAATAAAGAGACTTTATGGCAAAATATTCTTAAATGAATCTATTCCTATGAAAAATCAAAGCCGTTTAGGAAATTCCTAGACGGCTTTTTTGTTGTTTTGATCTGATAGATTATCCTTATCCCGTAGTATTAACACTTTGAATATGTATCGATAATATTATAAATTTTAACGACACTTCAATCAGTCAATTAATAGCTAAAACCTAATTTTTGTAATCCGTTTTGAACATCTGTATTTTGCATTAATAAATTCCATAAAAACTGAGAACGGTAATTCTCAATCATCACGATGATGGGACCTTCATCAATAGCTAAATAGTCCGTATCAAACCACGCTTGTGACAAGTTAAACGCGTCAACAAAACCATACGTCCCCCACAACTTGTCACCCAGTTGATAATAGTAAAAACGTGCTGCCTGCAAGCTTTGTGCAGGAGTATAGGGTATAGACGAAAGTGCTGCCGTTGGTGCAATAGTACCTAAATCGTTCGTTGGCGAAGCTGCTTCATACCCCGAAGGATCGTCACTTGCTGTCAACCCCCAACATTGAGCACTAAAGCCATCCCATCCGTTAGGGTTTTGAATGCAATATCGGTTGTTGATTTCAGTATGTGCCACATTTTGTTGCCAATAGTTTGCATATTGATCCTGCAGATTACGAGGATCTATTCCCAAAAAGGAATAATGTGTAAAAAAGAGTGGCCCACCATAATTGACTCCCAAAGGTAACGTGATTTCTTCAAACATTTTACCATTGCGTATAGCACCATTTTGTGCCCACCCTTGATCATACACTACTTTTGGCACCGAATGTGTAGGTGATGACGCTGCCAGAACATAAGCTATTAATGCCTCATTATACCCTGTAATCTGCATATTCATAGCCCACAGATAAGTAGGCGACCAATGCCAATAAAGAGTATTTTGTTCGTTCTGACGATACCAGTCCCAATCAACGTTTTTCCAAAGCTGTTGAATCAAACTACACATAGACTGTTCATCTGCCGAACCGTTTTTGAAGAACTCATAAGCCGTCAGTAGACCTTCCATCATATAAGAAGTTTCAACTAAATCGCCTCCGTTATCCTGCGTTGAAAAAGGGATTACTTGTCCGGTACTGCCATTCAACCAATGAGGGAAAGCACCATGAAATGTATTGGCGTTGGCATTCAGAAAGTTTACAATTTTCTCTATTTGCAAAAAACCTTGATTGCGGGTAATGAATCTGCGATGAATACCCACAAGAATAGCCATAATGCCAAACCCGCTTCCTCCAATCGTAACGGTTTCCCCTGAGCCTGTCCGTTCGCGGGCTAAACCAGAGACAGGATGTGCATAATCGTAAAAGTAACGAAAAGTATTTCGCTCTATCAGTGTTAGCAAGGAATCATCAGATATGGTGGAAAATTTAGCCGTACTATCGATCTGTGTCACAAAAGAGAATGAATAAGTCAAAGCTATTTGACCTCCTAAAAAACTCCCGGGTGACACATTAAAAAAATAATGAGTAATGGGTGTTGGGGCAAGCAATGTTGTGATCACTAACGAAGAATCATGGGCAGAAAGGCATGACTGGTAATTTGTTCCAAGTAAACCACCAAACGAAATGCTGTTTTTAATCAATGAATCTGCAACAATCGGTGCATTAAATGTCAGTACCACACTTATAGGTTTATTGGCAATACCATAAACCGCAGAGCCATTCGTCACAGCTATTCCATTAATGGTTGCATGTAAAATAGTCAATTGTGTGTACAATTTTGGTTCTGATGGTTGCGTTGATGAATTCTTATTACAACTGACAACCATGAAACATAAGCTAATAACAATGATAAAATAATATCTCACTTTTTATTCCATTTTAACGGGTACACTTCGCTGTGAAACACCGGATTCACCCAATGCTTCAATGGCAGTATAATAAACAGTATTTTTATCCAACCCTCTCATATCATAATAATTATCACCATACACCGTGATACAGTTATAGCATTTTTCAGGATCAATGCCGTAATAAATATTATATCCATATGCATTTCTATCCAAATTCCACGAAAATAAAACATGGCGACTATCCTGGTTGTCTCGCTGAACAACAAAGTTTTGTACTGTATGAGGAACTGCACCCCTCCCTTTTCCAAACACGCGAAAATCCATCAAAGCAAAGTTACCACATGGCATATGAATGTTTTCAATTTTCAAATAACGAGTATATAAAGGCTGACACAATTCAACATAATCGTGCGGAACATCTTCATCATTGTCACTTTTATCTACCACTAAATGCCAGGTTTTAGAATCATTAGAAGCATATATTTTATATTGATGATACAAATCCATTGCTCTACCATATTGATTTGCTTTATAATCATAATAATTGATTTGTAAAGCATTGACCTGCTCTATGCTTCCTAAGTCCATGCAAAACCATTCGCCGGTTCTATTCGATGTTGCTGACCAAAACGTACGCATGTTTTCATCGGCTGCATTTTCAGGCACGTAGATACTGTCAGTCGATGACGCCCACACTGTTTTATGCAACGAAAGAAGCATCCAGCCTGTAAAATTTCCTTTTATATGGTTCTCTTTCCCATGTGGAATAAATGTTGGGTAATCACCAAAAGAAGTATTAGCATACAATATACCATCACGATCGAAACCTGCCGGATATAATGCTATACGACGTTCAAACTTTTCGCGTAAAGATAACATACAGGTTGCTATATGCCAATAATTTTCAAAGAAATCCTGAAAGGTACCTCCATGCCCTGCCCCACGAACAAATCCGCCGGGTTTATATGAAAAAGGATTTTGCTTTTGATAAACAAACGGACCTAACGGGTGGTCAGAAGTATAAACACCATCGGCATACACCTTAAACTCAGTTCCTGGAGCTGCATATTGCAAATAATATTTCCCATCATGTTTTGTCATGAAAGATCCTTCTGCAAAAGGTTTAAGTGTAACAGAATCTCATTATTCATTCCGAACCGCTCCCAACCATGAAACTCCGGATGCAATGACATTGTATTACAAATTTCGCTTTTAGGACGAAAATTGCTTCGGTAATATTCAACACCCATAAGCGGATATTCGTTGCTCGAACCATAATACATATAAAGATGCCCATCATCATCTAAGAATAAATCCGGATCCCAATGAGGTAGCAAAGCACTTTCACAAAGATGTTTCCAACGTTCATCTTTCGGATGAATTGTATACCAAACAGGTAAATTATCATAGGTTGACCCGATTAGCAGCATCGTGTCACCTATAGCAAGGGCAGTCGGTGCACATTGATCATCATCGATTGGTTTACGTTGAAACCCACTATAGTAGAACTTCCAGTGTGCCAGATCTTTTGAAACAAAGAATCCAGATTGATTAGTTGAAAAAAGATAATACTCCCCCTTGTAAGTTAGAATCATCGGATCGGCCGTAGATCGACAGGATATGTTATGATTATCACTGTGATTGAAATATTCAAAATTATAACTGATATTTAAAGGATTACAATATGTTTTGAACATATTTAAAGCAGGATTATACCAACGTGTTGATTGCGCAATTTTATGGGAAATCGTATATTGATTCACCTCAGATTGAAGAACGACATTTAATTCCAATTGATTTGCTTGCCTCTTTTTTTCAAGCCATTGTTTGTCGGGATAATAGAATACGATGACTGTATCACCCTGTCTGACATTCATTTGATAGTTACCCACCGAATCTGTTGATGTAGAAACTTCGTTACCTTTCACCATAACACGCACATTTGCAAGTGACATTCCTTTTGTATCAGTAACCTTTCCATGAAGAAGCCGAGTTTGATCAACGGTAATGTAATAATCACTCACCTGTCCTTTTATGATTTTAATAACCCCTTGAGGAAATAACTCAAAGCAAATCATTAAAAACATGACGATTAATAATATTAATTTCATGATGGGTGTTAATAAAGTTACTTCCAAAAATAAAAGCACAGAAAAAAGGAAAGTCACATGTACCCTCCCTTTTCCTGCTATGAAAGAACCTACTTTAAATTCACGTTCAATTCAATTTCAGATTCCGGAATCGGAATATATTCGCTTTTCCCGACTGTAAATCCTGGAAGCATTGATTGAGCTTCTCCGGTACGAATCAAATCATCAAAGCGTTCTCCCCACCATTCACAAGCAAACTCAGCCCTCCGTTCGTCAAGAACATTCTGTAATGTTGCACCAGTAATTGGCAGTAAGCCTGCCCTCGCACGTACTAAATTTAATGGAACATCGCCATTCTGGCCCATTCTGATTTTAGCTTCCGCATTAAACAATAGAGCATCTGCATACCTAAGAACACGAATATTGTTGTTTTCCCCATAATCTGTTCTACCCGGTGTCATTTGCGAAGTAGGTAAATAAACTTTTCCGTTAAAATCCTTTACTCCGTCAGAGTTAGGCCAAATCGTATCATTGCTTGACGTCACATAATAAGCATGACCAGTACTACTTGTGAAAAGCACGGTAGTTTTCAAACGTATCGAATCATTACGACCTTGCAGAAAAATAACAATTTCTTGTGAAGGTGGTACAAATCCCCATCCGGAAATTGGACTCCCATGTTGATCACCACGTGGCCCCTGGAAGGCAAAGAAAGCATCGGGTTCAACAGCATTTCCTGATGAAGTTCCAAAATCAGTAAATTGCAATTCAAAAAGTGATTCGTTGCACATCTTTCCGGGAAGTTTAAACAACTGATAAAAGTCAGGATATAAACTAAACTTTCCACTATTAATAATATCATTCGTAGCATCCAACACAGTTTGCCAATTCGTACTTGAATTATTGCTTCCTGCCAAATCGGCATTCACAATGGCTTTTACCATATCCGCCGAGTATTTTGTCACTGCTCCAAAATGTATGGATTGATTTGGACGTGCATCTTCTAAATTAGCAATACAAAAATCCATCTCATTACTGATAAATGTCAACACATCTTTTACACTGCTTTTCCCAATCGTTTGAATTTGTGAGTTGTCCGTTAGAATGGGAATTTGTCCAAAGACCCGATAGAGCATTAAATGAGCAAATCCTCTGATAAACCGCACTTCTCCTTGATATTGAAGATTTAACTTCTTATTGACAGCATCACTTGTAGAAATATTAGTAGCAAATTTACTTAACTCTGTTAAAGCACTGTTACAGTCAAGAATCAACCCGTAATAGTCATTAAAATAGTTACTTGTACCCCAGAAGTTTAGAATATCAGCATAGCCGTAATCAAAGTTTTTAATTTCTGTGAGTTGCGATTGATCACTCGCAGAAGATCCTTTATCGATATCATCCCCTCTGACTGATCTGATTCCCAAATCCATCCAATGTACTAATCCGGGATTTGCACTTTCAGCAATCCGATATACACCGGAAACTGGTTCATACATATTGCTCAATTGTGTATAGTCAATACCTGAAATAGGTACCGTGTTTTCGGGCATCTTATCAAGAAACGAATTACAACTTGTGAGTACCATCGTAAACGCCCCTGTTAAAAAAACATATTTTAAACGTATCATAATTGTAAATAATTTAATAGGTTAATAGGTAATTGTCCATCCAAGTGTATAAGTTGAAGCTGTTGGATAGGTTTGCGTATCGTAACCACTTCCCCAGTTGTATGCTTGAGAATAACCAATTTCAGGAGTGAATCCACTATATTTGGTAAAGATAATCGGACGGTCAGCCGTGAAACTTATCCGCATGGAAGGAGCTTTCGGACTCCGTGCCAATTTAAACGAATAGGCCAATTGAATGGTTTGTACACGTAGGTATGACCCGCTTTCTACAAAAAAAGAGCTGGCCATATTGTTCCAACCTTTTGTTGTACCTAAAGCCGAAGGATAGGAATTGGTAGAGCCTTCACCTGTCCAAAGGTGCGTTATTAATTGAGCATCTCCATTCATATCACTGTACCATAAACGATTGGCACGATTCATATTTAGAATCTTATTCCCTGCTTGGCCTTGTAACATAAGGTTGAGTTCAAAGTTCTTATAAATTAGACCAAAAGTCATTCCGTAAGTGATTTTTGGTAAATAAGAGCCCAATAACATTTCGTCATTATTATCAAGTACACCGTCATGATTCACATCTTCATATTTAAAATCACCGGGATGTAATCCGTTAGCCACTGCAATGGGATCTGCCGCAACTTGTGCTGCATTCTGGTAAACGCCAACCACTTTATATCCGTAAAATGAATTCAAAGGTGCACCTGGTTGAGAAATGGTAGGAAATTCAGCTTTACCACCCATCATATATTCCAAACCATGTAGGTTGTCCACATTGTTTTTAAGAGTTGAAAGATTAGCTCCAATCACGTAACCCAATGCACCGATTTTATCTTTCCAATTCAATGTAAACTCAAAACCACTGTTTGTTATCTGACCAAAGTTTCCCAATAAATTTGGGGCACCCATTGGTTGTGGTGCTAGAATTACAGCATTTGAAGTTACGCGATTATAATAATCAACTGATCCATTCAACCGTTGTTTCAATAACGAGAAATCAACACCGCCATCCCACTCAGTTACAACTTCCCACTTCAAATAACTGAAGAAATTGGAACTGACATATCCGGGCACATAAGAACCACTTGCTGTGCCTGAGCTACCATAAACTCCTGAATAACTTGTCCCTGTCAATAAGGAGTTAAATCCATTGCTGGCAGGGACCTGATCATTTCCTAATTTACCCCAACTAACACGAGCTTTCAAATAATCAAAGACATGTTGGTGAGTCATAAAGTTTTCTTGCGAAACTATCCAGCCTGCACCGATCGATGGAAAATAGCCCCAATGTTGTTGGTATTTTGAACTTCCATCAGCTCGCATCGTTACTGTTAATAAATATCGTGATGCATAATCATAAGTTGCTCGTGCAAAAAAAGAAAGTCCGTTGTATTGTGATCCACCATCGCCTGTAGTTCTTCCACCGGCATCGCCGTTATCAATATACATATACTCTGTTGCGCCTTCAGGTACATTATTTGCTGTTGCCCATAAGTTTTGCCATATTTCGCTTCTAACAGAATTACCTAATAACACAGAAAGATGATTTTGACCAAATTGATCTTTATAAGTCAGAGTATTATCTATAACGTAGTCGTTATAATAATCTTGGGTCTTTGTTAACTGAGATTGATTATTAGGTGATAATTGATAGGCATCTACATAATATTGTGGCGTAAAAGCTAGCACTCTGTTCAATGTATAGCTTTGGCTATATTGGGTTTTCCAAACTAGTTTATCTCCCAATAGATTAAGCTGAGCATACACAGTAGGTAAAACTTGCAACATGTTTGTTTTGTTGTAATAATAATTAGCGGCAGCAACAGGGTTTGAATATTCTCCATTGGCATATCCAATACTGGTCGATGATGCATAATCAGTAGGTGATGCCAATTTATTGTTCGAATCGTAGACAGGATACAATGGTGAAGCTGCATATGCGTATGTAAAAGCTGCATCGTTAGGAGTGTATAAGATAGCATTTGACAGGACAACATTATAACCAATCTTCAACCATTTATAAGCTTGATAATCAGTTTGAGCATGCATGTTGAAGCGATCATAATAATTTTGAGTATTCATAATACCATTTTGATACAAATAGTTCATCCCGAAGCTAAACGTTGCTTTATCTGTACCCCCGGATATGTCAAGCGAATGATTTTGTGTCATTGCAGTACGCCGTAATATTTGATCATACCAATCCGTACTGGTCGTTGGACTGGTACCGCTTCCACCAAATTTTTGCGCTGACAAGGTTACATGTGCAATATCGGACGCATCTCCTTTGGCTAATTCCATTGTTGCATACTGAGTTCCGTTAGCCATTTGTAACATATTGGAAGGTGTTTGAAATCCAATGTAACCATTATACGTGATTTTTGTAGGGCTATTGAGCGACCCTTGTTTGGTCGTGATAATCACAACACCGTTAGCAGCACGTACACCATAAATAGCAGCAGAAGAAGCATCCTTGAGTATTGACATGTTTTGAATATCATTCGTATTTAAAAAGTCGATATTATCAAAAAACATACCGTCAACCACGTAGAGTGGTCCTTCATTGTTCAATGATCCGACACCACGAATACGAACACTTGGGCTTGATCCTGGGGATCCATTCGTGGTGACTTGCACTCCGGCAACACTTCCTTGTAAAGCATCCATCGGTGAAGAAGTAGTGCGTTGTAACAACTCTTCCGGTTTTACCACTGAAATTGGAGCCGTCAAGTCTTTTGCCTTGCTGGTTCCATACCCAATAACAACCACTTCATCCATTTTTGTTGTTTCAGGTTGTAGTGTTACATTCAACGTTTCACCTGAAGTTACAATTTTTTGTTGTGATTGATACCCAATGTAAGAAAACTGTAAAGTAGCTCCTTTTGGAACGGAAAGTGTAAAATGTCCATTAAAATCCGTCGGAACTCCTAATGAAGTTCCTTTGATCATCACATTCACCCCGGGCAGGGTGGAATTGTTTTCTGCGTCCCGAACAATGCCTGAGACGCTAATTGACTGTGCAACTATTTGTAACGAAACGAAACTAAGGAGCACAAGCATGTACCATACTTTTTTTCTCATAATCATGGTTTGTTTTAGTTAATGAATGTAGTTTATCGAATGCATGAACTTTCTCAATCAGTTATCCACTTGAAATTGAAAACCCAATATTTTTAATCCGCGTTGAATATCTTTATTCTGCATAAAAAGATGCCATAAAAGACCACTGCGATAATTTTCTATCATCACAGGAATAGGTCCTTCATCAATTGCCAAATAAGAATGAGCCACCTGCTGGCCATCTATTATGCCCAGATTAAAGGCATCATAAAATCCATAACGTCCAAAAATCTTTTTCCCTAAATCATAATAGAAATGCTTATATACAGGAAGAATCTCTTTTGGAGCATAAGGCAATGACGCCAAAGCAGCCGTAGGGGCAATAGTTCCATTTTCTTCTTTCGTACCTAACTGATGCGAAGTATATCCATCTAATGGATCATCAGAAGAAGTAAAACCCCATGAATCTTTATTCAATCCAATTTCTTTTTGAAATTTTTCTATTGCATAAGCACGTTGAATCAAAACATGATTGCGATTCAGCTCCCAATAATTAGCGTTTCTATCTATCAAACCATGCGGGTTCATGCCAAGAAATGAATAATGGCAAAAAAACAACGGGCCTCCGTAGGGCATTCCCAAAGCCAACGGAAACCCTAAATAGGATTTACCATTATAGAAATAGGACGAAACAGAATAGCTCTTGAATACTTCAGGACGAATGGGATGTGTGGGCGATGAAGCAGCCAACACATACGTAATCATGGTTTCGTCAAAACCGGTAATGCGATGATTGAGTCTGAATCCATAGTCGGGCGACCAATGCCAGTAGAGAGAATCAGTTCCTTGAGTATACCAATTCCAATCTACACCTTCCCATAGTTTTGTTATGCGTTCACTTAAATTTTTCTCTGACTCATTTCCCGTATCGTAATATTGACGTGCTGTTAGTAAGCCTTCCATGAGAAATGCTGTCTCCACCAAATCACCACCATCATCATATGTACTGAAATTGAAAACCTTACCTGTATTTTCATTATACCAGTGCGCCCAGGCACCATGAAAGCGTGCTGCTTTTTCTAAAAATGCAACAATCTGATTGATTTTATTGAAAGCAGCTTCGTGTGAGAAATAGCCGCGACGATCACCAGCTATCAAAGCCATGATACCAAAACCGGTACCTCCTGTTGTAACGATGTTTCCATTTGTATTGTTACTACGTTCACGTGCCATACCACAATCCGGATGGGCATAATCAAAAAAATAACGAGTAGTGTATCTTTGCACCATATCGACCAGCTCATCGTCAGTAAAAACATGCGTTCTTGCTTTTACCTGAAACTTAACTGCATCTTTACTCAATACATTGATACCCTTTGGCATCAATCGATAAATAAGAGATAGGTTTCTTCCTAAGTCATTTACAAAATCAATATAATCGTCGCTATTAGTTTCAACCCGTTTGATAAATGTTTTGCCTCCGTCTTTTGAAACATAAATATCATAGATAAAGGCATTCGGATTATCAAACGTTAATTCTACGTGTGCATCATACCCAGTAGCTTTAATATCAGCAGGAACAACATACTTTTGACTTTGAAGAGGACCAATACAAAGTATCAGCAAAAAGGTTATAGACAGATATTTAATCATTTTGCATTTTGGGTATTATATTCTATTTTGTGAGCGTAAATGAGGTATGGTTCACACTGTCTGAACTATCTCCAATAAACAGATCAAACTTACTGGGTTCAGTGCCGTAGGTCATGTCAAGACGATAAAAAGAAAGCATCGCAGGCGTAATTGTGAAAGTTATCTTTTTACTTTCTCCTATCAGAAGTGCTATTTTTTGGAACCCCTTTAATTGTTTCACCGGCCTTGTTACATCGGCAACCAAATCACGTACATAAAGTTGAACAACTTCTTCTCCTTCTCTTTTGCCAGTGTTCGTCACCGTGATTGTTGCTTGTATGCTATCGCCTGCAGTTAGTTTGTCACTTGATAACGAAATATTTGAAAAGTGAAAAGTCGTGTAACTCAATCCAAATCCAAAAGGAAATAGTGGAGTGTTCGAACAATCTAGATAACGAGATTTATATTTTGGATCAGGCAAATAGATGGGACGTCCTGAATTCTTTTCATAATAGAAAAGAGGAACCTGACCTAAACAACGCGGAAAGGTTATAGGTAATTTACCTGAAGGATTGTATTCACCATAAAGAACGGAAGTAATAGCTTTTCCACCTCTCGAACCCGCATACCACGTTTCAAGAATGGCATCCGCCAATGTGTCCTCACGCGACAGATCGAGCGGACGTCCATTCATAAGAACAACTACAATAGGCTTATGAAGCGTAGTTAGTTTTGCCAACAAATCAGTCTGCACACCCGGAATTTTAATGTTGGTCCTGCTTGATGCTTCACCAGTCAAATCACAATCTTCTCCAATCACTAATACAATCTTATTTGCCTTTTGCGCGGCTTTCATTGCAGCCGGAAACCCTTTTTTGCTGTATCCATCTTTTTTACAACCCTGAGCATAGATAATATTTTTACTGCCGTTATAGCTTCGTAATTCATCCAACAAGCTTGGTACACCTACTGTATCTCCGTCAGCACGCCACGACCCTAATAAATCATTGGATGAAGTAGCCAATTGTCCGATGACTGCTAAACGCTCCCCTTTTCGCAAAGGCAACACCTGGTGATTGTTTTTCAGTAACACCAACGAACGTTGTGCTTCTTCAAATGCTGCTTTCATATTTTCAGGAGACTTAATCACTCTCTTCTCACGTGCATTATTACAGTATAAATAAGGATTATCAAAAAGTCCAAGCATAAACTTTACACGTAACACACGCCTTACAGCTTCATCGATGGTTGTTTCACTCACCTTCTTTTCCTTCACTAACTGTTGTAAATAATTATGATAAATAGTGCTTTGCATATCCATATCCAAACCAGCATTGATCGCTAACTCACCAGCCTGCTTTTCATTCACAGCTACACCATGATTAACTAATTCTCCCACTGAGTTATAGTCCGAAACCACAAAACCCTGAAAACCAGCCTCATTGCGCAACACATCTGTCAAAAGCCATTTGTTTTCAGTACATGGAACCCCATTCAGTTCATTAAAAGCAGTCATTATACTCATTGCCCCTGCTTTGATAGCAGCCAGATAAGGAGGCAAATAAACATCCCTAAATGTTCGTTCAGACATATCAACCGTATTATAATCACGTCCGCCTGAGGGAGCACCATATCCCGCAAAATGTTTTATACAAGCCAGTACAGTTGATGTATCAGCCAGATTGTTATGAAGTCCCTGAAACCCATGCACACGGGCTGCAGCTATTTGCGCTCCTAAATATGGATCTTCACCGGCACCTTCTGAAACACGCCCCCATCGAGGATCAACGGTAACATCACACATCGGCGCATAAGTCCAGTTCACACCTGCGGCGGCTGCTTCTGAAGCAGCAACATGAGCTGAACGTTGAATTTGAAATAAATCCCACGATGCAGCTTCTCCTAAAGAAATAGGGAAAATGGTTTTATAACCATGAATCACATCATAACCAAAAAGAAGAGGTATATGAAGTCTCGTATCTTCTACCGCAGTTTTTTGTAGTTTCCTTACATAATCAACTGAATGCGCATTGAATATATTACCACAACTCCCGTTACGAATATCAATCATATATCCGGTTGGAAGTACAGGCCCTGTAATATCCCAATCGCTCGTGTATAATACTAACTGACCTATTTTTTCTTGCAAGGTCATTAACCGTAAAACGGAATCAACACGCAGTTCTATACGTTGATCTTGCGCAATAATAAGATGCATGGAAGTTGTTGCTAACAGAAAAATAACAAGTATGAGAATCTTCTTCATGATGGTTAGAAAAGTCTATTTTCTGGACGTAAAAATTATGTCAAAGATAGATGTGGCTATTTAAATGTGAACATATTCAAACCCAATATGAATACTACATCAAAAAAAATAACAATTAGCCCACCCTATTTTCCCCCTTCAGATAATAAAAATACTCTATAATAAATTGAAAAATAAAATACTGCATGAATCTAATTTTCAAAAAATATTTTTGCCAATGCAATTAATTTTGTGCTTCTAATATTGAAAAATGGTTCAAATAGGAATATAAACTATCTTAGGAGTTTTATTACTCACAAATTATACAAGAAACCAAAATGAATAATTCTGGTAAAAAAGAGAAAAAAGCTGGATGCTATCCTTTTTAAAATGTAGTATATAAACATAAAACAAATTATATGCAGCTCATGTCAAGACAGAAAAAACATGTCAAAAGAGATATTTGATCAAAAATATTTGAAATATGTTTTCAAAAAAAGGTATCTATCTCTGCACCTTTCTTAATCATGCAACAAATTACATCAATGTGAAAACAATCACTTGATAAAAATTGCCCGTTTATCTCATAAGCCCGTTTGAACATTTATAAAAATATATGGATACATTTGCAGTCAATAAACTTTCATAGAACTTATTTATATCACCTGTTTGAAACACTTAATACCAGGGTGCAGAAACCTATAACAGCGTTGTATAAATAAACAAAATCATCATGTGTGTATGGATACAATAGAAATACGATTGGCTGATAAATCGGAAATGTATATAGGCTTCTCTTTACTAAGGGATGCCGCTTTGTGGTTAAAGGAGAAAGACATCGATTATTGGCAAAATTGGATGAATCCCTATGATTCAAGCTTTAACTGGATTAGAGAAGGGTTTGATGCCAATCAATTCTATTACGTATTAAAAGAGGCAATGATCGTTGGTATGTTTCGCTTGCAATGGAACGACGAACAATTTTGGGGCATTCAGGAAGATAATGCCGGATATATACACTCTTTCACTACCGACAGAAGATTTTATGGACAGGGCTTAGGCCGGCAAATCCTGACATTAATAGAGGATATGTGTAAGCAAAATCATAAAAAATATGCACGATTAGATTGTGGCGCTCATATAGAGGCATTGTGTTCTTATTATGAAAACGCAGGATATGTATCGGTCGGTGAAGTCGCATTGGGCAGATATCGATTAAGGCTTTACGAAAAAGAACTGATCGATTAGAAGCTGTCATTCATTTCTTCCACTCGTCAATCTTTGATACGGATATACTTTCCTTTTCGACCAATCAATTGAAAATGCAAAAGGAATTCATCTCTCAAAGGTATCACAGAGAGAATACAAAGGTATTATAGCCAATCATAACCCTTAAATACTATATAAATCCATATCATTTATAATATGATTATATGTGGGTTATTATGCTTTGTGCTATAGTTGCGCATCGAATCGTCATCCTCACAAACTATTCCACTAAACGAAAACAATACTCCATATAATATTGATAATCATCCAATCATTCATAAGAAGTTTTTTTCAAACAAATGAACGTGAAAGATTGGTGTCTCTTGCTGAATTCTAAAAATCAAAAACAAATTATCAATCTCTACTCTTTTGAGATATCTAAAAATGAGTAACTTTGAGATTATTTACTTCCTATTTAATAAGCCCATGAAAGAAGCATTGCTACAATATGCCTGGCAGCATAAATTATTTTACACCAATAATTTACAATCAACCAACGGAAAACCTATAGAGGTAATTGATGTTGGACAATTGAATAGTAATGCCGGACCTGACTTTTTTAATGCAAAAATTAAGATCGGAGATACACTTTGGGCAGGCAACGTTGAAGTTCACGTTCGCTCGTCCGATTGGGTTCGCCATCATCATGAACAAAACAGCAATTATCAATCTGTCATTTTACATGTTATTCATCAGGATGATGGTTCTATAAAGAGAGAGGATGGAGAAGAAATACCACAGCTCATTCTCCCTTATTTTTCAGGCTTAGAAGAAAAGTACGAACAACTATTGCAAAATGACTCATCCATAGCTTGCAACCAGGTACTTGACAAAGTTGAACCTATGACATTTCATGGTTGGTTGAATGCTTTGATGATAGAACGGCTGGAACAGAAAGCAACACAAATGGAACAGATTATCCATTTCACACAAAACAATTGGGAAGAGAGCTTTTATATTCTATTGACGCGGAATTTCGGACTAAATCTGAATAGCGAACCTTTTGAACAACTTGCTAAATCGTTGCCTAATAATCTGTTGGCAAAACACAAAAACAATCTTTTTCAAATAGAAGCTTTACTATTTGGCCAATCCGGCTTATTGGATGAAATTTTTGAAACAAACGATGAGTATGTGCAACAATTACAAAATGAAGCCATATTTCTGCGCAAAAAATATTGTCTGACGCCTATGAACGGACATGTTTGGAAAATGTTGCGGTTACGCCCAATCAATTTTCCAACGGTACGCATTGCTCAATTAGCAGCTTTGATTCATCAGTCTTCTAAGCTGTTTTCCAAGATAGTAAACAATCAGGATATTGACTATCTTATGTCTCTGTTTCGATGTGAACCATCGCTTTATTGGAAAACACACTATTCGTTTCATCACTCTTCTGAATCAACACGCAAAGTGCTTGGCGATAAAACAATCCACTTAATTATGATCAACACGTTAGTGCCATTTCTTTTTCTGTATGGCAAACACAAAGATATGCCTTCATTACAAGAGAATGCATTAGAACTTTTAGAAAAGCTTCCAGCCGAACAGAACCATGTGATTAAGGAGTGGGGACGGTTAAACGTCGCAGCACATTCTTCTTTCGAATCGCAAGCATTACTCCATTTAAAAAAACATTATTGTGATGCAAAGAAATGTTTGCGCTGCCGCATAGGCCATATCGTCCTCACCACCGACCAATAATCTTTTAATTCCATATAATTAAAAAAAAGCGAAAACTGCATTAAACCTTTTAATAAAATCAATGTCTTATATGCAAACATTGGATTTTTTTGATACATAATCCGATTTTTCGTTTATATTGAAGATTATGAAAAAACAGCTATTCGTTATCTTGTTTTGTTTGTTTGCAGGTTGGATATCGGCACAAACTATCAGTATTAAAGGGCACGTAGAAGACTCAAAGCATCATTCATTACCCGGAGCAACCATTTATCTATGGATAAAAGATTCCCCTTCAACACGTGTTGGTAATGTTACTGGAAATGATGGATCATTTGTAGTAAGCAAGCTTTATGTTGGAACCTATATGATGCAGGTTTCCTTCATAGGGTTTAATACCATAACAGAGACAGTCAAAATAACTCAAAACGGGCAAGATATTGGAATCATTATTTTACATGATAAATCAATGGCCTTAAATGAAGTAACTGCTATCGGACGTTTAAGTAGAGCTATACAAATATCAGATACAATGCGTTACAATGCAGATGCTTTTAAAACTATTCAGGGTGCAGATGCTGAAACACTAATATCTAAAATGCCTGGGATCATTGTAGATAATCAAGGTAATATTCAAGCACAAGGAGAAACAGTGCAGAATGTATTAGTAGATGGTAAACCTTTTTTTAATGGTGATCCAACATTAGCTCTAAAGAATTTGCCGGCAGACATTGTTCAAAATATTGAAGTATTTGATAAAAAAAGCGATCAAGCTGAATTTACCGGTTTTGACGATGGAAACTCAATAAAAACCATTAATGTGGTGACACGTCATAAAATGCAAATAGGAATTTTTGGAAAAATTATAGATGGCATTGGAGAAGATCAAAATAAGGATGTTGATTATCAAAGTTCTGCCTCTATTAATATTTTTGATGGTAGCAGACGTATCACGTTATTAGGTATGTCTAACAATATCAATCAACAAAACTTTTCACAACTAGATCTTGCCGGTGTGATAGGTGGAAGTGGTGGTATAACCAAAACCAATGCGGGAGGATTTAACTACACCGACAACTGGGGATCAAAAATCACTGTAACAAGTGGTTATTTTTTCAATATGACCGATAATTTGACAAACAAAACAGAAGCCCGTACTTATTTTGATGCGGCAGACATTGGAAGAACCTATAATGAAGCAGATCATTCCAACTCAACAAATTATAATCATCGTTTTAATATGAAATTAGATTATAAACCTGATGCAAATAACTGGTTGACTTTTACTCCGTCACTCAGCTTTCAACGTAACATCAACAATAATACTACATTTGGACAAACTTTTCTAGATGGAACTTTGAACAACCAAACATCAAATGCCAGTAATAACATCACTGATGCAAGTAGTATATCTCTTGCATTACTCTATCGGCACCGATTCACTAAAGCGGGTCGTACATTCTCAGCTTCTGTTAATTATGGTTCAAATACAAATAATCAGAACGGTTATTATGACGCACATAGTTTTTTTAATGCTGCCGCTGACAGTACCGTTACT
>Ga0326727_10014163_pt1 | contig 17471 bp, 9 predicted proteins | sample MB2enrmetagenome_FD_207643 | JGI IMG/M metagenome (GOLD analysis project Ga0326727, IMG submission 207643) | Lab enriched peat soil microbial communities from McLean, Ithaca, NY, United States - MB29MY | ecosystem: Environmental > Terrestrial > Soil > Wetlands > Peat | place: USA: New York...
CTGTTGCTTGAGACCGTCCAGGATCTCGTGTTCACCAACAGTCTGTGGGACAGCCTCTTTTCTGTCAGCCATCAAGATCGGCTCGATTACCCCATCTTGGTGGTTCCTTGCATCGCCGCACCGGGCGCGGCGCAACGGCGACGCAGACGGAGTCGACGCCTTGGGAAAATCCTGTCCGACCCCGTTGGAATTTTTCGTGGTCGTCGCCAGATGGGAGGCATAGCCTGGATTTTCTTCCCGCCCGAAGCGCCGGCGCGGGAGAGGTCCCGGCAACGCATCGCGCGGCCGGTCCGGTTCCGCAAGGGAGTTCGATCCATGCATAAGGTTTTCGCTGGGGCCGCCCTATTGCTGGCCCTTGGCCTTGCCCCGTTGGCCCTGGCCGACACCGGCGCCCCGGTGATTCCCCGCGCGACGCTGTTCGGCAATCCGACCAAGGCCGCCGCGCGGCTCAGTCCCGATGGCCGCTGGCTGGCTTGGCTGGCACCGCGTGAGGGCGTCCTCAATGTCTGGGTGGCCCCGGTCGACAACCCTGCGGACGCCAAACCCTTGACCACGGAAACGGCACGCCCGATCCGGCAGTATTTCTGGACGCCGGATTCGTCGGCGATCCTGTTCATCAATGATAAGGGCGGTGACGAGAACTTCCTTCTCTACGGCGTCGACGTTGCCAGCGGCATCCAACGGACCTACACCCCCTTTCAGAAGACGCGCGTGGAAGTGGTGGGCGTCAGCCGGTTGGTCAAGAACCGGATCCTGATCGGATTGAACAACCGCGACCCGCGTTGGCATGACGTCTACAGCCTTGACCTCGCCTCGGGGACCTTGACGCCGCTGCTGATCAACAAGGGCGGCTATGGCGGCTTCACCGCCGACGACAGCCTGACCATCCGTTTGGCGGATCGGCCGCGCGCCGATGCCGGCGACGAGATCTTCCGCGTGATCGGGAACAAGGTTGCGAAAAAGCCCCTGGCCGAAATCGAGCCGGACGATGCGCGAACCACGGGACCCGCAGGCTTCACGCAGGACGGCAAAACCCTCTATTGGCTGGATTCGCGCGGGCGCGATACCGCCGCGCTGCTGGCCGAGGATATGGCCAGCGGCAAGAAGACGCTGATTGCCGCCGATGCCAAGGCCGATATCGGCGAAACCCTGGACGATCCGAAAACCGGCCGTGTCCAGGCCTATGCGGTGGATTATCTGAAGACGACATGGACGGCCCTGGACCCGGCCATCCAATCCGATCTGGACGCGCTCGATGCGCAATTGAGCGGCAATATTGCGATCACCTCCAGGACGGATGCCGACGATCTGTGGACGGTGACGGTCGACAACGTGGTCACCCCGGCCGCCACCTACCTGTATGATCGCAAGACCAAGACGCTTGCCAAGCTGTTCGTCGGCCGCCCCGAACTGGAGGGCGCGCCGTTGGTGCCGATGCATCCCTTGGAGATCAAGACGCGGGATGGACGAACCGAGGTCTCCTATCTGACCTTGCCGCCGGGCTCCGATCCAACCGGAGCGGGAAAGCCCGAGCATCCCCTGCCGATGGTGCTGTTTGTCCACGGCGGTCCCTGGGCCCGTGACGATTTCGGCTACAACAGCTATCACCAGTGGCTGGCTAACCGCGGCTATTCTGTGTTGTCGGTCAATTACCGCGGCTCCACCGGTTTTGGAAAAGCCTATGTCGCCGCCGGCGACCATGAATGGGGCGCCAAGATGCATGACGACCTGATCGATGCCGTCGATTGGGCGGTTTCCGCAGGCGTCGCCGACCCGGACAAGGTGGCGATCATGGGAGGCTCCTACGGCGGATACGCCACGCTGGTCGGCATGACCTTCACGCCGGACCGTTTCGCCTGCGGCGTCGATATCGTCGGTCCGTCGAACCTGAACACGTTGCTGCAGTCCATACCGGCCTATTGGGAGTCGGGCCGCGCCGAGATGTATCGCAGCATGGGCGATCCCAGGACCCCGGCGGGACGGGCGCTGCTGCACGACCGCTCGCCGCTGTTCCGCGCCGCGGCCATCAAGCGCCCCCTGCTGATTGGCCAAGGGGCCAACGACCCGCGGGTCAATCGCGCCGAAGCGGACCAGATCGTTGCCGCCATGGATGCCAAGTCCATTCCGGTGACCTATATCGTTTTTCCCGACGAGGGGCATGGGTTCGCCCGACCGGAAAACAACATCGCCTTCAACGCCATCTCCGAACAGTTCCTGGCCAAATGCCTGGGCGGCCGTGCCGAGGCGATCGGCGACGCCGTCACGCGATCGTCGGCGAGCGTGGTCCGGGGTTCCGGCTACACGCCGGGACTGTGACGGCCGGAAGGGAGGACTGTCTGGTCCGAAGGATGAAGCCCCGCTCAAAGCAAAAGATGCGTTGAAAACACCTGGAAAAGCCGCGAATATCAAACGTTATCGATGACGTCTATTCATATGATCGGCAATTGCACAAAGCACTAAAAAGCCCGGAAAAGAAATTATCATATAAAAATACTCCTAATGCGCTGCGGGCCAACGGATCGAGAGCCGCATGACAGGCAAGGGAAGAATTCTCGCCGTCGATGATACTCCGGACGCTCTCATATTTTTGTCGGAGCTTCTGGAATTCGAGGGCTATGACGTTCGCGCCACCATCGACGGCGAGATGGCGGTGCGCTCGGCCATCAGCGATCCGCCCGAACTGATGCTGCTTGACATTCGCATGCCCGGCATGGACGGCTTCGAAGTCTGTCGACGATTGAGGGCGCATGCCGGAACGCGCGATGTCCCGGTCATCTTCGTCAGCGCCCACTCGGAAACGGACAAGCTGCTCGAAGGTTTCGCATTGGGGGCGGTGGACTTCGTCACCAAGCCGTATCGACGCGAAGAATTGCTGGTTCGGGTCCGCACCCACTTGGAAATCCACCGCCTGCGCCATCATCTGAAGGAACTGGTGGACGAGCGGACCAAGGAACTCCGGCAGGCATTGACGAAAATCGACAATGAACGGATCCAGTTGTACACGCTGCTGGCCGCCATTCCCGATCTGATCTGGCTGAAGGATGTCCAAGGCATCTACCTGTTGTGCAACTCTGAATTCCAGCGATTCTTCGGCGCCTGCGAGAGCGAGATCGTCGGCAAGACGGACTACGACTTCGTGTCTCGGGATCTGGCCGATTTCTTCCGGCAGAAGGACCGTGAGGCGATGGCGGCCGGCCAGCCGACCACCAATGAGGAAACGGTCACCTATGCCGGCGACGGCCATCGGGCGGTGTTGGAGACCATCAAGACCCCTTTGCACGATGCCGAGGGAAGGCTGGTCGGCGTTCTCGGCATCGCCCGTGACATCACCCAGCGCAAGGAGGCCGAGAGCCATATTCGGGACCTGGCCTACTACGACCAGTTGACCCGTTTGCCCAACCGGCGTCTGTTGATGGACCGGTTGGCTCAGGCGCTGGCCACCAGTGTTCGAACCGGGCGGAACGGAGCCCTGCTGTTCGTCGACCTGGACAACTTCAAGACGGTGAATGACACGCAGGGCCACGAAACCGGCGACCTGCTGCTGCTGGAGGCATCGCGGCGCCTGATGAACAGCTGTCGCGATGTCGATACCGTGGCGCGCATCGGCGGCGACGAGTTCGTCGTGGTGCTGACCGATTTGAGCGAGAACCTCGAGGAAACGGCCGCCGGAGCGAAGACGGTCGGCGAGAAAATTCGCGTGAACCTGTCCGAGCTTTACCAGATCTCGGGCAAGGAGTTCCGCAACACCACGAGTATTGGCATCACCCTTTTCGGCGAACCGGGGGTTGGCATCGACGAATTGATGAAGCAGGCCGATATCGCCATGTACGAGGCCAAGGCCGCGGGGCGCGATACCGTGCGTTTCTTCGACCCGGATTTGCAAGCCGCCATCCACATTCGGGCCGAACTGGAGGCCGACCTGTTTCAGGGAATCAAGGAAAATCATCTGGTTCTTTATTATCAGCCACAGGTCAATGGTGGCGGTGCCCTGGTCGGAGCAGAAGCCCTGCTGCGATGGCGCCACCCGCGACGCGGCATCGTTTCTCCCGCCGATTTCATTCCCCTGGCCGAGACCACCGGCCTGATCCTGCCGTTGGGGCTGGGCGTCCTTGAGTTGGCCTGCGCCCAGTTGGCCCAGTGGAGCGAGCATCCCCGGCTGGCGCATCTGACCATCGCCGTGAACGTCAGTGCCCGCCAGTTCCGTCAACCGGACTTCGTCGATACGGTGCTGACGGTCCTGGAAAGAACGGGGGCGAACCCGCGGCGGCTGAAGCTTGAATTGACCGAAAGTCTGCTGGTCGAAAACGTCGAGGACATCATTTGCAAGATGGTCCGGCTCAAAGCCGAGGGTGTTGGATTCTCGCTGGACGATTTCGGCACCGGCTATTCTTCGCTATTCTACTTGAAGCGACTGCCTTTGGATGAATTGAAGATCGATCAATCCTTTGTGCGCGACGTACTCACCGATCCGAACGACGCCACCATCGCCAGGACCATCGTGGCGTTGTCGCAGAGCTTCGGCCTGGGGGTGATCGCCGAGGGGGTTGAAACCGCCGAACAAATGGCTTTCCTCGCATGCTCGGGGTGCCACGTCTATCAGGGATACCTCTTCAGCCGACCGTTGCCGGTGGAAGACTTCGAACGCTACGCGCTTGTCACCACGTCATCTCCCCATCCCCCGAACTGCCGAAAGATGCCGCCGTCCACACTCCTGACCTGAACGACGCAGAGGGTCGTCCCGTCATTGAGCGGTTCCAAGCGCCGCGGGCAGGTCTCCGGACAGCGATCCCAGCCGGCGACCCACGCCTCGATCCGGCCGGCCGCCGCCGGGAAGACCCCGCCTTCGGCCGCCGCCCGCAGGATCTGGTCGAAAGGGGTGCCGGTCGTGAAGGTTCCGTCGACACAGCCCATCAGGGACCAGACCCGATCATTGGCTGCCAACAGGTAATCGTCGCCGTCCGACAGGGTGACGCCGAAGGGCAGGCTGTCCAGTAGGGTCCAGAAGGAAGACAGGGCCCGGGCTGCGACCTGTTCGCCCGCGACCTGCTCGGTCACGTCGCAGGCGACCCCGCGATAGCCCAGGAACTCGCCCGTCCGGGAGAACAGGGGCTTGCCGCTGGTCCGGATAAAGCGACCGGGCCAGACGGACGAGGCATAGACAAAATCGCGGAACGGTTGGTGCCGCGCCAACGTCTCGTTGTGGAGGGCGGCATTTTCGGGATCCCGGGCGGCATCGATCACATCCATCCGGCGCATCCCGATCGCCTCGGAGAATTCGCAGCCGACGTCGCCTCCGATCCGTCTGGAAACCCATCTGAGGACGTCATCGGCGTCGCTTTCCCAGAACCAGTCGGCCGCCACCTCGGCGAAGTCCTGGAAGCGCTGCTGGCGTTCCGCCACCAGGTCCTCGAGATGATGGCGCAGACGATGGATTTCCAAGTGGGTGCGGACCCGAACCAGCAACTCTTCGCGTCGATACGGCTTGGTGACGAAGTCCACCGCCCCCAATGCGAAACCTTCGAGCAACTTGTCCGTTTCCGCGTGGGCACTGACGAAGATGACCGGGACATCGCGCGTTCCGGCATGCGCCCTTAATCGTCGACAGACTTCGAAGCCGTCCATGCCGGGCATGTGAATATCCAGCAATATCAGGTCCGGCGGATTGCCGATGGCGGAACGCACCGCCAGATCACCGTTGATGGTGGCGCGAACGTCATAGCCCTCGGCTTCCAGAAGCTCCGACAAGAACATGAGAGCGTCGGCAGTATCGTCGACGGCGAGAATGGTACCCTTGGCCGTCACGCCGTTCTCGCCCCATTGGTCCGCAATGCGATCGCTCATGTGCGGGCTCCCATCGGACGGTAGATGACCGTCATGTCGCCCCAACGCGGCTGAAACAGCCCCGGCACGGTCGGGACCTCGCCCCGCCCGAACGCGGCATAACCGTCCCCACCCAGGGCGCGGTGAACAAGCCGGTAGACGGCGTCCTTCGCCGACGCATCAAGATAGATCAGGATATTCCGGCAGAACACGATGTCGAAAGCGCCAGGCGGAGCGACCCCGTTCAGAAGATTGAGCTGCATGAACCTCACCAGATCCCGCTGGGTCCGGCGCACCGTCCAATTGCCGTCCACCGCTTCCCCCCGGTCGAAGAACTGCCAGTAGCGCTGAGGCAGCGAGCGGGTGGCGCCGATACCAAGACGGGGATAGATCCCGGCCTTGGCCGTCGACAGGGCCGTTTCCGACAGATCGGAACCAACGATCTCGATGTGCCAGGGACGGCGGAAGTGAAACTCGCCGTTGTCTGCGTACTTGGCCTCATCGGCCTCGATCAGGCTTTCCAGGGCGACAAAGGCGAGAGAATAGGCTTCCTCGCCGGTGGAACAGGCCGCCGACCAGAGCCGCAGGCCGGGCGCGGCGACGGCGCGACGCCTTTCGATGATTTCCTTCAACGCGGTTTGGCGCAGGAAATCGAACTGGCGCGGGTCACGCAGGAAATAGGTCTCGTGTACCGTCAGGATTTCCGCCAAATCCAACCATTCGCGGCTGTCAGAGGGCAAATTCGACAACCGCCAGGCCCAGGCCATTCTATCGGCAAGCGCCGCCACCACGGACCCAATCTTTCGCTTGTTCCTATCCGTCGCATCAACGCCGAATCGGTACATCAACTCGGCGCAAATCCATGTCAGAACGTCGTCGGGCGTGCCGCTTGCCGGCATCGCTCGGGGGCGGGTCCGGGGTGGCTCCGGACGCCGGGTCGGCGCCACCGCCACTGGCGGGACCAAGGGCGGTCCGCCACCTTGCCCCGAAGCAACCACCGGCTTTTCCATCGTCTTTTGCCGTGATCAGGATTGACTTTTGAGGAATATATTGACCTCCGACGAGATTTTTTCCGCCTGATTGGTCAGCAGAGTGGCGCCCTGTGTCATCTCGCTGGCGGCGATGACGTTCTGTTTCATCGCCTCGTCGACAACGGAGACCCGGCCGGTTATGGCCTTGGCGTTGTGCCAAGCCGTATCTGCGTTGTGGGCGATGTCGGAGGTCGCCGCGATCTGGGTTTCGGTGGCCGCCACCACCACCGAGGAGATTTCCCTCAAATCGCGGATGACGTTGCGGATGTTGCCGATCGCTGTCACCGCAGCACCACTGACGGTTCGAATCTCCTCGACCTGGCGGCGGATGTCACTGGTGGCCTTGGCGGTTTGACCGGCCAGGGTCTTGACCTCGTGCGCAACCACGGCGAAGCCCTTGCCGGCCTCGCCGGCACGGGCCGCCTCGATGGTCGCATTCAAGGCCAGCAGATTGGTTTGCGAGGCGATGCTGTCGATCAGCGTCACCACGTCGCCGATGCTCTGGGCCGACGTCGCCAGATCCTGCATGGTGGCTGCAGTCGCCTCGGTCTCCGACACTGCCGCTTCCGTCCGGTTGCGCGACTTCGTCAACTGGGCCCCGATCTCGCGGGTCGAGGAGGACAGAGATTCGACGGCGGTGGCCACCCTCTGCACCGCCTCGGCCGAGGCGTTGGCTTCATCGACCACCTGAGCGGCCTCCCGCGCCGAGGTGTCGATGATGCCGAACATCGCCTTGGCACTGGCCTCCAATTCGCAGCTGGCCGAGCTGACGATGCCGACGATCTCGGTGACTTTATTGACGAAATTCGTCCGCAAGCGGGCGTTCTCCTCCTCCTTCGCCGAAACGGTGGTCGACGCCGTGTTGGAGACCGCAAACGCGTCCTGGAACAACTGTCCGGTCAATTGGCCGAAAGCCTTGGCCAGCTCCTTCAGTCCCGCCCGTTCTCCCGCCGCCAGCAGTCGCGATTCGAAATCGCCAAGATCGAAAGTGTTGCAAATATCGATCATCTCCGAGCTGTCGACGCCGCCCTTGTCCGCAGCGCGGGCCGCGACCAACGAGGCGAGCGCGCCCAACCCGGCGGCGATGCCGCCGGGCATCGGCAGCCCGGCAAACACAAGACAGGCAGCCAGCCCGGACAGGGAGATACCGACCCATGTCAGGGTGCGAGTGACGGAAGGTCTCATTGGTTGGTTCCCCTGAAAATTCTGTCAGAATCTTAGCACATCAACCGTGGATACAGCCAGTGGGGCAGTAAAGAACTACTTCTGGTCAAGGACGGGGCCCATGCCGAAAACCCGGCCGATCACCGTCATCTGGTCCGGAACATTTTTGCGATATGGGAAATGTCGGATAGACTCAAGGGCTGGCGACCGCCGGGTGGAGGAGGAACGACATGAACTCACCGGCTTCCCTGGAACTGCGGAAATTCGTCGCGCCGGAGTTCGTTTACGGTTCGGGAGCGATCGGCTTCGTCGGACGGTACGCCAAGAATTTTGGTGCCCGAAGGGCCCTGGTGGTCACCGATCCCGGCGTGATCGCCGCCGGCTGGACCGACATGGCTCTCGCCAGCCTCGACGCCGAGAACATTCCCTGGGCGGTCTACCAGAGTGTCACGCCCAATCCCAAGGACCATGAGGTCGCCGACGGCGTTCAGTTCTACCGTGACAACCGCTGCGATATCATCGTCGCGGTCGGCGGCGGCAGTCCGATGGACTGTGCCAAGGGCATCAGCATTTCGTCCGCCAACAACAGCTCGGTCCTGGCCTTTGAAGGCGTCGACATGGTGCCGCTGCCCGGTCCGCCATTGATTTGCGTTCCCACCACGGCCGGGTCGTCGGTCGACGTTTCCCAGTTCGCCATCATCACCGATTCGGCGCGGAAGCTGAAGATAGCCATCGTCACCAAGATGGTGGTGCCTGACGTCGCCCTGATCGATCCCGAAACCACCACCACCATGCCGGCCGAACTGACCGCGGCCACCGGCTTGGACGCCCTGGTCCACGCCATCGAGGCCTATGTCTCCAACGCCAGCTCACCTTTCACCGATCTGAACGCCCTGGCGGCCATCCCCCGGTTGGCGCAAAACCTCATTCCCGCCATCGAGACCCCGCTCGACATGGGCTGCCGCAACGAAATGATGCTGGGCAGCCTGCAGGCGGGCTTGGCCTTTTCCAACGCCAGCCTGGGCTTGGTTCACGCCATGGCCCACAGCCTGGGCGGCCTGCTCGGTTTTCCGCATGGCATGTGCAACGCACTGTTGCTGGAGCATGTGGTTGCGTTCAATTATCCAGCGTGCCCCGATCGCTATGACGATATCGCCCGGGCAATGGGCCTGGCCCTCGACGGGCTGGCACAGCCGGAACGCCAGGACGCGCTGTTGCACGCCATCGCCGCGCTGCGCGAAGGCTCCGGTATCCGCACGACCATCGGCGCCTTGGGCGTGACGCCGAAGGACATTCCGCAACTCGCCCTCAATGCCGCCAACGACCCGTGCTCGGCGACCAATCCGCGAAAAGCCACAGTCAGAGACATTGAGAGGCTGTATGAGAAGGCCCTCTAATCCCGACGACGCCCAGGACTCGTTGCGCGACAAGATCATCGGCCTGGGCGAGCGTTCCATCCGCAAGAGCTACTATCCCGAATTGCATCGGCGCATTGGCGAGCTTGAGGAGGCTCGCCAGGAACTGGCGGAGAGCCAGTCGCGCTTGACCGCCATTCTGGACGGCTCTCCCGTTCCCCAGTTCGTCATCGGCCGGGACCACCGGATCCTCCTGTGGAACAAGGCGATGGAAAAATACAGCGGGTTCAAGGCCGCCGATGCCGTGGGTACCGATCGGCAATGGTGTCCGTTCTACGAAGCGAAACGGCCGACCCTGGCCGACCTCCTGGTGGAGAAGCGCGCCGACGACCAGGAAATACTGCGATGCTATGGGGGAAAGACCGCCCGGTCGAAACTGCTGGACGGGGCCTACGAGGGGGTAAGCTATTTCCCGGCGATGGGACAAGGCGGATCGTGGCTGTACTTCACCGCATCGGTAATAACGGACGCCGATGGCGAGGTGATGGGCGCCGTGGAAACCCTGGTCGACGTTACCGAGCAAAAGCGGATCGAGGAGGAGTTGGAGCAGCACCGCGACAATCTGGAAGACCTGGTGGCGACGCGAACCCGTGAACTGGCCCTGGCGCGTGACGCCGCCGAATCCGCCAACAGGGCAAAAAGCCAATTCCTGGCCAACATGAGTCACGAGCTGCGCACACCCCTGAATGCCATCCTGGGCTTCTCCAGCCTGATGAGACGCGAGCCCGACGTCACCGCCAATCTGAAGGAGAAGCTGGACATCATCAACCGCAGCGGCGAGCACCTGCTGGCCCTGATCAACGACGTGCTGGAAATGGCCAAGATCGAGGCGGGGCGGCTGCAACTGGAATGCGCGCCTTTCGACCTTGGCTGCCTGGTGCGCGATGTCACCGACATGATGCGCCTGCGCGCCCAAAGGAAGGGGCTGACGCTGCTCCTCGATCAGTCATCAAGCTTTCCCCGCTTCATCAGGGGCGACGAGGCGCGTCTGCGACAGATCCTCGTGAATCTGGTTGGCAACGCCGTGAAATTCACCGAGTTCGGCGGCGTCACTCTCCGGCTGGGCACGCGCCAGAACGACCATCTGAACTTGGTGATGGAAATCGAGGACACCGGCATCGGCATCGGCCGTGAGGACCAGGAACGCCTGTTTCAGCCGTTCACGCAACTGGGCGGACCGCGCGCTGGAGAAGGCTCAGGCCTGGGACTGACCATCACGCGGCAGGTCGTCGAACTCATGGGCGGCTTTATCGGGATCAAAAGCACACCTGGCCAGGGCTCCATCTTCCGGGTCGAGTTGCCAGTTGAGCTTGCCGGCGAGACGATCGTCACCGAGCGCTCCAGCACCAGGCCGGCAGAGGCGATCTGCGGCCTCGCCCCCGGCCAACCCGTATTTCGCATCCTCATCGTGGAAGATCAGCTTGAAAACCAGATGCTGCTGACGAAGCTGATGGCGAATATCGGCATCGAGGCCAAATTGGCGGTCAATGGCGAAGACGCCGTCGCCCTGTTCCAGGAATGGCACCCGCACCTCATCTGGATGGACCGCCGCATGCCGGTGATGGACGGCATCGAGGCCACCCGCCGAATCCGGCAGCTGCCCGGCGGCCGGGAGGTGAAGATCGTCGCGGTCACAGCGTCGGCCTTCGAGGAGCAACGCCAGGAACTTCAGGATGCGGGAATGGACGACTTCGTCCGCAAGCCCTACCGCATTCATGAGATTTACGACTGCCTGGCGAAGCAGCTGGGCGTGACATACCTGACCCACACTGACGCGCCTGGGCCACAGGAACCGGTGGAACTGACTGCGGAGACGCTGGTCCGGCTGCCGGCTTCCTTGCGAACCGACCTCCAGGCTGCTCTGGAAAGCCTGGACAGGCGAAGCATCGCCGACGCCATCGGCAGGGTCAGGGACCTCGATCCCGGCCTTGCCAACACCCTGGCGCGGCTTGCAAGAAGTTTCGATTACGCAGCAATATTGGCTGGCCTCAAAGCCGCGGAGTCTGGAGGTGACCTTTCATAGCAGAGAACCGATGACAGGATCCTCCGCCCCCAAAAGCGGATGGCGGCAGCACGGCGCAATCGAGAGCGGCCTTCCCTTATGATTGAGTGAGAATGGCGCCGATATCCAGGACCATCCCCACCTCGCCGCTGCCCAACAGCGCACAGCCCGTTACGCCGCGAATGCCTGACAGGAAGCCTTGCAACGGTCGGATCAGCACCAGTTGCTGGCCGATCAATTCATCGACCGACAGGGCGACCTTCCTGGAGTCTTTTCCGGCGACCACGAACAGGCGTTTCTGCTGTTGTCCCTCTCCCGTTCCCGCGACCGCGTCCGTCACTGCGAAGCCCTGTGCCGGATCTTCTTCCGTGTGACCGCTGCGCATGAGAAACTGCACCGGCAGGACGTCATCCCCGCCAAGCCGCAGCATGTAGTGCCCGTCTTCCGCCGACACCTTCATCAAGGCGTCGACGCCCGAGTGCACGATTCGCTGAATGGCGTCGATGGACACGACGTACATGACTTCGCCGACACGGACCACCATGCCGTCCATCACCACCATCGCCAGCGGCATGGTCAAACGGAAGCTGGTTCCGCCGTTCGGCCGATTGGCGACGTGCAGATCTCCGCCGTAGGGGCGTAAACCTTCGAGAACCTGGCTGAGGTCGGTCCCTCCGCCACTGGTTCCCGGCTTGACGATTCGCCCGAAACCCTCCCGCAGAACCATCCCCGCCGACGGCTTCTCATCCTCCCACCCTTTCTGCCGGGCTCGCTCGGCGACTTGACCGAGATCGATGCCGATGCCGTCGTCATCGATGGTGACAACCAAATGGTCTTCATGACGAATCAGGGCGACGTGGATATGGGCGACGCCATTTTTTCCGGCGGCGACGCGATTCTCGGCGGGCGCAATGCTTTCGGCCACGCAGAACGTCAGAAGGGAGCGGATCGGACCCTTGAGGTGTTCAAGCGTACTGGAGTCCAGTGACAACTCCTCGCCGGAAATCGTCATTGTCAGCTGCCGGCCATGCTGCCGCGCCAGCGTTTCGCCAAACGGCACCAGCGGCTTCAACAGCAGCGCCGCCGGTCGCGTCCGAACGGCGATGGCCTCCTCCTGCAGCCGGTCGAGGCGACCGGCGACCTGGGCCTCGGCCTGCGCCAGGCGCTCCACCTTCTCCTGCAGGTCCAGCAAATACTGGCGCACCGCGCTTCTGGCGGAACTCCAGTCGCCTCCGGCGGTCCGTATCAGGGATTCGACCGCGTGGACGAAGTCCTCCTCGGCCAAATTCGACAACATGTGATGGGCCATCGCTTGGCCGGTCACGATCTCGCCGATCGCCTCCAGCATGTCGGCGGGCATCGCATCCTGAGCGACCATGCCCTCCGAGCCTGTGTCCTCGGCAACGGAAGCCGCGTTCCCGGCATCGCCGGCTTGCCGGTCGACCAGTGTCGCACGGACCTTAAGGATCATTCCCTGGGGGTCCATCCCGGCCAGCGATTCGGCCATGCCGGCCTCGTCAAGCCGAGAGGAGACCAGGAAATCGAACAAAGTGGTCCCGATCTCGAAAACGGTGACGTTGCTGATGACGGTGGCCGCACCGTCGCCGATCCACTCGAAGAAGCGTTGGCCCAGTTCCTCATTCTCATTGAGGTCGGCGCGGATGATGTAGAAGTGTTCACGGGCATCCAGGGCCGCCATGGCCACCTGGACGCTTTCGGGAGTCAAGACCTTGTGAAACGACTTGGGCAGTCCCAGGCGTGCTTCGATGGCCGCAGACGTCATCGTGCCGCTGGTGATGAAGGCGACGTTCGACGCCTCCTCCAGAAGTTTTTCTATTGCCGCCTGATCGGGAACCTGACCGGCGCTGACGGTATCGAACACCAGTTCCAACGCGTCCAGAAACGACTTCAGGATATGCACCAGGACCGGATCCACGCCCGAGTCCGCGGTTTGCGCACGGGCCAGCAGATCCGTGAGCGCCATGGCCAGACGAGCCGCCGTCGGGAGTTCATAGTGGTGACAGCAATGGTAAATGCGGCGCATCAGTTCATTGATGTTCTCGCAATTCTCGGCCAGGCTTTCATGGCGCTTCAGGGCGTCGATGCATTCGTCCAATTCGCGCAGCGTCTCCAACACATGATCGGCGCACCACGCCCGCAGGATGGCCGTCGGCTGTATCGGGCATTCGGCCGAACAGCTTCCGGTCGCCTCCTCAATGGAGGCCAGTTCCTCGTAAAACAGAAATTGCAGACGGCGGAATGCGTCGGCTTGAAGGCCGGCATCGGCAAAGCGCATCGCAATGTCCGCCACCCGCACGAATCCCGAGGATTCCGCGAGGGTTCGCAGTCCCGCCGCAAGCTCGCCCATGTCGTCGGCGTCCACCTGCTCTCCGGCCGCGAGGCGCGTGCCGAAGGCGGCCAAGTCGCCGAGCAACGGGTCGAGCGCGACGAAGAATTGGGCGGCGGAGTCGCTGGCGGCAGCGGAACCGCCGGCGCAGGCAAGCACGGCCTTCAGCCGGGCCATGTCGCGGCCGTACATCGCCTCCAGGCGTTCGATCGCCGTTTCGGCCGAAACGCGCGACGTCAGCGCCTCGGCAAGGAACTCGGCCACCGCCTGGGGCCAATTGCGCATGCGGATCTGATCGGCCGCGTAGTTGAGCCGCTCCGCTTCCGTCACCAGCGCTGTACGGGCGTCATCGGGATTGGCATCAAAACGGTCGAGAACATCCCGCATCTGGCGGATGACATCCTGGGCCAGGCCCAGGAAGATTTCCTGGTAGGTCGGATCATCCGCCAGCCTACGGCGGGGCTGAGCCTCGAAGATGATGGCCTCGGGCGCGGCTGCAGGTTCGGTGGCATGCGGGACTTCCGGTTCCGACCCGGCGTCCGAGTCCAGCCCGGCCGGTGCCTCCAAGATGGCCGGCAGCGGCGGAGCGTCGTCCGGCTTTTCTCCGGCTTTGCACCGTCTGGCCTTGTTGCGCATGCGTTCGGCCAGGTCGGCGGTTGCCGCCTCTTCGGCGTCACGACGGCTGGCGAGAGTCTGCTCCATCATGGCGCGGAGCGCGTCGCCGACCTCCAGCAGCAGGGCATGCATTTCGCCGTCGAGCGGCACCCCCTCGTCACGCACCAGACCAATCAGGTCTTCGGCGAGGTGGGCACGGGATTCGATAACCGACAGCCCGAGAACCCGGGAATTTCCCTTGAAGGTATGCATGGCCCGGAACAACGCCGCGATGGATGCTTCGTCCGACGGGTTGTCCTTGAGCAGGCCGAGCATTTCCTCGACCGTGTCCAGGGATTGCCCGCCATCATCGGCATAAAGGGTCCAGATCTCGCTCAGTTCGTCGGACACGTGATTTCTCCCCGAAAGTCGCGGGCATCGTCCGGTGGTGCCGGTCAGGCGCCGACCAACTTCTTCATCACCTGCGCCAGTTCGCTGCCACGCTTTTCAGCCAGATCCATCGATACCGCTCCCGATGGCTTGGTGACGATGCCGTCGGCGCCCAATTCACGCGCCTTGGCGGCGTGGGGAGAGCCCGACACGGCCACCGAGGACAGGATGACGATCTTGGCCCTGGTGATCATCTTGGCGTGCCGGAGGAATTCCAGTCCGTCCATCTCGGGCATTTCGATGTCGAGCAAGATCAACGACAAATCGGGATGGACCTTCAGCTGTTCGAGAGCCAACTTGCCGTTGGCGGCGGTGGCAACAAGCTGGAACTCAGGCAGCGACTTGACGAAATTCCCGATGATGGTGCGCATCATCATGGCGTCATCGACGATCATGACTTTGTGCGGCATGGTGGGGCCTCCTCTTCTTCCGTTTGCGAAATTCGAACCACGGCGCGCCGGTGCTGACCCAATTTCGGAAACGATCAGTACACCCGCTTTATCACTAAGTTCGTGGTGATCGACGTTTTCTGAATTCCAGAAGTTGCTGGTGGGAAAAGTGTCGGAATCTCAAAAACGCACCACTCGGTGGGGGCCGCGGACGTTACCGTCCGCGGCCCGTCGATGTCAGAATTTACCGTAACCGCGTTCGTCCTGATCGAGCGGCAACACCGTCTTCGGCGACTTGCGGCCACTGCCGCCCGCCGCCTTGGCAGGTGGAGACGCCGGCCGGGCCTGCCCCCCGGCTCCCATCAGCAACGCCTTGATCTGGGCCATGATTTCGGGCGATATGCCCTCCAGTCCGGCCATGGACATGTCCGACGCCTTGCGTTCCCGCAGCTTGAAGCGGCGGATCTCGCTTTGCATCCCGGTGGCCACGCTGGACAGTTGCGACGACGCCGAGGCCAGTTCCTGAGACTGCTGGCTACCCTCCTGAGCTGCCTTCGACACTTGGTTCATCGCCACCCCGATCTGCGAGACACCGCGGGACTGCTCGGCGCTGGCGGTGGCGATTTCGGCGACCAGGTCCTTGACCTTGACCACGTTGCCGACGATCTGGCTAAGAGCCTCGCTGGTCTCCTTGGCGATATTGACGCCCTCGCCCACTCTTTTCACCGAATCCTCGATCATCTCGGCGGTTTCGCGAGCGGCCTTGGCGCTGCGGCCGGCAAGGTTGCGCACCTCCTGCGCGACCACCGCGAAGCCGCGGCCGTGCTGGCCAGCCCGTGCCGCCTCGACGGCGGCGTTAAGGGCCAACAGGTTGGTCTGGAAGGCGATCTCGTCGATGACCTTGATGATCTTCCCGATGTTCTGGGCCGAGGCATTGATGGCATTCATGGCCTCGGTCATCGCCGCCATTTTGACCTGACCGGCGTTGGCCGCCTGCGAGGTCCCGAGAACCAACTGGTTCGCGGTGTTGGCGTTGTCGGTGTTGGCCTTCACCTGGCTGTCGGTTTCGGTGAGGCTGGAGGTCACTTCCTCGACCGAGGATGATTGCTCCTCGGCCGTCGCTGCCATGGTTTGCGACGCCGTGTTCAGTTGCCCGGCGGACTGGCCGACCTGATCGGCGGCGTCGCCGATCTGGTAGAAAGTGTTGTTGAGGGCGACGAAGGCGTCTTCGAAGGCATCGATGATCTTGCGGAATTCGCCGCTGTACTTCCCGGCATCGATCTTCTTGTTGAGTTCACCGTCGACGATGGCCTGGGACAGTGCTGCCGCATCCGAGGCGATATCGGCCATATTGCTTTTCAACAACATCAGCCATTCATGGATCTGGTCGTCGGCGGAGGCCTTGTTCATCTGGGCGGTCATATCACCGTTGGCGACGGCGGTGACGAAGGCGATCAGGTCGCGCAACCAGGAGTGCACGCCATTGACAGCCTCCTTCATGCGCTGGTGGTCGCCGTGGCACTCGATCTCGACCTTCTCCCGCAGGTTGCCGCCGCTGATCATCTTGAGGATGCGGTTGCCCTCGCCGATGGGAATGAGGATGGCGTCAAGCATGTCGTTGATGCCGCCAACCACGCCGGCATAGGCCCCCTTGAACTGCTCCGGCTTGCCGCGTTCGGACAGCAGGCCGTCTTTGGATGCCTTGGTCAGGCGTTGCAATTCCGTCTGGAGACTGGACAACACCTTGGTGATTTCCACCAAACTCTTGGCGACCACGTCGGACTCCGAGCGGACATTGATGGAGACCGCGAAATCGCCGGCCGCTATCCCTTGGGCCGCGGTGGCCTGTTGATTGATGGCGTCGATGCAGGTGTTGAGGTTGTTCTTGAGGACGTTGAAGTCGCCGTTGTAGCTCTCGGTGATCTTGGCCGGAGTGACACCCTTGGAGATCTGATCGACGTAGTTGGCGGCGACGTTCAACGGTCCGATCACCGCGTCAAGGGTATCATTGACTCCCTGAACGATCTTGCGGAAATCGCCCTGGTGTTTGGAGGCATCGGCGCGGGTGGCGAGTTGGCCCTCCACCGCAGCCTTGGTCAACCGATCGGCATCGGTGACCAGCGCGCCCAACGAGGTGCCGACCTCTTTGAAGCTGCTATCGATCTTGGCGAACTGGCCGTGCACGTCCTTGGTGTATTTGTCCGCGACCTGCGTCGAAAGCTCGAGATTGAGGTCACCCTTGCTCAGACGCTCGAGGTT
>Ga0326727_10014166_pt1 | contig 17469 bp, 11 predicted proteins | sample MB2enrmetagenome_FD_207643 | JGI IMG/M metagenome (GOLD analysis project Ga0326727, IMG submission 207643) | Lab enriched peat soil microbial communities from McLean, Ithaca, NY, United States - MB29MY | ecosystem: Environmental > Terrestrial > Soil > Wetlands > Peat | place: USA: New York...
GCGCGTATTGAAGACGACGAGGCCCACTTTGTCCTTCGGATTGGTGATACTGGACAGGAAGGCGCGCACGGCGGCCTTCGCGTGGGTAATCTTCATCTTCGCCTGGTCGGCGGTCGGCGTGGCGTCCGGGGCATCGTACATGCTTCCTGAGTTGTCGATCATCAGGAGGAACGAAACTCCCTCGTTTGCTCCCGCCTTGGGCTCGAAACCGAGCAAGGAGAGGTTTGTGTAATGTCGGCCATCGGCAGATTCGGCAATACTGAAAGCCTGTTGCGGCAGATCGTTAACCGGATCTCCATGGTCATCGGTCACGCTGACGTATGCGCTCACCTCTTGGCGGAGGAGGAGCCCTGAGCTGTCGATCTGCGCCATACTGACGGTGAGTGCGGATCCCGCCACGGCAGCAAACGCAAGAAAACCGAATATTGTCAAGAATCTTGCATGCCTGGTCATAAGCGCATCCCTCATCCGTATTTATAGAAGATCCTTGCGGACCCGATTTTGATGACGTCCCCGAACTTCAGCTTCCTTTCCTGGACTTTTTCCTCGTTGACGAGCATGGCGACTTGCGGCTCCAGGTTCTTTATTACCGGCTCACCCTTCCTCATGCGGATGTCCGCCTGGACTTCACCGAGGTCTTCATAGGCGGGGAGGGCAATCTCGTTGCGCAAAGAACGGCCAATGCGCACACGCCTCTCGGTGAGAAGGAACTCCTTGCCCTTGAGCTCTCCCGCCAGGATACGCAGTACCCCAAACGACAGACCTTGTTCGATGAGCCCGTAGAAAAGGCCGATTGCCAGCCCGAGGATGACGAGTCCCAGCAAGCGGAAGAGCGCAAAACCCGGAAGCAGGAGCCGTGAATACTCCAGGGCGAAGCCGCCCACCATCCCGCCTAAAAACCCACCCAGGACGCCAACGGCGATTTTCTTCGGCGACAGTGCACGAAAGCCTTCTGCAGCCCCCACGAAAATGCCGAGCACCGCCCAGCCGATTGCGCGGGAGACGGGGAGAACCACCGACTGCATGTTCTTGTAGGACAAGAGAAACATTCCCCCGATCAACCAGAGGGCGGCCTGTCCAACAAGCGCTCCCGCCGCCCCGCCAACGCATCCAACGAGGGCGCCGAGAAGGATCCCGCTGGGGATCCTTTTCCTGACCCTCGACGTGATCCCTTCCGCGGCACCGAAGAATGCGCCCATGAGGACACCGACCACCGCTCCAAGGAGAGCGAGGAACGCCAGGTAGGAAAGAAACGAACCCTGGTAATACAGAACCAGCTCCGCGGCGGGCCATGCGGCAATACCGCCGAGAAAACCAAGCGCCAGCAAAAGAAGCTTGCTGCTTACTGTGGTCATACGATCACCTCCGAGTTTCCGCCACGAGTCGGGCTTCGAGTGTCAGCGTTGTTTGATAAGGCTTGAGGATCAGATCAAACTCTTGCGGTGCGTATCCTGCCCGGCTGACCCTGAAGCTGTACGTCCGTCCCGGAAAGAGCCCTTCCGCCCTTGCGAGAAAAAGCGGCAGCCAGCGGTCGCCCATCAGGACGGAGACCGTTGCCGACGAAGTCAGGTCCTCTCCGCTCTCGGCGCTGAGCACCGAGTAGCGGACCGTCAGGGGAAACGCAGGCTCGCTCTCTTGGTGCAGCGTAATTCGAAGCCCCTTGGCCGTCTCCAAGGACTTGCGCTGGATGGAGCGGGGGCTCAGGGTGAAGGAGGCCCAGAAGAGTTGTCCCTCCAGACCCACTTTGAGCCGGTATCGGCCGGTTTCGAGGTAAAGTCTGTTCGTGGAAAGGAGGTAACTGTTTCCCGTCCGGCCTGCAGCACTTTCATGGATATCAAAGTGGAGCCCTGTCAAGCGCACGAGCTGGTTGCCTTGCTCGCGGTAGAGAACGGGTTGGAAAAAAACCTCGCTGGGCTCCTTGTACGCGCTGTCGATCTCGGCTGATACCACGAGAGCCCCGTAACGGTCCGCTTTGAAAAGCTCGTACCAATACCCTTGCTGGAAAAGCCACCAGGCCCCGACTGCCAGGACCCCCACCACGATAGCCGCTGCCAACGGCCGAAGTATCCGTGCACGGCTCTTGTGGAAGACTTCGTGGATATCCTCCCCCTTGAGAATCATCCTGACCGCCTGCCTGATCAACGCGGGCTCCCTCCGCGGAATCCTCCTTTCCAGGAGGCGCAGGATGACGCTCAGGTCCCTATAGCGTCTCCTGCGCTTGACGCGCATGCAGGTCGACGCGATCCTGCACAGGAACGGAGACGCCCGGGGGTTCAGCCGCCGCGGCGGAGTGTATTTGCCCCTGTGGATGAGGCGGATCGTCTCGGCCGTGAAGGATCCCGGGTAGGGGGTCTTGCCGGTCAGCATCTCGTACAAGACCACTCCGACCGAATAGATGTCAGCCCGGTGGTCGACGTTCTTTGCGTCCTCGATCTGCTCGGGCGGAACGTATGCCGGCGTACCGAGCATGGTCCCGTCCTTCGTGAGGCCGTCGTCTATCTCCTCCGCGGAAGTGGCAATCCCGAAGTCCGCCAGCTTCACCTCCCCATGCCCAGAAATGAGGATGTTCCCCGGCTTGATGTCACGATGGATTACCTTCCTGTCATGGGCGAATTTCAGCGCGCGGCACACCTCATAGAAGATCACCATGGCCGCGTCGTTGGAGAGGTAGCGTTCCTTGCGGATCAGCGCATCCAGGGATACGCCATCCACGAACTCCTCCACGATGTAGTAGTTGGGACCTTCCTTGAAATGGTCGTACACCTGGACGATGCGGTCGCTGTTGAGGTCCATCATGAGGCGCGCTTCGCGCTTGAACCTCTCCACCACCTGGCCACCGCCGTGGATTGCGAGCTTCTTTAGGAGCACGACTCTTTCCAACGTGGGATGCTTTGCCTTGTACAGCGTGCCCATTCCGCCTTGGGCGATTTTACCGATTAGCTCGTACTTTCCGATTCTTTTCATGTCACACCGCCAGGAGGGAGTTCGCGTCTATGCGAACGATGTCGCGCTCCAGGTCGAAAGGCCCCCCCGGGGGCAGGTGCGCTATGACGAACCGATCTGGATCATGGATCTGCACGTATTTTCCTCCTGCGCGAAGTTTGTAGGAACCGACCGCGGGGCGGTGGCCGCCGAAGTAGAACGCCGCGCGAGCCGCCTCTTCGCCAAGGTAGGATCTTAGCATGCTCTCCACGCTTCCTGGCTCCGCCTCGTCGTTGTCCGTCCACGTCAGACCCGCCACCACCTCGGGATCGGCCCGGTAGCCGATTACCCTGCTCGGCGGGTAGAACTCGGCCGGTTCGGCGTGCGACAGCAGGAAGCCCGGGCCGACGACCAGGAGGGGGAAATCCTTCTCCAGCCGGGCGTACTGGCCGAGCAGAAGTGGTCCGTAGAACTGTCGCATGTACGCAAGCACCATCGCCCCTTCCAACGCGAACTTTCGAAACGGGAGGTTCCCGCTGCCGGACTCGTTGGTGATGTTTTCGTGGTTGCCCTTAAGAAAGTGGAAGCGGGCCGGGTATCTCCGCTTGACTTCCATCACCATCTCCATAACACCCAGGCTCTCGCGCATTTCCTCGTCCATGTTTCTGTGGGCCCGGTATTCGTCGAGAAACTCCCCCTGTGCGGCTCGCCAGCGCTGCGCCGCCCGTCCTTCCGCGTGCACGCCGTCACCCAGGCATACTACCTGGAGACGGCCGGCGTCGAGAAGCTCGAGGGCTCTGCAGCCTTCCTCGGCCCGGTAGCCAAGCACGGCCAGGAAGAAATCCATGCGGGCGTGAAGATCCGGCACCACGATCGTTGGAAGGCCCCGGTCGAGAAAGACCAGCCCGCCGGGCCTCCCATCGTCATCCGGCGGTCGAAGCTGCGGGGATTCCGTTTCCAGCGTTTCCAGCGTCTCCGCAATAGCCTCGCCCAAGGCCATAGCCTCAGGCGGACCTTCGCGGCGGAAAATCTCCCCGAGTCTGCGGGTCAGTTCCTCCATGGGCTCACGTCCCGCGCACGGCTATTCTTCATCCATTTCCTTATTCACGTTGAGAAACTCCCTGGTCAGGATCTCCGTCGATTTACTGATCTGGCGCTCCTGCTCATCGAGGTCGAGTTCTTCTGCAGTGACCGCGATCTTGAAAACGGGAGAGGAGCTCACGATCGGTCCCACGGTAAAGCTGACAGGCACTCCGACTTTTACGTCTCCGCCCAGCTGCGAGTTCTCCTGGTGCGCGGACTCCGGAACGTCCTTGCGCAATCCGATGCTCACATACTGAACGTTCCTGTTGCCGTCTCTCTGAGGGCCGACATTGATGAGCGAGCCGGAGAAGGTCATGGCAAGGCATCCGCGCTCGTCCCCCTTCTCCAGCACGTCCACCTCCTCCAACGCCATCCGTGAGATGTGTCGTTCGAAACGCTCCTTTTTTTCCAGCCACCCTTGCGCGATCATCTCCAAAGAGTCTTCGGTGTCCGGGAGCCCCGAGCTTTTCGTAATCTGACGGATATGCCCCTGAATCTCGACGGGGATCTGGCTCATGTACTCGCCCATTGGTTCCTCCTGGGGTTGCACCCCATCCAAGAGTATATACCGCTTCAAAAAAAACACGTTTTCGTCGAACGCCTGTCAAGCTGCAGCGTTGCGTGCTATTTTCCACCTTCTGAGGCTTGCTTCCCTGACGACGGCATGCTTTTATGTGTCAAAGAGGTTCTCCCGGAGGCTCCAATGACATTGAAACGGCTGTTCGGGCGAGGCATTTTCCAGACGGGGTGGATCAACGTGGGGGCTTCCCTATTGCTCGCCGCCGGCGTCTTCTTTGCCAGCAAGATCTACGATCCACTGAACCACGGCCCGGCGGTGCTACAACTGAGAACCCCTTTGGATGATGCACTGCCGCTGGTGCCACTTTTCGTGATTCCCTACCTATCCCTGGAGCCGCTCATCTACTTTTCCCTCATTTTTTTTCTGGTCTTCAGGACAAGGATTTTTCAGTCAGCGGCTCTCTCCTTGATCCTCGCCATGCTCGCGAGCTACGCGGTGTATTTCTTCCTGCAAACAGAAGTAATGCGCCCCACGGTCAACGGCGCCGACGCTCTTTCCCGTATGATTCGGGACGTGTACACCGGGGACAATCCGTACAACGACTTCCCCAGTCTGCACACGTCGCTTTCCACGATCATTGCCATCCACTGGTGGAGGACGGATCACCGACTAGGCATCGTCGCGGCAGTCTGGACAGCCCTTATTGTGGCCTCGACCGTTTTCGTGAAGCAGCACTACGTGGCGGACGTGGTCTCGGGCTTGCTCCTTGCCTGGGGCGCCTCATGGCTGTTCTGGAAGGTCTTGCGTAAGGAGACCCAGCCGCCTGCTTTTTAATACTCCTCTCCCGTCAGCGCCTTTCCCCTGAAGAATCGATAGACCAGGACCTGGTAGATGATCACAATGGGTACAAAGACGGCTGCGACAATACTCATAAGTCGCAGCGTGTACGGCCCCGAGGAGGAATTATAGATCGTCAGGCTTGCGCTCGGATCGAGGCTGGAGGGGATGAGGTTCGGGAACAGCCCCACTAGGCCGGTGGCGACAACGAGGACAATCAAAGCGCAGGAGCTGAAAAATGCTCCGAGCTTACGCCCCTGCGCATGCAGGACCTTGACGCCTATTAGAGAGGACACGGTGAGCACGGGCACGACGAACCACAACGGGTGGGAGAAAAAGTTGTCGTACAGCTTCGTGGCGAACGCCGTAAGTACAAGGAAAGCCACGGCCACCGCGAGCACTACGTACCACAAACTGACGGCAAGCCTCGAGCTTCTTTCAGACATTCCGCCTTCGGATTTCACAGAAAGCCACAGCGCGCCATGCTGGAGGAAGAGGACTACGAACAGCACAGCGGTCAGGATGCCGTAGGGGTTGAACAGCTTGAGGAAGCTGCCCTTGTAGCCGTCCGAGGCGATGGGTAGTCCCTGAAAGATGTTGCCGAAACCTACCCCGAGGACGAGCGGCGCGGTGAAGCTCGTGACAGCTAGAACCCAGTCCCACGTGGAGCGCCACCTTGGGGAATCGTTTTTTCCGCGGAACTCGATTGAAACGCCCCTGAGGATCAGAGAAAACAGGATCAGAAGCATGGGCAGGTAGAGGAAACTGAACATCGATGCATAGGTGAGCGGGAATGCCGCGAACGTGGCTCCGCCCGCAGTGATCAGCCAGACTTCGTTGCCGTTCCAGACCGGGCCAATGGAAGCTAACGCCGCCTGCTTTTCCGATTCGTTCTTGGCAAGGAAATTGCGGAGCATTCCCGTGCCGAAATCGAATCCGTCAAGCATGAAATACACCGCCCACAGGACACCCCAAAGGACAAACCACAATACTTGAAGCGCCATGTCATTCCACCTTCCGCGCGTACCTGGTGAGGAGAAAAGCATCCACTGCCGCAAGGGTCCCGTAGATGACCAGGAAGGCAATGAGGGAGCCCAAAACGTCCGCCGCCGTGATTGATTTCGAATACGCGTCAGCGGTCTTCAAGAGGCCGTACACGATCCATGGCTGTCTACCGATCTCCGCCAGGATCCACCCCAGCTCGCTAGCGAGGTAGGGAAAGATCAAGGCGATGGCCATGATCCAAAGAAACCATCGACGCTTCAGAAAAGTATCAGTCCACGCAAAAATGACCGCGAAAAGCGCGCAAAGAACGAAAAGGAACCCCAGCCCGACCATCGTCCGGAAGGCCAGGTAGGTTACCATGACAGGTGGCCGTTCGGGCGCCGGGAAATCATCCAATCCTTTCACGGTGGCGTTGGAATCATGGTAGGCGAGAAAGCTCAACAAGCCGGGGATGGGCAGGGCTTCGATCGCGTTTCGTCCCCCCCGGGGATCAGGAAGGGCAATGAGATAGAAGGGAGCGCTGGATTCAGTTTTCCACTGCGACTCCATGGCCGCGAGCTTCGTGGGCTGGAACTTCGCCACTTGGACGCCTGACAGGTCTCCCGCGACGATGATGAGCACCGACGCGATGAGTCCGAACGGTGCGGCCAGGCGGAAGGACTTGCGTACCACCTCGGACTTCCTCCCGCGGAGCGCGTGAATGGCGCAGATCCCCATTATGAAGAAGGCGCTGAGTGTCCAGGCCGCCATGATTACATGGAAGAACTTGATCCATGCATACGGGTTCCAGATGAGAGCGCCAAAATCAGAAAGCTGTGCCCGGCCACCTGACATGACGTAGCCTCGCGGCTTTTGCATCCACCCGTTGGCGAGCAGGATCCACAGTGCCGACAGCGTGCTGGCGAACGCGACCAGCCACATGATCGCCGCGTGAGCACCGCGGGAGAGCCTCTTCCAGCTGAACATCCACACGCCAATGAAGGTGGACTCCAGGAAGAACGCAACGGTAGCTTCGATGGCCAGCGGAGCCCCGAAAATATCGCCTACGAACTTGGAGTACTCGGCCCAGTTCATCCCGAACTGAAACTCCAGGGTGATCCCCGTCACTACCCCGACAGCAAAATTGACGAGGAACAGCCTGCTCCAGTACCTAGTCATCTTCAGCCAGGTCTCGTCGCCGGTTCGCGCATAGACCGTTTCCATGATGGCAACCAGCGTGCTGAGGCCGAGGGTGAGAGGAACGAAAAGGAAATGAAAAATCGCTACAGTTGCAAACTGAACCCGGGAGAGAGCTTCGACGAGCATGGATCCCCCTTTTTCTGGAATTTCGCCTTTCCCCTCACGGTTGTCAATCGCGATTCCTTACCAGTACACTCGATCTGGATGACAGGTATTACAGCCTGGCTGCGGGGGCACGGCAGGAACGTCCGCCGTCCGCTGGCCCTTACAATTGCACTCGGCGAGATCTCAGGGATCCTGCTCATCCTCCAGACCGCGCTCCTTGTAGGAATTGCGGACGCTGTCATTTTCCGACATGCTGCTGTCCTCTCTCTTGCAAACCTTTTCGTTGCCTTGATTGCAATTGCTCCGGTTCGTTTTCTCGTCATGTGGGCTTCCCGGCAGGCTGCGTACGAATGCGCTTCCCGGGTCAAGCTTGATGTCCGCAGACGGTTGATGGGACATTTGCGGAGACTTGGACCCATCTCCCTTTCTGGCATGAGGGCCGGCGAAGTGGCCACCGTAGCGGTGGACGCCGTGGAAGCGTTGGAGGGCTACTACTCGCGGTACCTTCCGCAACGCGCGTTGTCGACGCTGCTTCCGTTCACTCTGCTCGCGGCCGTTTTTCCTCTTGACTGGATCTCCGGCCTCGTGCTCGTGCTCACCGCTGTTTTTCTTCCGCTCATCATGATCGTCATCGGGGAAGAGTCCCACGTCCGAAACCAGCGGCTATGGGCCATCTTGGCCAGGATGAGCGGCCGGTTCCTGGACATTCTCCAGGGGCTCACGACGGTGAAGATGTTCGGTGCGGCACGCAGGGAAGCTGCCGAAATCGAGCGGGCCTCCAACGAGTACAGGACCAACACCATGTCAGTGATGCGGATCGCGTTTCTGTCTTCGTTCATGCTGGAGCTTCTGTCCGCGGTCAGCATCGCGATCGTCGCAGTACTCTCGGGCCTCCGGCTCATGGCGGGGACCATGCAGTTCGGAAGGGCCTATTTCATTCTCCTGGTAGCCCCCGAGTACTTCCTGGTACTGAGGACTCTTGGCACCTTCTATCACATGCGCATGGAGGCCATGAGCGCCGCGGAGCGCATTGTCGGCCTTCTTGAAACACAGGGCTCCGAAGCCCTCCTCGAGGCGACCCTGCCTACCAACGCTCCAGGGGGAGAGGCATTTGAGGTCGCCTTCGAATCGGTGAGCCTTTCCCTCAAGAAGAGGATCATTCTTGATGAAGTTTCGTTCCTGGCAGCTCGCGGCGCCCACATCGCCTTGACTGGAGCGAGCGGTGCGGGAAAATCCACCATCCTGAACATCCTCCTTCGGTTCCTTCGACCCGACACGGGGCGTGTTCTCGTCGAAGATCGCGCGCTCGATCTCTTGCCCCCAGATGAGTGGTTCGAGCGGGTCGCGTGGCTGCCGCAGAAACCGACGCTCTTTCATGGCACGCTCGGCGAGAACATCGGTCTCGGGCGAGTTGGCGCACGCCGTGATGAGATCGCAGAGGCCGCGCGGATGGCATGCGTGGACGAGTTCCTCCCTCGCCTTCCCTCGGGCCTCGACACGACCGTCGGCGAGGGAGGTCAGGGCCTTTCGCGAGGTCAGGTCCAGCGCGTGGCCCTGGCGCGCTTGTTCCTACGGCGGCCCGGCCTCGTTCTCCTGGATGAACCGACGGCGCACCTTGACCCTGCCAGCGCCGAGCTTGTGAGTGCCGCGATACAGGTGCTGGGACGGGGAAGGACGATGATCATGGTCACTCATCGAGGGTCAGCGGGGATGGAAAGGACGCTCGTGCTCGAGGCGGGGAAGCTGAGGGACGGCGCATGAAGGACCTGTTTCGAATTGCTCGCCTTGCGCTTCCACTGTGGCGCTGGGTGGTTCTTGGGATCATCCTTTCGCTGGCGACGACCCTCGCTCACATAGGGCTTCTGGCTTTGTCCAGCTGGTTCATTGCCTCCATGGCGGTCGCGGGAGTCCTTGGCGTGGTCATGAACTATACGACGCCCTCTGCGGGCGTCCGTGCGCTTGCAATCGGGCGCGCCGGGGGACGCTACGCGGAAAGGCTTGTCAATCACGACACGACGTTTCGGATCCTGGCGACTCTGAGGGTCTGGTTTTTCAAGCGCATCGTGCCGCTCGCTCCCGCAGCTTTGCAGCCCCACCGAAGTGGCGACCTGCTGAGCAGGATTCGGGCTGACATCGACACGCTAGATGATTTCTACGTTCGGGGCGTCGTCCCTTCCTGCGTTGCCGTTCTGTGCGCGGCGTGCCTGGTGCCGTTCCTTCTTCATTTCGACGCGCGCCTGGCGTGGGTGGACCTTGCGGGGCTCGCGGGCGCGGGGGTGCTCCTGCCGGTCTTGGCCGCAAGGCGCGCGGAACGGCCGGGGCGAGAACGCGTCGCGTGGGCGGCCCTCCTTCGGGCGACAATCGTGGAGCAAGTCCAGGGCATGGCGGAGCTGGAAGCCCTGGGCGCATTGGAGTTTGCGAGTTCGCGCATCGAGGCAGCTTCCCGTGAAATGGATCAGAGGCAGCGCAAGCTCATCTCGCTGCAAGGGATTGCGGAAGCGCAGACCGTCGGGGTCGGTTTGGCTACGGTCTGGGCCTCCGCGCTTATCCTGGCCTCGCTCGTCGCCGCTGGAAAGTTGCCCGGTCCGGACATGGCGATGCTCACCGTGGTTGTGCTTGCAAGCTTCGAAACAGTCATGCCTTTGCCGGGCGTGATTCAGCGCTTCGGGGAGATGGCAGCTTCCGCGCGCCGGCTTTTTCAGATCATTGATGAAAAGCCCCAGGTACCGGATGCGGCGCCGAGGGATGCGCAAGGCTTGGTCGACGCGCGGGAGTCGGTCGGCCTGGTTATCCGAGATTTGCACTTCCGCTATGCGTCAGAACTCCCCTGGGTGATCCGGGGGCTTTCCCTGGACGCTCCGGCGGGAAGCCGCGTGGGCATCGCGGGCCCCACGGGCGTGGGGAAAAGCACGCTGGTCAGCGTGCTCCTTCGGTTCTGGGAATATGAGGGCGGCACCATACATGTCGTGAGAGACGGGTGTCCAGTCGATCTTCGTTCCCTCGGCCTGGAAGAGTCACGCCGGTTTTTCTCAGTTGTTCCTCAATCGCCGCACCTTTTTCATTCCTCGATCAGGGAGAACCTGCTGATCGCGAAAGAAGCGGCTTCGGAGGAGGAGCTGTGGTCCGCGTTGAGGGATGCATCGCTTTTCGACCTCGTTTCCTCCCTTCCCGATGGCCTGGACACGATTATCGGAGAGGCGGGCAGGGAGGTTTCTGCGGGAGAAGGGCAGCGTCTCGCCGTGGCGCGGGCGCTTTTGCGGCAAGCGCCGGTCTTTATCCTGGATGAACCGACGGAGGGGCTGGACGACCGGACTGCCGAGGGGCTTCTGGACTCCTTAGAGCGCGCGCTTCGAGGTCGGACGGTCATCATCATCAGTCATCGGCCGCGGGATCACCGTCTGGCAACTGTCGTGCTTCCCATGGCGTTGGCGAACGCCGCGACGTAGAATGCACGAATGAAGCGGCGGGAGTTCGGCGTGGCCATCATCGCGGCGCCCGGGGACCAGGCGGAGAGAATTGCGCGGGCAATCGTGGACCTCAGGCTGGCCGCGTGCGCACAGGTGACTGCGGAAGTTGTCAGCATCTACTGGTGGAAGGGACGCAGGGCGGAAGCCCGTGAAAAGCTCGTCATTCTCAAGACGGAGAAGTCGTTCATCGGTCTGATCCGCGACCGACTGAAAAACCTGCATCCCTATGATGTGCCCGAGCTGATCTTCCTCCCCGTTACCGCAGGCAACCCGGACTACATGGCATGGCTCACTGATGTAATGTTTAAGAAGATTTAACCGGCCGATAACGCTCCCTCAATCTCCATTCCCTATTTTCTGCGTGGAGGTACAAAAATCATGAAACGAAAGGTGACATATTTGACGGTGCTGGCTGCAGCCGTTATCGCCGCGGGAGCATTGTTTTTCTTGGTCCCGATCTCGGGCTTTACGCAGGTTCGAAACGGGGCGGCTATCACGAGTGGAGAGCCCGCGCAGAATAGCTCTGATTCAGTTCAGGTCCCCTCGGGCGGCCTTTATTCGCTGCAGAGCTCGTTCCGACAGGTGGCCAAAAAGATCCTTCCGTCTGTCGTGGAGATCAACGTGACAGAGCTGATTACGCAGCAGGCGCCGCAGCTCGATTTGCCTTTCAATATTCCTTTTCCGTTCTTCGACCAGGAGGGCAAGGGCGGTAAGCAGACCTTCCGACAGTCGGGCCTTGGGTCCGGAATTATCGTGCAGCGCTCCGGAGACCGCTATTACGTGTTGACGAACAACCACGTTGTCAAAGACGCCAACGACATTAGCGTGCGCCTCTATAACCAGAAGGTTTTCAAGGCCAAGGTCGTCGGCACGGATCCGCGCAAAGACGTAGCCCTGGTCTCCTTCACGAGCTCGCAGCCCCTGCAGGTCGCGGAGCTTGGTGACTCAAACACGCTCCAGGTAGGGGACATCGTACTGGCAGTGGGCAACCCCCTTGGTTTTGAATCCACCGTGACCATGGGCATTGTAAGCGCCCTGGGAAGGCACGGACCTTCGGAAGAGGTGGCGACCTACACGGACTACATCCAGACGGATGCGGCGATCAACCAGGGCAACTCGGGCGGTGCCCTCGTCAACATCCAAGGGCAAGTGGTCGGGATCAACACCTGGATTGCAGCGCCCTCGGGCGGAAACGTCGGGCTCGGGTTCGCCATTCCCATCGACAACGCGGCTCCGGCAATCAGCCAGTTCATCGAAAAGGGGCACGTTGAATACGGCTGGCTCGGTGCGCAGATCGCTGACATCAACGACAGCTCCACGTACCCTGGCTTCGCCTCTGACCTCAAAGTGCAGGGAGTGGACGGCGCGTTGATGCTGAACATCTACAAGACCTCACCGGCCGCGAAGGCCGGCTTGGAGCCTGGAGACTATATAACGAAGGTGGACGGGACCGCGATCCGAAGCGCGGATGATCTGACCCAGACGGTGGGGCGGCTTCAGCCCGGCAAGAGCTATACTTTCACAGTCATTCGCGCGGGACAGACCGTCGAGATCCCTGTGAGCGTTGGCGTGAGGGATGACAAGGACCAGGTTGCGCAGGCGAAGAACCTTTGGCCTGGAATGACAGTCGTCGACATCGACGACCAGATCCGCCAGCAGGGGAGCATCCCCGCATCCCTCCATGGCGTGGCGGTGGGCTATCTGCCTGAGCAGGACACGCCGGCTTCTATTGCAGGTTTCCGCCCCGGGGACGTCATAACCGACATCAACGGCCAACCCGTACGGAACATGATGGACTACTACAAAGCGCTCAACGATGCTCGCGGCGGCCAGGTGACCTTCCATATCGTCAGGGAAGGAACCGACGTCAGCATCGGCCTCGAACGCTAAAGCGACAGGGCCGTTCGCACAAGAGAGAGCCGCCTCTATCGTAGCGGGCTCTCTCTTGTGCCACCAGTTGAAATAAGAAGAGTCCTGGAAGTTTTGGTGTTAAACAGGATATAATCATTGTAACGTTGAGTTGAGATTTCAGTAGAGCCTTTCAGAAATAAAGGGCTTCGTTGACCTGGGGCCCGTGACGGAAAGAATAGGGATGAGGCTCATGAAGGCGGGGGGGCGGTGCCAGCGAGAGGACAGCCGTTCGGTCAGAAGGTGTCAGTCGCTTCCGGTCATGGCGCACCTGGGGCAGGCGCTCTTTCCCGAAGCGAGCTCTGTGGAATCCCAAGAGTGGCTCCCAGAATGGGGGATGAGGTCTTGAGGGGCGCGTACCGCAAGACAGCGCGAACCTGGAGCTTTTGAGTACGGAGTCGACACTGGAGGAAGATTCCACATCTTGCGGTTCCTCAGGAGCGGCAACACAGTTCAAGTAGCTCACGGCCTTGCTCCGAACGGTGTGTTTTCGGGGCGCACCTCGCCGCCTGCGAGGACCCGGATACCGATTGCGTCAATTCTGCGGGCGCTCGCGTTCCTGCTGGCATTCTTTTCGACTGGTGCAGTTTTCGCCCAGTTCGCGCCGACGCGCTTTCCTCCCCAGGGTACCCAGTACATCGACGGGACGGCGATGACCCAGAACTGGCTCTATACAGGCGCCAATACAGGTACAGGGGATTACACCGGCGCCAATGTTGTCTTCTTCGCGATTCCCGACTCCACCACCCAGATCCTCTACTTCGCGGTCAGGAACCCCGATACCGACGCAGACGGCACCTTGACCAATAGCGAACCTGACCTTTCAGCATTTGCCGGACCACCTTGGGTCAATTACACCCTCATCGGCGGCACGGGAGCCTATTCGGCCGCCGCGGGGCAGCATTTGACCTACGCAACCGCAAACCCCCCTACAACACCGGGGACGGTCCTTGATTCGATCACCGGCAGTAGCTACACGGGGGCTTTCGCTGTCGGCGATTGGGTCTACTTCAACGGTGTCTCCCCCTCCCAGGGCGAGCACATCGGCAACAAGTACTACTTCCGTCTCACCGCGGTAGCGCCCGGTTACGGCGCGCAGGAGTTCAAGCACTGCTACCAGTTTGACGTCTCGGTGGCAGCCGAAGTTCCTCATACGGCTAACAGCCCTTCACCGACAGGGCTTTCGAACGGCTACGCCTTCAGTTATGACATCGAACTCGCCCAGCTCTCCGCCGCGGTTTCGACAGCCGAGACGTGGAACTTCTACCCCTTCGTGCCTCTCGGGGCGGGAACCCCGATGACTGCCACGACCAATGCCTTTAATTACGCGGGTACGGGCAATATTACGATCAACATATGGAACGACAACCTAGGTAATTCCCAGGGCACAGGCACCTTCCCCATGGGAGCCGGTACCGCAACAACCAACTATACGATTTTCGCGGCGCGGACCAACGCGACTTGGTATCTCCAGTTCTCGACCACCGGTAATCTGGGGGGGCGTGCTTCGGGCGCAGCAGAGCTCTACTTCTCCATCGGCGGCTCCCTTCTCCCGATATATTCGACTCCTTACTCAGGACCCAAGCCCGACCATTTCACGCTGAGCCCGGCGAGCGCGTCCAGCGTGACAGGGACCGCCTTGACCTACAACGCGCAGCTCGTCGATTCGAGCGGAAATCCGATCTCATATATCGCTAACGTACAAGTTTCGACGTCGGGCAGCGCGACGATCGACGGACTTGCTTCGCCCCAGACGCTTACCACGACCTCGACGGGCGGGGTCAACTTTACGGTGAACGACGCTACCGCGCAAAACGTGACCATCAGTTTGCTCTCCGATGGCACCGGGACTACGATCAATCTCCCGGGGGTCGATGGAACGGCAACCGCCACCTTCGTCACCAACCCGCCACCGACCATGTCGAGCAACAACGACCTCAGCTTCGTGACAGGCAACGCACAGACACTCTCGACGATTACCGTGAACAACAATAACGGCGTTGGCAACATCACGACCACGAATGGTATCCAAATAAGCCTCCCCACGGCCACCCCGATCGCCCATTTTAATACGACCATAACCACGCCGACATTCGGTCAACCGGCCACCGGAAGGGTCGGGACAACAGTGACGTACTCCGGTGGAGCGGGCAATGATCTCATCGTGAAGATCCCAGTTACGACCAACTTCGCCACCACCGACACGCTCACCATTTCGGGCCTGGCCCTGACTGCGACCAACTCTCCGGGCTCATTCAGCCTTCTGCTCTCCTACGACGGCGGCAATACCTGGAGCGTCATGGACAACAAAGTCATTACAATCCAGCCGGTGACCTATGTCTGGCAGGGAGGAAGCGGCACGGGCTGGACAACGGGCGCCAACTGGGTCGGCGGGGTGGCTCCGCCCAACGGCAGCTCTACCGCAATCCTCATTCAGTCTGGAGCTTCGACCTACCCGGTCCTGACGACTGGGCAGACGGTCAGTGTCGCCTCTCTCATCATAAGCACGGGCGGCTCCATGACACTCCCTGGCAGTGCGACGACGAGCCTTACCGTAAGTGGAAGCTTTTCCAATTCCGGCACTTTCACTCTCAACGGGGACGAAACCCTGTCGCTGGGCAGTTTCACCTCGGAGGGCACGGTCGTTTACGCGGGTAGCGGAACCTATCCCGGCCTATCAGTGGGCACGAGCTACTACAATCTGAGCTTCAGCGGCACTGGCACTTACAATCTGAACGCCAATACTACCGTAAACGGGAATCTCACGTTGGGGAGTGGGACCCTCAACGCTGGTTCGCAGACGATCAATCTCTACGGGAATTGGGCTAACACGGGCACGTTCACGGCCTCTACATCGACGGTGAACCTCACCGGGACCGGGACATCGACGATAACGGGCACCAACACTTTTTATGCACTATCTTGCACCACACCTGGCAAGACACTCAATTTCGCCAACGGGGTAACTCAGACCGCAACTTACTTCACAATCACGGGTGCCTATGGTGATGATGTCATAGTAACAACGGTCAATGGGGGCACCGCAAACTGGACGCTGAGCTGCCCGATCACGAATGTCAACGTAAACTTCGCGAGTCTGAGCTATTCTACCGAGAGTCCAGGGACAGCCACAGCCAATAGTTCGACGCTCTCGAACACGACTGGCTGGCAAGTTCCCACCTCCACCACGTGGACCGGCACCACTTCAACGACCTGGAGCACTGCGACGAATTGGAGCAACGGGGTACCATCGAACACGGTGGCTGCAGTCGTCGTCCCTGCCAATAATCAGCCGACTCTCACCGCAAACGTCACGAACCTCTTGGGCTTGTTCATCGCTGCGAACGCCACGGTCACTATGGCTGGTTTCAATATATCTATGTTCAACGCAGGAACAACAATCTCCGTCCAAGGGACGCTCACCATGAACGGCGGCGAAACGCTCGGCAACGTTACGACCGTCACCGGCACGGGCACGGTAGTGATGGCGGGCGCCGGCTCTTACACCGTCCAGAATAACGGCATCACCTATAATAATCTCACAATTAGCGGTTCGGGAGGTACTTTCACTCTGAACTCCGCCCTCAATGTTTCGGGCGACTTTGTTGTTTCGGCGGGTACCTTCACGGGGAGTGCGATCGCGATCAACGTTGGCGGCAACCTCAACCTCACGGGGTCGACCGGGTTCTCGGATACAGGGGGGACGGTGACCATGAGCCCGTCCGCAGCGGTGACGGTGCATAGCTCCGGCAAGACCCTGCCAAACCTCGTGGTAGGCGGCACCGGTTCCGTCACACTTGGGGACACAGGCAATCTGTCGGGCAGCCTGACAATAAACTCAGGAGCTACCTTCAACGCTATTTCCCAATCTTTGACGCTCTCGGGCGCATGGATCAACAACGGGACCTACTCCGCCGGAACGGGAACTGTCATCTTCGATGCCTCCTCAGGAACGAAGACCATATCTGGGTCGAGCTCGACCACATTTTCCAACCTGACGGATTCCGTCACGGGCGGCGCCATTCTGCAGCTCGCGCAAAATATCACAATCGGGTCGGGGTTTACGCTCTCAATATCGAACGGCGCGATTTTTGATCTTGACGGCAACAACCTCACCTTCGGGAGCGGCGCGGCCTTCACGAACCTCGGTATTTTCGAGCTCCAAGGGGGGGAGACGATCACGAACCAGCCCGCGGGAACGATCGGCGGCACGGTGAACTACTATGGGACTGGCAACTTCGCGAGTTTGCCGACGGGGCTCCTCTATACAAACCTTACGTTCTCGGCGGGCGCCGCGACCACTCGCGCGCTTCAAGGCGGACCTCTCAACGTCTCTGGCACGCTTACCATAGGCGTGCACGAGACGTTCAATGTCGGGCCATACAACTTTACGATCGTGACGCTTTCAAACTCAGGGGTCTTCGAGCTCACGGGCGACACAGC
>Ga0326727_10014169_pt1 | contig 17468 bp, 17 predicted proteins | sample MB2enrmetagenome_FD_207643 | JGI IMG/M metagenome (GOLD analysis project Ga0326727, IMG submission 207643) | Lab enriched peat soil microbial communities from McLean, Ithaca, NY, United States - MB29MY | ecosystem: Environmental > Terrestrial > Soil > Wetlands > Peat | place: USA: New York...
TATCAGAATCCGGCGGAGTTGCAGGCGAAAATCGAAGAGATCGCGGCGCTGTTCCTGGCCGCGGGAATCGACCCGAAACATTCCGCCATCATGGTGCAGTCGGCCGTGCATGGGCACGCGGAACTCGCATGGATGCTCACCTGTGTGACTCCGGTGGGCTGGCTGCAGCGCATGACTCAGTTCAAGGCGAAAGCGGAAGCGCAGGAGACGGTGGGCGACGGGTTGCTGCAATACCCGGTGCTGATGGCCGCCGACATTCTGCTCTATCAGGCCGCAATTGTGCCCGTGGGCGACGATCAATCGCAGCACATGGAGCTGACCCGGGACGTCGCGCAGCGGTTCAACACGCTGTACGGCGAAACCTTCGTGGTGCCGGCGACGAGTCTTCCGTCGGTGGGCGCGCGGGTCATGGGGCTGGACGAGCCGGACAAGAAGATGAGCAAGTCGGCCCAGGGTTCGGGGCATGCGATCGCGCTGCTCGATGAGCCTGCCGTGATTCGCAAAAAGATCATGCGGGCGACGACAGATTCGAATCCGGCGGTGGATTTTGCGGCGCTCGGCATGGGCGTGGCGAATCTGCTGACGATTTTTCAGGCCTTCAGCGAGTGGACGGACGACCAGGTGAAGGCGCACTTCTCCGGTATGCGCTATGGCGATCTGAAGAAGCAGGTAGCCGAGGCCGTGGTCGCAGGGCTGGAGCCATTGCAGAAGCGCTATCGCGGGATCATGGCCGAACCGGGGTATTTGAAAAGCGTGTTGAACGAGGGCGCGGAGCGCGTGTCGCCAATTGCCGATGCAACCGTGGAACTCGTCAAGCAGCGAATGGGGCTGTATATGAAGAGCTGATCGCTACCGCGTCAACAGACCATTCCGCTCCAGCAGCGCATTGGGGTCCGGGTCGCGGCCCATGAATTCGCGATAAAGCGCCGCCGGATCTTCGCTGTCGCCACGTTGCAGGATGCGCGTGCGGAAGGCCATGCCGGTATCGCGATTGAAAATACCCTCGTGCCGAAAACGGCTGAAGGCGTCGGCATCCAGCACCTCCGCCCATTTGTACGAATAGTATCCGGCGCCATAGCCGACCGGGCTTGCGAATAAGTGTGTGAAGCTCGCGATCATGGCGTGGTCGGGAGGCAGTTTCGCTGCCGAGAATCGTTGCAGGATGGCACGAGAATAAGAGATCGCGTCGCCGTCGCGCACGGGATCGTAATGGCGATGGAGCGCCAGGTCAACGATGCCGAAGCTGAGCTGGCGCATCTGCGCATTGGCAGCGCGGAAATTGCGGGCGCGCACCATTTTCTGATACAGATCCTCGGGGATTCGCTCGCCCGTCTCGTAATGACGCGCAAACAAATCGAGTGCCTCGCGTTCCCAGCACCAGTTCTCCATGATCTGCGACGGCAGCTCCACGAAATCCCATGCGACATTGGTGCCGGCGAGCGAGCGCACCTCCACCTGGCTCAGGCAATGATGCAGCAGATGGCCGAACTCGTGAAAAATGGTCTCAACATCGCGGTGTGTCAGCAACGCCGGCTTGTTACCGACGGGCGGAGTGAGATTGCCGCAGATGAGCCCGGCATGCGGATCGAAACTGTCGCCGTGAACAACGCCGGTGATGAGGCTGTCCATCCATGCGCCACCGCGCTTGTTTTCGCGCGGGTACCAGTCGGCATAAAACGCGCCGTAGAGTGCGCCACTCTTCTCGTCGCGAATCTCGTAATACTTCACGGCCGGGTCCCAGCCCGGCACGCCGGTCTGCTCAACGACGCGCACACCATAGAGCCGGCTGACAATCTCGAACATGCCGCTGACCACGGATTCGAGCGGGAAGTATGGACGCAGTTCCTCTTCATCGAAATCGTATAGCGCCTTGCGCTGTTTTTCGGCGTAGTAGCCGACGTCCCAGGGTTCCAGCTCGCGGCCGGCGAATGCTTCCAGTTCGGTATTCTCTCTCTTGAATGCGGCCTCCGTTTTCTCTTGTAAGCCGGCGAGAAACGCCTCGGCTTTTGCTCCTGTATGCGCCATGCGATCCACCAGGACGAAATCGGCGAAATCCGAAAAACCCAGCAGTTCCGCCTTGGCGCGCCGTAATTCGAGAATGCGCGCGAGCACAGGCCGGTTGTCCTTGTCGCCCGCGGTGGCTCGCGTGGTCTGTGCATGGTACGTGTCCCGGCGAATACCGGCGTCGTCGAGATACGTCATCAATGCCGTATAGCTTGGTCCCTGCAAGGTGAACCGCCAGCCCTGCTGTCCCTTCGATTCCGCGCTCGCTCGCGCGGCCTGGACGGCACTGGGCGGAAGCCCGGCAAGCTGCTTCTCATCGTCGACGATCAGTTCCCAGGCATTTGTCGAATCGAGCACGTTTTCGCTGAATTTCGTGGTCAGCGTGGTCAGCTCGACGTCCATTTCTTCCAGCTTTTTCTTGCCTGCGGGATCCAGTTCGGCGCCATGGCGGCGGAAGTTGTCCACGGTCTTTGTCAGGAATCGCCGACGCGTGCCTGTGAGCGCCTTCGCCTCTTCCGTCTCCGCATAGCTTTTCACTGCCTGCCAGAGCGCATCGTTCAACGGGAGGCTGGAGAAGAACGCACTGACATCCGGCTGAACCTTGTTGAAGGCCGCGCGAAGCTCGGGCGTGGTCGCCACCGATTCCAGATGCCGCACGATCCCAAACGCGTACTCCAGCGGGTCCGCCAGTCGATCGAGGGCGGCCATCGTGTTTTCCCACGTTCGCGGCCCTGGCGTGGACGTCAGCGTGTCCAACTCTCGCTTCGCGCGAGCCAGCAACTCGCCGATAGCGGGCTCAACGTGCTCGGCCTTTATCTGATCGAACGGGATTCGAAAACGCTCTTCAAGAAGTGGATTCGTGCCGTTAAGTGAGATGGTGTCGGTCATTCGCTAATAGCGGTCCTTTTGTGTGTTCATTCGGGGCTGAAGGACTGATCGCGCGCTGCGGCGGCAGCCAGTTCATCGCAGCGGTTATTATCGGCGTGCGAGGCGTGCCCCTTCGTCCAGGACCACACAGTGCGATGGCGCTTGTTCTGCTCATCCAGCTCCTTCCACAAATCCTGATTCACCACGGCCGATTTCGACTTCGTCCGCCAGCCGTTGGCCTTCCAGTTGTGGATCCACTCGGTGATTCCGTTCCGCAGATATTGCGAATCGGTCACCACTTCCACCGCGCAATTCTCTTTCAACGCGCGCAGACCCTGTACGGCTGCCTGCAGTTCCATCCGGTTGTTGGTGGTGTGCGGCTCAGATCCCCACAGCTCCTTCGTCCGATCGCCGTAGCGCAAAATGCACGCCCATCCGCCCGGCCCGGGGTTGCCGATACACGCCCCGTCAGTAATTAGCTTGACCTGCTTCATCGGTCCGTCGTCAGGCGGGCACGGCTTCGAGCTCTCGCTCGAAGAATCGGTCGACCAGATCGAGAATTGCCGCGGCCTCATGGCTTCGGTAGATTTCCACGCGCAGTTTCGACCCGTTGCGAACGCCGTGCGTGAAGTAAGTAGCGAATTGTTTCATCTTACCCACGGCATCGGGCGCTTCGTGCGATTGCAGCATGGAGTAGTAAGTGCGCATAAGCCGATAGCGTTCGCGCTCAGGCGGCTGATAGTAAGTGCCTGTATCCAGATACTCGCGAATCTGCCGGAAGATCCATGGATTCGATGATGCCGTGCGGCCGATCATTACCGCGTCGCAACCTGTCTCTGCAACCATGCGCACCGCATCTTCGGGTGTGGCGATGTCGCCGTTGCCGATCACCGGGATGCGCACGGCTGCTTTCACCGCGGCGATGCGCGTCCAATCGGACGTGCCGCTGTAACCTTGCTCGCGCGTACGCGGATGCAGCGCCACGGCGTTAAGGCCGCAAGCTTCGGCCAGCCGTGCCATGCGCACGTGCACCAACTCGTGGTCATTCCAGCCGGCGCGAAACTTCATGGTGAGCGGGATAGAGATCGCCGCGCGCACTTTGGTGAGGATCTCCTCGACGAGCGGAAGATCGCGCAGCAGCCCGGAACCGCCGTTGCATTTCACCACTTTGTTTACGGGACAGCCGAAGTTGATGTCGACGGTGTCGAAGCCCAGGTCCTCGCAGACCCGCGCGGCATTGGCCATAACTTCCGGGTCCGATCCGAAGAGCTGGGCCGCGATGGGGTGTTCCTCCGGCTCGAACAACAAATAGCGGAATGCGCGCGTGCGTTTGCGGGCCCGAACCATATTCACCACGCCATGAGAGCTGGTGAATTCGGTCATCAACAGGCCGCAGCCGCCCTGCGCGCGAATCAGCCGCCGAAAAACGGTGTCGGTGACGCCGGCCATAGGGGCCAGCACCGTGGCAGGAGCGACGGGCACGGAACCGATCACAAACCCGCTCGGAAATTCCTTCATCTTTTGTTAATTCTAGCAGCGCAACCTGGAAGTCCCGGCCCGCGTTTAATGGATAAGAGATGATTGCGAATTCGAAGATCGCCCTGGCTTTCGCAGCCGGTGCGCTGCTGGCGTCGGGCATCGTGTATTTCGCGCTGAAGCCGTCGGCGAGGCCGCCGCGCGTAGCTGCCGCCGCTTCTGTGGCTCCAGAGGCTGCGCCGTCAACGCCGGCTCCGATTACGGCTGAGGAGCCCGCTTCACCTCCTTCGCCCGCTGCCGCTCCGGAAGAGTCCCCGGCAAAGCCCGACCACGCTAAGGTTGTTCACGAAGCGGCGCCTGCGGTAAAGGCCCCGAAGTACATCAAGCCGTCCGTTCAGGTGGCGCGCGCGACACCTCCACCGCCAGCCGATGACGAAGTACCCGCGTCGGTGAGAGAGGATCCCCCGCCAGCAGCCCAGCCGATGCAACCACCGCCCACGCCAGCGGTCGAACAGGCCCCCGCACCTGAACCGGGCATCGAGATGTCGACCCCGTCGCCTGCGCCGCCCCCGCTCAATCACGTCACGCTGCAGCCGGGCGCAGTCATCGCGATTCGACTCTCAGAGGCGCTTTCCAGCGACAAAAACGAGAAAGGCGACTCGTTCTTCGCTACCCTCGATCAGCCTTTGGCTGCCGACGGTTTCGTCATTGCCGAGCGCGGAGCGCGTGTGGAAGGCAAGATTGTGGACGCAGTACGTGGCGCGAGGGGAGGAACCCCGGCGCGGCTGAGTCTATCGTTGACTAAGGTCCACACTTCGGATGGGCAAGAGGTTGCAGTCGAGACCACAGCATTCGATAAGACCGGGGACTCCGCCGCTGGCGAAAACACCGCGAAGGTGGGCGGCGGCGCGGTGCTCGGCGCGGTCATCGGCGCGATGGCTGGTGGTGGAAAAGGCGCGGGAATTGGAGCTGCGGCGGGCGGGGCGGCGGGGGCCGGAGGAATCCTGCTGACTCGCGGACGAACCGCTTCTCTGCCCACGGAAACCCGAATCAGCTTCCGCCTGCAACAGGCTGTCACCATCACCGAGCGCCCTCATTAGCCGCTGGAGCCGATTTTCCCAGTACCCGGGCGCAAAGTGGGGGCTTGACAGGCTTTCCGGTCCGCTTAGAATAGGGTTATTCTCGTTCCCTATGTTTTGCGAGCACCAACGTACCGAGATGCTGGCGAGGCGAGACGGGGTGGATTACGTCCGTTGCCTCGACTGTGACCAGGTTTTCGAAGCCGAGGACCTGGAAAAAGTTCCCGTGTACGACGACGAAGAGCAATCCGCCTGACCCGCCACTTGTGTCTGCTTCCCCAGGCCAGCGCACACGCCCGCGATCGGTGTGCGGCCGATTTGAGATCCTGAAGTCTTAGCATGGAACCTCTGCATATCGTTTGTATCGGGGGCGGCACCGGCCTGTCCGCGCTGTTGCACGGGCTGAAGGACTATGCCGGTGAAACGCGGCAGGCGGAAATCACGGCCGTTGTCACGGTTACCGACGATGGCGGCAGCTCCGGCCGTTTGCGCCGCGATTTCGACGTGCTTCCGCCGGGCGACATTCGCAGTTGCATGGTGGCGTTGTCCGAGGATGAAGCGCTACTCTCCCGTCTGTTCGAGTACCGTTTCGGCGCGGGGCGCGGCCTGAAGGGCCACAGTTTTGGAAATCTGTTTCTCATGGCTTTAACCCACGTTATGGGGGATTTTTCTCTGGCTGTACGGACTTCCTCAGAAATTCTCGCCAGCCGGGGGCGAATTTATCCGGCCACGGCCCGTAACGTGACTCTGGTAGCGGAACTTGAATCGGGCAAGGTAGTGGCTGGCGAAACCCGCATCAGCCGCAGCCGTTCGCGCATCCGGCGAATCCGCCTGAACCCGGAGCATTGCGAGCCGCTGCCGCAGACTCTGGAAGCCATCGCAAGCGCGGATCTGATCACGCTGGGTCCAGGATCGCTGTACACCAGCATCATTCCGAATCTGTTGGTGGAGGGTCTGGCTCAGGCAATCCGGGAGTCGCGCGCCATAAAGGCGACATACATTAATCTGATGTCCCAACCCGGCGAGACCAACGGTTTGACCGCGGCCGACCACATAGCTGCCATTCAGGATCACGCTGGCGGCCGGCTCACCGATGTCGCCGTGCTCAACACCGGCGAAATCAGCGAGGAGATGGCCGATAAGTACGCGGCGCAACGCTCGCATCCCGTGATGAACGATGTGGACCGCATTAGCAAACTCGGTGTCAAGGTGCTTGGCGCGAAGCTGCTGTGCCAGGACGACAAGATTCGCCACGACTCAACCGCAGCCGCAGCCATCGCGATGGAACTGGCGCGTAGAGGCCGCAGAAGGAGGCAAGCAAAATGAATCCGCGCATCAGCGTGGTGGTCCTCGCCGCGGGAGAAGGCACCCGCATGAAATCGAAACGCGCGAAAGTGCTGCATCGCGCCGGGGGCCTACATCTGGTGGAGCATGTTCTCAACACCGCCAGCGAGCTCACGGACGAAGAGAGCATTGTGGTTGTGGTGGGACATCAGGCGGAAGAAGTTAAGGCGGCGCTGGCGCATCGTCAAGTGCGCTTTGCTCTACAGAAAGCGCAGCGGGGCACGGGTGACGCCGTAAAGGCCTGCCGGGACCTGCTGGATCACGGTGGTCTGCTGGTGGTTCTCTACGGCGATTGCCCGCTGCTTGCGCCCACGACACTGCGGCGGCTTATCGAGAAACAGGCGGCCAGCGACGCTGGGGCGACGCTGATCACTACGCGCCTGCCTGATCCCACCGGGTACGGGCGCATCGTTCTCGACGACCTGGGCAACGTGAAGGCGATCGTCGAGCAGAAGGCCGCGTCGCCGGAGCAACTGGCTATCGATCTCATCAATCCCGGCATGTACTGCTTCCGGTCAGATCTATTGTGGAAGCACATTGGCGAAATTGGCACGAATAACCCAGCCCGCGAATACTATCTCACCGATATGGTCGAGATTCTGACGCGCGCCGGGCACACCGTGGCGGCCATGGAAAGCCCCGACGCGAGTGAGCTGCTGGGCATCAACACGCGCATCGAACTGGCCGACGTGGATCGCATCTTCCGGGCGCGCAAATGCCGCGAGCTGATGCTGGCCGGCGTGACTATCGAGAAGCCGGAAACGGTGACCATCGACATGCCGGTGATTATCGGCGCCGACACGATTGTCGGCCCGTTCTCGCATATTCTCGGACGTACGGAAATCGGAGAGGATTGCCATATAGGCGCGGGCTGCGTCATCGAATCATCGCGGATCGAGAACGGGGTGCAGATCGCGCCGTACACGCTGATTGCGACTTCGCACGTCGGCCGTGATGCCCACCTCGGTCCGTTTTCGCGACTGCGTCTCGAGAATGAGGTCGGCGCCGGGGCGCACATCGGCAACTTCGTTGAGTTGAAGAAGACGAATCTTGGCGCGGGAGCGAAGGCGAATCACCTTGCTTATCTGGGCGATTCGGAAATCGGCGCGAAAACCAATATCGGCGCGGGCACCATCACCTGCAACTACGACGGCGTGAAGAAGCACCGCACGCAGATCGGCGACAACGCGTTCGTTGGGAGCAATTCCACACTGGTAGCGCCGGTTCAGGTCGGCAACGACAGCTATATCGCCGCAGGCTCGGTGATCACCGGACCAGTGCCTGAAGGCGCGCTGGCCATCGGGCGCGGCCATCAGGTGAACAAAGAGGGCTGGGTGGCAAAGCGACGGGCGAAAAAGAGCTGAAGTTATCTCGGCCTGCGACGCTTCGCATAAATCGCGCGCACTACGCTCGTTCCGGAGGCAGCGGTCCTCACTTCAGGTCGAGCGGCGCGGCGAATCGCATCTCTAACAAAGGCACGCACTGCAGGCTTCCGCAGATCCGCGGCGCTGGCAATTCGAATGTGGCGGACCTGCCTCCCACTCCCCTGCAGCACGCCATCGGGATCGTCCAGATCGGCTCCCCGGTTGAAACCGAGATTCACCCATTGCGCGTATGCGGCGATGTGAATGAACGCGTCGCTGGGGCGGCCGGTGAACGAGTAACCGGCGCTGACAGCGTTGTAAGCGTCGTAAAGCAGCTCGACCGCGTCGGGAGCTTCCGTCAGCACCAGCTTACGCACAGCCAACGCCAGCGCGGTGATTCCCGGTTCGTAAGCCGACAGGAACTCCAGATACTCACGCCGCGGCGCAGGGACCTTTCTCATCGCTCCTCAGGATAGCCGATGATGGTCTCTGCATGAAGCTCCGGTCTAAGCATTTGGCGGTGGTCGCGTGCGGTCTTTCGCTGCTCTCCGGCTGTTCGGGTCCGCGGCACGTCGTTGTCGGCTCAAAGAATTTCACCGAACAACTGGTGCTCGCGGAGATCGTCGCGCAGCAGGTGGAGAGGCGGTTGCACCAGACGGTGATCCGCAGGTTTGATCTCGCCGGGTCAATGCTGGCGCATCAGGCGCTGCTAGCGAGGGAGATCGATCTTTATCCCGAGTACACCGGAACCGCCTTCACCGCGATCCTCAAACACAAGCCACTGTCGGATCCGTCCGAAGTGCTGGATCGTGTTCGAGCCGAATATGCGGCAAAGGGCCTGAAATGGTGCGATCCACTGGGCTTTGACGATTCTTTCGCAATGATCGTTCGCGGCTCCGATGCGCGCGCCGGCCACCTCGTCACGCTGAGCGATGCGGAACGGCGGCCCGATCCCTGGTCGCTCGGTGTCGGTTATGAGTTTCTCACTCGCGCCGACGGCTACCGGGCATTGATGGCAAGGTACCCACACCTGCGTTGGGCCGGCGCACCGAAGACGATGGATCTCGGTCTGTTGTACCGGGCACTCGATCAGGGCCAGGTGACCATGGGCGCGGCTAACAGCACGGATGGTCTGCTTGCCATTCTCGACGTGAAAGTATTGCAGGACGACCGCAAGGCTTTCCCGCCATATCAGGCGAGCATCGTGGTTCGGTACGACTCGCTGCGCCAACACCCCGGGCTTGATGCGGCCCTCGCCGAGCTCTCCGGCAAAATCGGCGCTGATACAATGAGCCGACTGAATTACGAGGTGACAGGAAAGCACCGGCCCTTGCATGACGTAGCGGCAGATTTTCTGGGCGCCGAGTGAACGCCTATTCGTGCGAAGCCGTGGCGACCGCGCGGGCTTCCATTCGAATCACGAACTCCGCGCCGCCGGAAGGCCGGTTGCTCGCCGACACCGTGCCCCCGTTACGCTCCACAATGGACCGGACAATCGACAATCCCAGCCCATGCAGCGCCGATCGCGTGGAAACGTGCGGCTCAAAAATGCGCGGAAGCACCTGTTCGGAAATCCCCGCGCCGTCGTCGCGGATAAAGATTTCGCCATCGCTGGCGCTGATGTCAACTCGTCGCGCGCCCGCCTGCGCGGCATTCAACAGCAGATTCACCAGCACGCGCTCCCACGCCGCGGCATGCCCGGCAATCGGCAAACTAGCTGCAATTGAGTGAGTGAATTCAACGCTCGGCGCGTGCACACATTCGAGATAATCCTGCGCGAACGCGATGGCGCTCTCCACCACCGGCCCCAGTTCGGCTTGCGAGCGGCTGGTCTCCATAATGCTCCAGACGATTCGCCGGCCGCTGTCCACGCTGCGCTCGAGCGTTCCCGCAAGCTTCTTCCACTGCGGATCGCTCTCCAGGAGTTCGGCCGCTTCGCCAATGGTCTGGAACACATTATTGAGGTCGTGCACCAGGCCTTCGATTGTTAGATCTTCGGTGTCCATGCGATTACACGGCGATCCGTTGTAGTGTATCGAAAAAATCAGGGAAGGATACGGAGGCCGCTTCCGCGTCCTGAATGGAGCATGGTCCGTCGGCGGCAAGAGCGGCAACCGCAAACGCCATGGCGATACGATGATCGCCGAATGAACTCAGTTCGGCGGCATGGAACTTCTGCCGACCGGGCACGTCGAAACCGTCCGTCCGAGTCTCGATGTTTACTCCCATGCGGCGGAAGTTTTCCTCGATGCTTGCGATGCGATCGGTCTCCTTGATGCGCAGCTCGGAGGCGTCGTGAACCGAGAGCCCTTCTTCACTCTTCGCGCCCAGCACGGCCAGCACCGGGATTTCGTCAATGAGTGCGGCTGCGAGCGCGCCCTCAATTCGTCCTCCTCGGACACGCGACTTGCGCACGCGAAGACTGCCGATCAACTCACCGTTGGCCTGCTGGACATCGAGGATCTTAATGTTCACGCCCATGCCCACCAGGAAATCCAGCAGCGACGACCGCGTGGGATTGAGGCCGACGCCCAGGATGGTCACATCGGATTCGTTCACCATCTGCGCCGCCACAAGGAAGAATGCGGCCGATGACAGATCGCCCGGCACGTAGAAATCCAGCGGCTTCAAATGCGCGCGGCCCTCGACGGAAATGGTGCCACCGCTGGAACTCACTTCGACGCCGAACTCACGCAAGGCCAACTCACTGTGATCGCGCGTGCGCATCGGCTCCACTACGCTGGTGCGGCCCGGAGCGAACAATCCCGCGAACAGGACGCACGTCTTTACCTGCGCGCTGGCCATCGGCAGCGTGTAGTCGATCGCATGGAGCGGCCCGCCGTTGATCGTCAGCGGCGGGTATTTGCCATCGCGCGCTTCAATCCGCGCCCCCATTTCTGCAAGCGGCGTCATGATGCGCTGCATGGGGCGGCGCGAAAGCGATTCGTCTCCGCCAATGCGGCTCACAAACGGCTGCGCCGCCAGGATGCCCGAGAGCATGCGAATCGTGGAGCCGGAGTTGCCGGCGTCCAACATCGCCGCCGGTTCGCTCAACCCGTCGAGCCCTTTCCCGTGAATGGCCACCTCCTCGCCCGCATCGATTTCAATCCCCAGCGCGCGCATGCACCCCAAAGTGGACTGGCAATCTGCGCCCGTGGAATAATTACGAATCTTCGACGTGCCTTCGGCCAGCGAAGCCAGCATTGCGTAGCGGTGCGAAATGGATTTATCGCCGGGCAGCACCACGTTGCCGCTCAGCGATTGCGCGGGAGAGATATGCTCAACCATGGAAACCGCTAGTGTACCGAACCTCGACAGGGAGCCCTTCATGATCAGCAGACGCGAACTCATCGGCGGCGCCGCCGCACTTACGACCGCGGGCCTCGCAGCCGCACAGGCCAACACCCCCGCGCCAACCGGCGTTGTCATTTCCAGCCATAACGGACTGCGCGCATGCGCCCGCGCCATGGAGATGCTGAAGTCCGGAGCCGACACGCTGGATGCGGTGATCGCCGGCGTGAACATCAATGAAGAGGATCCTCAGGACCATACCGTCGGCTACGGTGGCTTGCCCAACGAGGACGGCGTGGTGGAGCTGGACGCGTCGGTGATGCATGGGCCCACGCGGCGATGCGGGTCGGTTGCGTCCATTTGCAATGTGAAGACTCCCTCGAAGGTGGCCAAGGCGGTGATGACCGAAACCGACCACGTCATGATTGTCGGCGATGGCGCCACTCGGTTCGCCCGTGAAATGGGCTTCCCGCAGGTGGATCTGCTCACCGATGACGCCCGCCTCGCCTGGCTGGTGTGGAAGAAATCTCTGCGCGATCCCACCGGCCACACCAACTGGTCGAGCGAAGTGGAAGCCGGCAAGCCTTTCGCGTGGCTGCGCGAAGCGTTTCCCGATGCCGATGAAGCCAAGCTCGCCTGGGCCGAGTACGTCGCGCTGCATCCGCCGACGGGCACCATCAACTGCCTCGGCCTGAACTCGAAGGGTGAGATGTCCGGCGTCACCACCACCAGCGGGCTCGCGTGGAAAATCCCCGGACGCATTGGCGATTCACCCATCATCGGCGCGGGACTCTACGTGGATCAGGAAGTGGGCGGAGCGGGATCAACCGGGCGCGGCGAGGAAAACATCCGCGTGGCCGGAGCGCACACTATTGTGGAGAATATGCGCCGTGGCATGACCCCGCGCGAAGCATGTCTCGATGTGCTCAAGCGGATTTCTCATAACTTCGCCGACGATCGCGCTCGCCTGGCGTTGTTCGATATCCGCTTCTACGCGCTGCGCCGCGATGGCCAGTACGCCGGGGCGTCGTTGTGGAATCGGGAAAAGCCCCGCTTCGCAGTGAATGACGGGGGCGAGAGCCGGCTGGAGGACTGCGTCACGCTGCTGCAGGTGTAGCCGATCAGGCGGTCAGCCGCTCAGGCGCTGGCCGTCCTGGCGATGGAGGCTTCGGCATCGGCGACAGTGAGGTACGACGGGAGAACATCCTCGACGTGTGTCACCTTAAAGAGCGTCACGATTCGATCCGCCGCGCCCGCCACTGCGAACCCGAGTTGTTTCCGCTGCGCCGAGGCGAACAGGCCCAGAATCGAGCCCAGCCCGGCCGAGTCCATGTAGGGGACACCGCTGATGTCGATGATCATCGGCGCATTGCCTTCCTGCCGGGCCATGGTCTGGAAATCGAAGATGGTGCGCAGCGTGAGCGGCCCCTCAAGGCGCAGGATGCGAGCGCCGTTGTGCCCATCGGCAGCGGTGATCTGCAGTTCTTCCATTGGCTCAGTGTACAACCGGTGTCAAGTCACGGAATTGTAACGGAAATCGGCACGCTCTTCCTGTTCTAAAGATCGGCACGATTTGGCCCGATAAAGAGAATGAGGCGCCAGGTTACGCCATGAAACTCGGCTTTGCACCAATCGACGACGACCACGAGAAAGTGTTGACCCTGGTCGCGGAAGTCGAAGGCTTGATCGCAGAACAAGCCTCCACCCAGACACTGCAGCAATCGTTCGCCAGGCTGGTTGAGATGACAGTTGACCATTTCCGTTCGGAAGAGCGCGGGATGGAAGCCTGCGGGTACCCCGATCTCACGGTGCACAAGCGGGAACACGAGGAGATAACAGACTGGCTCTTTCATCTGCGGCAATCGCTTAGGGAAGAGACCTCGGAATCGGTCTCCCATGTCACGCGGTCCGAGACCATCGCTTTCTTTCGCGCCTGGGTCGAGCAGCACCTTCTGCAATTCGATGCGCCAGCAGTTCGGTTTATCGTCGGCGTTTTGGAAGGCGTCAGCCCGACTCTGCAAGTCGTCTCAGTTCCCCGCACTGTGGATTCGGCCTGAGACTGTCCGGCTGCCTATCCCTTGCGTTCCCCGGGTCGTACGACTGAGCGTCTCGCGACGACTGGAAAGGCCGGAGGAAGCCTGATTCCAGGTCCTGAGACGCCGGTCGTCATCCTGGTGTTTATGTCTCCCGGACGGAGCCTCCGCCGGACGGACCGCGGTTCGTAGTTCCCGCCAGCCCGCCGTGGCGCGAATCATGGCGATGGAAACGTAACGGAAATAACCTCCGATGACACCAGTGATCGTTTCGGTGCCTACCCGCTGTCCTGCGAGTTTCCGACCATCCTGTATCACTCTTCAGTGGGCTGAAGGGGAAATCATAGTCTGCGGAAGCATGGTCCTGAATCGCTTCGACAGGCGCGCAGCGCGACTGTCTATTCTCTGTAAAACCTGGCTCCGGCGATGGTGGCCAGAATGAGGGCGGGCAGGGTTCCGATCATCAGTGGAATGACCGTGGGCGTCGGAAAAAAACCGAAAGAGCACCACGTGGCGTCTCCCAGGCTCACTATGAACCACCACGCAACAGCCGCTACGATTGCGGCCTTCGCGCCGGGGCCGTAGAGCGGCCGGATCGCGGCGTAAAGCCACAGAATGGAAATGCCTTCGAGCAGGTCGATTACGACATTGGACAGGACGAAGCCGGGCGTGGGCGCACCAAGACGATTAACGGGCAAAGCAGCGAAATCCCGCCCGAGCAGTGCGGTCACCATGGCGCCTAGTATGACCCAAATGACTCCGGTTAGCAGCCCGCAGAGGAGCACGCGGGACCAATTGACTTTGCTCATACTGTCCAGTTGCACACGCCCATTGTAGCCCTCGAAATACGGGAGCCCGTCCGGACCGCGACGTGCCCCTTGGGGATGACCTAACGCTGCGGGCCGCCGAAGACGGCGAACCGATTCTCCGGCTGGCCTGGCACGTCCGTCTGTACAGCGAATAGCCCGCCTCCGAGCCGGTCGGAGGGGGGCGCGTCGAGCCCGGCACTGGTGACATAGAGCGTCCGGAGATCCGGCCCACCGAACGTGCAGCTTGTGAGATTCAGCACGGGCATCTCGATGACGCGGTCGACGGCGCCGTCCGGCGCCACGCGCACGACGCACGAACCGCCATACCTGCAATTCCACAGATAGCCTTCGCTATCGACAGTGGACCCGTCCGGCCAGCCGCGCGGAAAGCCCGTGAAAAAAGGCCGCTCTCCACTGATTGCGCCATTCGCCGCGTCGTAATCATAGACGCAGATTGCGTTTTCGAGCGTGTCAGCAAAGTAGAACCGAGTGCGGTCCGGGCTCCACGCCAGCGTGTTGGAGACACCGATGCCACGCTTGTGCTCGGTGACGGAGCCGTCCGGGTCGATGCGGTAGAGCGTGCCATCCTTGCCGCCACAAGAGCTCGCAGAGCCGTCGGAGTTGACGTTATTGCGCATCGAGCCGAGCCAGAAAGAGCCACGGGGGTCGGGACGAGCGTCGTTGGAGCGCACCGCTGGCCACCCCGGGAGCCGGAAGCCGTGGTCGCGCCGCTCGTCCATTTCCGGTGTCCACAGGATGAGCCGCGAGCCGAGCGCAACGGCCACCGTGTCGTCGCGGTCCGTAAGGGCCAGCGCCGTTACGGGCTCATCGAAGAACCACGAGCTTAACGACTTCCGGCAGGGGTCGAAGCGATGAATCAGGAACCGATTGATGTCGGCCCAATAGAGCGCCTGTTCGGCGGCGTGCCACACCGGGCCTTCGCCGCAACGGTCACCAGCGGGCGCCACGCAAACGGGTTCGCTTACGATCTCCATGCGATCCTCACCGCACGCCGAGACCTGCGAGCAGGCCGCCGTCGATCAGGTAGTCGCCGCCCGTGCAAAAGCTCGCCTTATCCGATGCCAGAAACGCTGCTATTTCTGCCACCTCCTCGGGCGTTCCGACGCGCCCCAGCGGGTGCGCCGCGCCGAAGCGTTTAAAAACCTCTTCGACAGGCTCGTTTGGCGACAACGTGCGGGCCGCGAGTTCCAGGATCGGAGTCGCCACCGAACCGGGGCTTATGGAGTTCACGCGAATGTTATCCGGTGCGAAATCAAGAGCCATCGCGCGGGTCAGGCTGTGAATCGCGCCCTTCGATGCGACGTACGCCGTCACTCGCCGCTGGCAGGCGTGACCCTGCACGGAGGAGAGGTTGACAATGGCCCCACGGCTGCGCTTTCTCATTTCCGGCACGCCGAAATGCGCGAAAAGATAGATGCCGCCAACGTTGACCTTCATGCACCGGTCCCAGGTCTCCGAGTCAGTTTCCACGGCGTCGCCGTATGGATGCACCGCGGCAGCGTTCACGATGATGTCCAGTCCGCCGAATAGCGCCACTGCGGCTTCCACCGCCGCGTGAACCTGTTCGGGCTCGGCGACATCCGTCCGGAGGACCTTCAGTGTCAGGCGTTCGGCGCAGGCCTCCGAAGTGAGCTTCTCATTCGCCTCCGCATCGATCCCGCAGGCCAACACATTTGCGCCGTCGCGAGCGAACCGAATTGCAACGGCCCTGCCGATGCCGGTGGTACCGGTCACGATGGCGACTTTACCAGTAAAATCCATGCGCAAGCCCTCCGATTTCCATGGGGAATATCCGGACGTCTCATTCTAGCCAGGACCCACGTTGTTAGGCCGGCCTGGAGACGCTCTTTTGTGTCGCCGCTGTCGCCATGTTGATGCGCCCTCCGGGTTTGAGACAACTACCGATAATGCGACTTACCGCTCAAAGGCAGGGCGCGACGTACTCCGGTCAGATGGCAGGAGGCTTGGTAACGTAAAGGAGAATCGACTGCCTCTCAAGGAGGAGTGCTGTGAATCAGCCCGCCCTCGAACACGAAAGTCAACGGAGTGGAATCACGCCCTCCAGAATCCCTCAATTGCTTCTCGTTGCTGTCGCGTTTTTCATCTTCACAGCGATCGGAGTTGTTGCTCAATCGACACCGAATCGGACCCTCTTAGCGCTTTCGAAGCATGACCACACGCTCGCAACAGTGAATCCGAATACGCTGCAGGTCATCGCCCGCGCTCCTGTCGGCCCGGACCCCCATGAAGTGATTGCGTCCTCCGACGGAAAGACGGCTTATGTCTCCATCTACGGTTTCGGCCGCTACCATGCGCTTTCGGTGATCGACTTGGTTGAGCAGAAAGCGCTGCCTGACATCGATACCGGAGCATTGAGCGGTCCGCATGGACTCGCCTTTGTTGGCGGAAAGGTCTGGTTCACGGCGGAAGGCGCGAAGGCCGTCGCGAGGTATGATCCTGCATCCGGCAGGATCGATTGGATCATGGGCACCGGCCAGAACCGGACGCACATGCTTTACGTCACACCGGACGAGAAGCAGATCTACACAACCAACGTCAGCTCCGCGACGGTCAGTATTCTGGAAAAGGTCACTCTGCCGCCGATGGGCCCTCCTCCGGGAATGCGCCCGCCACAGGGCTCCCCGCCACCGCCCCTTCCAGGCGGAACTCAACCACGCATGGATTGGAATGAGACCGTCATTCCGGTCGGCAAGGGCGACGAAGGCTTCGACGTATCTCCGGATGGACGCGAGCTATGGACGGCAAATGCGCAGGACGGCACCCTTTCGGTGGTGGACCTTACGACCCGCACGGTGACCGACACGCTGAACGCGAAGACATTCGGCGCCAACCGGTTGAAGTTCACTTCCGACGGAAAGCTCGTGCTCATCTCGAGTCTTCGCGATGGCGATCTGGTCATCTATGAAGCGGCATCGCGCAAGGAATTCAAGCGGGTGCGAATTGGCCACGGTGCGGCGGGGATTCTGATGGACCCGGATGGAAATCGTGCCTTCATCGCATGTACGCCTGACAATTACGTTGCCGTAGTGGATCTGAAGAGGTTGGATGTGACGGGGCAGATAGATGTTGGCGGCGAGCCGGATGGTCTGGCCTGGGCTATTCGACGATAGGGCCATCACCCCGTTTTCGAAGCGGCTGTCAAAAACACTCGGACAGGCG
>Ga0326727_10014170_pt1 | contig 17467 bp, 20 predicted proteins | sample MB2enrmetagenome_FD_207643 | JGI IMG/M metagenome (GOLD analysis project Ga0326727, IMG submission 207643) | Lab enriched peat soil microbial communities from McLean, Ithaca, NY, United States - MB29MY | ecosystem: Environmental > Terrestrial > Soil > Wetlands > Peat | place: USA: New York...
CAGTGCTCAGCCGATACGTTAAGGGTCATGTATTACCAACAATCGATCGTGCTCAGAACATTAACAGAACACTACAGAAAATTATGCGCCTAGAAGGCGAGATTCAGCAGCGAATACGATTCGATGAATCAGGTTACTTCGACAACACACATCTGATTGCGGACACGCTACTGCTGGAACGTGCTGTTCAACATGCAGTTAATGCCTTCGCGGGAATGCGGATCACAAAAATTCTTACAGCCGCAGTTGATGGCATTCCATTAGCGTCTCTTCTAGCCCATAGGTTGGGAGTTGGTCTAGTCATCGCAAAGAAAGCACGAGAGGTAGGCGTACGCGAATTCATAGAAGAAATCTACATCCCGAGCAAAACGGCGATCATGATCAGTCTCTATGTTCCACGAGACGCCCTACGGAAAGGTGACTGTGTGCTAATTGTAGACGACGTTATCGACAGCGGTGAAGCGCAGATCGCTATGACCAGAATTGTACAGAAAGCCAAAGGTGAAGTTACTGGCATGTACGCACTTGTGGGCATGGGAGCCGAGTGGAAGAATAAGATCGAAGCCGTAACCCACTGTCCCGTAGAGATCGTTCTACAGATAGGAAAGAAACCATTACAAGAAGTTTAGATCGCAAACTACTGCAATCGCATTTTCATCTGAGAGGGATCAATAACTCCCTTCTCAGTTATGAAACCGGTCACCAGCTCTACAGGTGTTAGATCAAACGCGGGATTGAATACCTTAACACCTTTTGGCGGGATTCTCTTTCCGGCCACATTAACCACTTCAGCCGCGTCTCTTTCTTCGATCTTCACTTCAGATGAATCATTGCGAAGATTGAAAGTCGACGTAGGTGCAGCGACATAAAATGGAACACCGTTTGCCTTGGCAGCGAGGGCGATAGGGTACGTTCCAACTTTATTCGCTACTACAGAAGCAGTTATTCTGTCGGCGCCGACGATCACCTTATTCACAAGATGAGACTTCAAAGTGTAACCGGCAGCTCCGTCAACTATCAAAGTAACAGGGATCTTGTCGCTTAGGAGTTCATACACAGTAAGTTTCGCTCCTTGTAACCGAGGTCGAGTTTCTGTGGCTATCACACTCACCTTCTTACCCCGATGAATGGCAGTGCGTATTGGGGCTAGAGCAGTTCCGTAGCTTACCGTTGCCAAGGTCCCGGCGTTACAATGCGTCATGATCCGATCTCCATCGTCGATTAAGTCGGCTCCAAACTCTCCTATCCGTCTATTCGCCTCGACATCTTCATCCGCCATAAGATTAGCCTCGCGAACAATCTCAGAGATAATTTCACTCACAGCACCGTTCGCTGCTTCGGCCTTTCGCAGAACGCGGTCTACTCCCCAGAATAGATTCCATGCGGTCGGACGGCTTTGGCGAAGAATAGTTGCGGCCGCATGTAGGTCTACCAACAAACGGTCCTTGTTCTTCGCTTTGGAAGAACACGCTGCTAGCGCTAAACCCATACCGGCAGCAACACCGATGGCGGGTGCTCCTCGCACTACCATTTCCCTGATAGCCTTCGCTACTTGGCGGTAATTATCGTATGTTACATACACGAATCTTTCCGGAAGCTTGGTCTGATCAATCATGCGCACTCTTCCTCTATACCACTCAACTGTCCTCAGGCTTGACATGGGACGCAACGATTTCGCTCTCAGGCTAGACAGAGGGCTTCGGGAAGAATTTACCTTTCCGTTTTCTCAGCCACAAAAGCCTAAAGCAATGCGAATCTTTGCCTCTCTCAAGTGCTCAACATGGAGAACAACTCGACCAGCATACCCAACAATCCCCCCACCGTTGCCGAAGAGAAGGCCCAGTTCACCCCCTGGCAAGCATTCTGTACGAGTAAGGTATACTTGCCATACAAAACTGAAATGATGGAATTAAGAGATCGCGGATACGGAGACCTAAAAGATGAAAAATTGACACTGACACCATACGAATCATTCTACCTATTTGAAAAGCAAAAGATCGTAGTCAAGAAGAAAGGAACCGATGAAAACCTTAACCTTCGCGATCTGGTCAGAAAGTTTTCCGTCGGTAAACCAGAGATCTGGATCAAATATCTTGTCTACCGCGATCTTAGAGATCGAGGATACATAGTACGAGAATCGAATCCACAATTCGATTTTGACGTCTACGGAAAAGGTCCGATGCGCCGACTGATCTCAATCGTGTACGAAGGGGGAGAAGCTAGTCTAAAGAAACTTGGTAAACTTCTTGCATTCGCAGATGATCAAAGGAAAGAATTGATACTGGCGGTTGTTGACCGCCGAACGGATATCGTATATTATACGCTCAGTTCGTTGCACGTCTAGAGCTCATTGAGGTTGCTTTGCTCCGCATTGAGGACAAAGCATTGTCCCTGATGGGAACTGTGCTCCGCACTGGACACAATACTTTGTTTGGGTAGGTACACCGGGTATCACTGATTGAGGAGGCGGAGTCATTGGGGGATGTCTGACCATACCTAAAATTGACCCTCCGATTCCACCAGCTAGCAAATTCATCAGTGTTATAGCCACAACCGCTCCTTGAAGTTCTGCAAAACTCGGTTGTGCGCCTGAGGGTAGAGGAATTACTTCAAAAATCACTAAAATCTGAGAAACTCCAAGAAAGAAAGGAAGGCTGAGAACTCCGGCTAGCGCCCCAGCCAATGAAGCATGTCCCATCTTCGCATACATTATGTAGGCGGCGCAGGCACCCGCAACGAAACCTCCGATTGGAGCTGCATAAGTAACGTTCCCAATACTCAACACAGAAGAAACCAAGCCGCCGAGAACTACACCGGCCAAGACACCGGTCCCAAGTTCACGACTTTTAGCAACAGACATGGAAGTCGGCTCGCTACAGTAACCCAGTCGCTATAAACGTTGCATATTATTATGACATTAACAACATTATAGAACTAGCCCTTACTACTCACGGCTCAAAATCTGGTAGCGAGATTGAGTTCCAGCGAATTCGCCCTCCCACGCGGAATGAAAGACATCGAACCAGATGAAATGAATCGACGCCTTTGGTTGTATGATCGGATCAGACAAGTAGTGCGAAGGTACGGATTCCAACTCGTCGAACCAACAACTATCGAAACTCTGAAAACGTTGGAAGCCAAAAGTGGGCCCGCAATAAGGAATGAAATCTACTGGTTTAAGGACAAAGGCGATCGTAGCCTCGGTCTCAGATTTGATTTAACAGTTGGCCTGACACGAATAGTATCAAATCGGTCAGACTTACCCGAACCCATCAAATACGCCGCAATAGGCGGCAACTGGAGATACGACGAACCACAATATGGAAGATACAGATACTTCACCCAGTGGGACGTAGAAATATTTGGTTCGCCAAGCCCTCTAGCTGACGCTGAAGTGATCTCAATCGGAGCAGAGATACTTCGAAACGTAGGATTAAAAGATTTCATCATAAGAATCAGTAATAGAAAACTCATAGAAGCCTACCTAAACCAGCTTGGAATCCGTCAAAGTAAGAAATTAGAACAATCCCTTAGAATTATCGACAAGATACGCAAGGAAAATCGCGCGCAACTCGAGAAAGAGTTGGCGGCCATCAAAATTTCCAAACAGAAAATATCCGATATCTTCACGTTCGTCTCACTCAACGGTCCGCCCAAAACCTGCCTAAGCAAGCTAAAGACGATAGAAATCAAAGACGAAAAAGCAAAAATTGCTACAACCGAGCTAGAAGTACTCGCAGATGCTCTCGACGCTTTCGGACTGACATCCAGTTGCATTTATGATCTGAGCATTGTTCGAGGAATCGGTTACTACGACGGTATCGTCTTCGAAGCCTTTGACAAAGCAGGCGATGTTGGAGCAATCTTTGGCGGCGGAAGATACGACCAGCTCTGCAAAGTCTACGGCAAACGCGATCTGCCTAGCACAGGAGCAGCAGGAGGAATAGAGCGATTAATGATCTCCCTAGAACAGGCAAACCTCTTCCCAACCCCACTACCAATAGCGAAAGTTTTCGTTGCCACTGTAAAGACAGATTTGAAAGAACATGCGATTAAACTCGCCACTCAGTTACGCGAGAACGAAATCGCCGCGATAGTAGATCTGAAAGATAGAAATCTAGGAAAACAAATCGACTACGTAAATTCAGCCAAGATACCATACCTGATCGTCCTAGGTCAACAAGAACTTCAAACACGATTATTGAAAATCAAGAACATGTCGACCCGGACGGAGACGGAGTCCTCATTCGACGACCTAGTCTCAAAAATCAAATCTCTAGATTAATCCGTTCCAAGAAACACTTCTTTTTCATGCGATTGCAAAATAGCCTTCAGCGTAGCACGTTCGCCGACCAGATCGCGCATCGATACGACACCAACGAGTTTTTCGTATTCATCTAGCACCACAACGTGCCTAATTCGGTTCCTATTCATCGCTTTCGCTGCCTCCCCAACATCAGCCTTGACCCTTACGGTTACTACGTCTCGAGTTCCGACCTCACCAACCTTAACATCCAGATTCATCCCAGAGACCAACGCTCTAATGATATCTCGCTCCGAAATCACACCCGCTAACTTAGCTTGGTCACCAGGATCCACAATGACAAGCAAACCCATATTGTTATTCACCATCATCCTCGCAGCATCAAGAATAGTCTTGTCTGAGGTGACCGTAACTAGTTGTTTAGTTATCATATGTCCGACATTCAAACACAGAATCCCTCTGTCAGACTCTACTCTCGATCGGGATGTATTGTAACCCAACCTCTCCAACGTAAAATGCCTTAGGGCGGATGAGTCTGTTAGATTGCAAATATTCTATAACATGAGCTGTCCAGCCAGCGATCCTGCTCATTACGAAGATCGGTGTGAACAGATCGGTTCGGATTCCCAGTATGTGAAAGACTACTCCCGAATATGAATCGACGTTAGGAAAGATCGATGATCCAGCTAAATGGCTTAACGCACTATTCTCAAGTGCAACTGCAGTTTCAAAAAGCTCTTCCTGGCCTTTCTTCTTCGCCAATTCGGCACCGATCGCCTTGAAAATCTTGTAGCGAGGATCGAAGTTCTTGTAAACACGATGACCGAATCCCATAATTCTTCTCTTCTCACTGAGAGCTTCCACAACGTACGTTTCGGCTCTTGATGGATCACCAACCTCCTGTACAGCCTTCAACGCTTCCTCATTCGCTCCGCCATGAAGCGGTCCTCGGAGAGTTCCAACGCCAGATGTTAGAACCGAATAGATATCCGCCAACGTAGAGGCGGTCACTATGCACGAGAAGGTTGAAGCATTCATCTCATGCTCCGCGTGGAGAATCAAACCTACATCCATTACGTGAACATCGTATGGATCAGGCATATGCCCAGTGAGCATATAGAGGAAGTCTGCCGCATGACTTAATCCAGGCTTAGGGGAGATTGGCTCATCTCCGTTACGAATTCTATCGAATGTAGCGATTATCGTTGGGGTTTTGGCGAGGATTTGAAGGCACTTCTCCACCTTTTGGTCCATGTTATCAACTAACGGTTGAGGATCATAAAGCGCCAGAAAAGAGATAACAGTTCGAAGCACGTCCATGGGATCGCTGCCAATGGGAAATGAACGAATTAGTTGCAGCACATTGGGATGAAGGACGCGATAACTCTCAATTTTTTGAATGAATTTCTGAAGTTGATCCTTTGTTGGAAGCCAACCATAAAGGAGGAGGTAAACGGTCTCTTCGAAGGTTGAATGGTCAGTAAGGTCCTCGATACCGTAGCCGCGATAGAAGAGCCTACTTGCTTCACCATCGATGAAGCAGATCTTACTTTCGCTCACGTAAACATTATCCAGGCCCTTATGGATGACTACTGGCTCTTTTATCGTAGACAAATCGTTCTCGAAGCTTTTGTTTCCTACACACTAATACGAATTACCTCGTTTGAAAATAGAAGAGAACAAAGCCGGGAAAGACGTCTGTTCAGCTGCTGATCAAAAAATTGCTTAAATTATCTAAATCGAATCGGTGAATCATTATTTTCCGAATCGTATTAGAATAAAACCGATGATCACTAAAACCGTCCCTCGAAAGAATGTGTCCCATGCAAGGTTGAATACACCAAACCTCCAGTATGCAGCGCCATATCCGTTCCCAAGATAGACACCGCCCAGAGTGCATACTAATCCGCCAAAATATTTTACGTATTTACTGAAGTTCAACGTGTGTCTCCCATGGATAGATATTCCTGCGGTGCAACGTTAATTCTTGTCTACTTCATTTGTGATCGTTAATTTTGGCGGGCCCGCGGGGATTTGAACCCCGGACTTCTGCACCGACAGTGCCGGTTCTACAGCTTTATCCGGTGTTCCTTAGGGGGTTCGGCGGTTCGCGGTCTGCGCGCGTCTGCCGCTCTATCCAACCTGAGCTACGGGCCCGGTCTCGATCCAGATCAGCCGAAGTAAAAGCATTGTTAGAGTTTTCTTTTCGACTCCTGAGAAAGTTAAAAAATAGAGTTGAACGTTTGAAGACTTGGTGCGGGGATACCCGAGGCCTAGAAGTACTAGGCGGGAACCAGGTCAAAGGGGCAGGACCGCCACGATGGCGGGGCCACACTTAAGATCGAAACGTTGCCTGGGCTAGAGGAGACATCCTGTGGCGTAGAGACAAAACGCGCAAGCCTTCAGGGGTTCGAATCCCCTTCCCCGCACCAAAAATCAAAGAAATCTAACGAACTTAGTGGCGCTCTGCAGTATTGGTGATTAACACTAAGATGACCTGACAGAAGAGCACCCTTCGAGCAAGGGATAGTTATCTAATTAGATTCCTAAATCGACTTCGCGATGTGAATTCAAACCTAAAGGTGCAACGTGCGGCCCCATTGGCTAAGCAGTTAGGTTCCGTCGTTTTCGTTAGATCTCTTCCATAAAATTGAGCTAACCAGGTTGCCAATGCGACTCGAAGGGGATCACACACTGACTTCCTTTCATTGCGTCCTTGAGCGAAGGCTGATTTGTTGACTCGCACATACAGCACAAGATCATTGCCACTCCAAGTCGTCACATAAGACTGTAAGCGCCCCCATCTCAATGCTTCCAAATACTGATCTAAGGCCGCCCACAACTGTTCTTCCTTAGTGCCTTTGAAGTTGAATGCTTCGCGGACGATACCGCGTAAGTTACTACTTCTGCGACGCATTCGCTTCGCTGTTATCTTTCTTTCCCTTGAATAGTTTCTTCAGATATGATTCAGTTTTTGCCACACTGTTCACCTCACAATAGTAGACTTCCTGGGTTTTCTTCAGTCGCTGTTTCTGCAGTCTTGGCACATGATTTCGGTTGTGCTGAGGCGGGAGCTTCTGCTGAATTCACCTAGGGGTTTGCCACATTTGGAGCATCTGAGCCATTCGAACATTGTTTTCGCATACATTCCTACTTCGTCCTCCAGCAGACGCCTAGTTCGCAGAATCCGTGGTTGGCTTCAACGCATTGGTCGCATTCACATGCACAATCGTAATCTATTTCGCATGATCTATCGAATTCTACTTCTTGTTGCGACATCTCTTATCATGAGAACTTCGTTGAGGAAGTTCTTAGGGAGATCTCATTGTGCACTCACGTTATCCAGTGAGGTTACAGTATTCACGTGAAAGGTCGAATGGAACCATTCGGACGTGGGTCATTCATGCAAGCATCTTCGGGACGCCTCACATGTCGCCGTACGTCCGTGGTATCAGTGTCCTTCGCACTCTCAAAATCTTAGCATGCGATTCACTTACGGTGTCACGAGTACCATGGAGCGATGACGTATGGGTTTCTTTGCCTAATCAGCATGGATAGCCGACGGATGAGTGATGGTTCTCAGTCTTGGTAGATTATCTTGTGTAGACGTGAGCACCTGCACTCTGGTGATACGGGTTGGCGTGTCTCGGAGCTTCCCTAGATCAACAGCTCAGAGAGGGGCATAGGGAGGATGAAAGGCAAGTCATACCCATTGAGCAGGGACGGTCCTTTCGCCTCCAACGTCTCCAGTGTTTACAGTGCTTTTCGGTTCGATTAGAACTACGTGCACTTCGTCAAGCGCGGTGGGCAGGTGTTCGACACCTTTCGGAATTATTACGAATTCTCCGGACTCCAACGAGAGTTCGCGATCACGTAGTTTAATCAGTAGATTGCCTTTGACAACCAGAAATAACTCGTCTTCAAGCTCGTGCTTATGCCATACAAATTCGCCTTTGAACTTTGCAATTTTCACGTAGGAGTCGTTCAGGTCTCCAACAATTTTCGGACTCCAATAATCTTTGAACTACTCGAATTTCTTACCAAAATTCACTTTTTCCATAGATCATACCTCTAAAGTGCCGTTTCGGCCAATACTCTTGGATTCTCGCGCATGATAGTCATGCGTTCCTTGTGGTTATTCCTTGATAATTGGAAAAAGGCGTCCTTCAAACACGGTTCCCCAGATGGGTATGTCTTTCAGTTTAGTTGGGTCGACGGAATATGGGTCCTTTTCGAGTATTGTGAAGTTGGCGATTTTACCGGGTGCGATGCTGCCGAGTTCGTTCTCTTTGCGCCATGAATAAGCGGCTTCTATCGTGATGGCACGGAGAGCAGTATCGATAGGGATACGCTGCTCCGGACCGGCTACTCGGCCTGAGTGAGTGATTCGGTTTGCGCCGCACCAAGCGAGATAGAGTGGGTGGGTTGGTCCCATGGGAAGATCTGAGTGGAATGAGTAGTGGATACCATGGTCCACGACTGAGGCGCTCCGTACCATCGCGTCGGCGCGCTCCGGTCCCAAGCCTACCTCACTATATTTGTCGGAAAAACCGGTCACGTAATAGGGATTGGCGCTGACAATCGCACCGAGCCGCGCAATCCGCTCCACATGCTCTTCTGTTGAGTTCGCAAAATGAACGATCACTGTTCGATTGTCTGGACGTGGGTTGTCACGCATGAGTTTTTCGAGCGTGTTAAGCACGACTTCCAGGCCCTCATCCCCGTTGACGTGAATGTGCAATTGATACCCGCCGTTCCAATAGAGCCTTGCTCTCCTTTCCAATTCGTCTGGAGGTATGATCCACTCGCCGTGATGACCGTCCAGATAACCGTCCTTCATCTGCATAAGTTGTGAGATGATGGCCCCATCAGCGAAGAGTTTGATTTGTTTATCGAAGAACTGAAGCTTGCCACTGCCAGGTGGAGCGAGCGAGATGGTTTTCTCGGTTTCCGTCAGCGCCCCTTCTAGACCGTATCTGTCCACGATGCCCCGGCCGTCTGCGATAAAGAAGCTGTAGAACGGCGTATCTTCAGAGCCGAGAATTTGCTGGTAGAGCTTCCAAGTGGGAGGGGTGATTAGAGCACCGGGCTCGTTGTACGCGGTCACGCCGTTTTGGTGGAGCATAGTGACCAGTTGTTTCAAACCAAAAGTGATACGCTCAGGTGTGGCCAGGATTGGCAACATCGCTGGCAGGATCAGGTTCAAGCCGCCCTCGTAGAAATGCCCCTTCGCCCAGTCAGTCTGCTGGCTGAAGAGCCCCTTTCCCTGGATTGATTCTTCCGTTATCCCTAGCGCCTTTAACGCTTGCGTATTCACATAAAATTCATGACAGGATCTGTGCCAGACGGCGATGGGTCTTGAGGCGCTGATATTATCGAGGGATTTCTTATCGATCAAACCGTGGAAGAATTGATGGTATCCCCAGGTGAACAACCATTCGTCGGGGTCCTTGAGTGCGGCATTTGCTTGTTTCAAACGAGTGACGTATTCCCCCTGATTAGAGGCTTTCTTCCATGTCTTGCTTGGTACGACCCAGTCTTCTGGAGCAATCACTTCCACAGCGAGCGTAAGAGCGCCTAGAACAGGGTGAAGATGTTGATCGATCAAGCCGGGCATGATAATTTTTGAAGCGAAGATCTCGTCTAAGTGGTAGAGCGAGTTCCCAAGGAAGTCTTTGACTTCGTTCAGTGTACCTGCAACGATGATACGCTTGCCCAACACAGCGACTGCTGTCGCCATCGGGTTCTGGTGCTCCATGGTGACAATTTTCTTAGCAGTATAAACAACAATGTCCGGGTGTTGGCTTACGGGAACAAAAATCGGATTAATTTCACAGGTCATTAATCTTACAAAAACTGCGCCGACTTATAGGCCTATATCTACTAATAGGTTGGCATGAATTCCCTTACCAGCATTTAACAATTAACTGAATTCTCGTTGTTCAATATATTGAGTTGGCTGAATTGCTCGGTCAGCCAGTGACCGTACGTTGTGAGAATTTTGTGCTTCGAGGATTGTAAACTGCTGTCTTGATTATATCCTCTGAGCTGACACCATGTGTCCGGAAGTATTCCTCACAAGCATATGCGATCAGAATGTCTTCATATCCCAGCCCACACTCGCAAATATAGAGCGTTTTACCGCCGTGAATTTCCTCTCGGACCATATTACAACGGATCAGAGATCATCAATCGTTCGCCTAATAAATTTTCAAGTAATTCTTTCTAATGTGAAGAACTCAATTGTCGTACTACAGGCTGTAGTTCTTAAGTTGATATGATTCATACCCCGACATAAAGTCATGATTAAATCTCATAATCAGGTTTGGCTCTGATTGCGGATTCGTTGTACCAAAGTTTAAAATGGTAACTCAAGGCGTAGCGCATTTGTCAGGCTGTTTGCAGTGAGGTTGAAACCTAGAGACGTAACAGTCTCGGCAGTTTTCTCTGTTCTTACCGCAATCGGCGCCTGGATCTCAATACCATTACCGATAACTCCCGTGCCGTTTACCTTGCAGGTGTTCTTCGTTCTGTTGTCCGGCGCGGTGTTAGGTGGAAAACTTGGAGCGTTAGCCCAGATGATATATCTACTGCTCGGATTGATTGGGTTGCCAGTTTTCGCCGGCGGTGGATCTGGTCCAGGTGTTCTAGTTGGACCCACAGGCGGATACTTGCTGGGCTTTGTTGCAGCTGCCTACCTGACGGGTAGAATCGCTGAAGGCAAACGCTTTTCATCTCTCATACGAATGATACTTGCTAGTCTCTCCGGATTAGTTCCAATCTATTTGCTCGGAGAGATTGGATTGTGGATATGGCTAAGAAGCAGTCTCCCTGCCCTGCTAATGCTTGGAGTGATCCCTTTTCTTCCAGCCGATGTAATCAAGGCAATCATGGCGGCATATATCGCTAGTAGAAGACAGATGAAGCAGCTGCTCCAAAAATAGAATTAAATTCTATGTGAAGAGGACCAAATGCGATTGGTCATCGTTGTATCCATTTCCGTTCTGAGGAATGTTGCCTTAAGCTGCATTACGCCCTTCAGGTTTCTTAGCGCTTTTTCGAATGCGGCGACTTCGCTGGCACGTCCTTTCAACACAACAATTTTCAGACAATGGGAGGCTCCAAGATGCACATGTAACGATGATGCGATTTGATCAACATTTTCATGTTCCACGTCCGTGAGGGCAGCATCTATTCCCCTAATTTCATGGTTATAGACAACAGTGACAACCGCGGTTACCGGTTGGCTTGCATTGAAGGAATGCTTTTCCTCACTGATGAAATTGCGTAAAGTTGATTGTATCGCCTTCGAGCGATCTACAAATCCCATTTCCGTGGCAACCTCATCGAAGCGTTGCAATAGTTCGGGTGAAAGCGAGAGGCTTATTCTGGTCACTTTTCCCTTAGGTCTCATTCTTAGCGGCCATTATTACTGAGCCTAAGCGTTCTATTAAGTCAGTATTACTGATCATTAATTTTTTATTACTACAAGAGTCCATGCCGAACGACTGTAACAGGAGGAAGCGTGAAGTGTCTCGAGATACCGGAGCGGGCAACTCGGCGATTGGCCTTTCTCGAGACGAGAAAACCAAAATTGTGATTGTTTATGCGCTGATCGGAACCGCTACAGTGGTAGGCCTAGTGGCGTCGACGATTGTGGGTAAACTTTCGATTCTACTTGCAGGACTCGGAATAATCACTTACACTTTCGGACTGCGTCACGGTGTTGATGCTGATCATATAGCCGCGATTGATAACACCACGCGGAAGCTGATTCAGAACGATCAACGTCCATTCACGGTCGGCATGTGGTTCTCTTTGGGACATTCGACGATCGTTATCGCGTTGATAATGGGATTGGTCGTCGCAACTCGAACCATAATTGGACACATTCCGGCACTGGAGAGTGGAGGTGCAATCCTTGGAAGTATGGTTTCTGGTGTTTTTCTCTGGTTGATTGGCTTAGTTAACTTGGTAATTGTTTTTGGGATTTATCGGGTTTTTAAAGAAATAAAAAAAGGCAAGATGAATCAGGAAGAATTGGATAATCTCTTGGAAAATCGGGGTTTCTTAAATCGTTACTTTAGGCCTTTGTTCAAGATTGTGAAGAAGCCCTGGCAGATCTATCCTATCGGAGTATTGTTCGGATTGGGTTTTGATACGGCGTCTGAAGTTGCCCTTATAGCGATTAGCGTTGGGGTAGGTGTTTCTTCTTCTATTCCTGTTTGGATGATTCTCGTATTGCCGTTTATGTTTACTTGTGGGATGGTGCTGGTTGATACGACTGACGGCGTAACAATGCGTGTGGCGTATGGTTGGGCGTTTCTTAACCCGTTGCGCAAAATTTACTATAACCTTACAGTGACAGTGATTTCTGTACTTGTAGCGCTCGCGATTGGTAGTGCTGAGCTAATTCAAGTTGTCGCGGCGGAACTGAACCTTACAGGTTCCATTTGGAATTGGCTTAACAACCTCGATTTTGAAACACTAGGCTATGGAATTATAGTTATCTTCCTTGTAACGTGGATAATTTCAGTGGGTCTTTGGAAGTACAAGCGTTACGATGAATTTTCTTTCCCGAAACAGATTTCGACCGAGTGAACAGATATCTGCGATCTTGTCGCTTACAGATTTTCCCATGTGTCTAGGAAGGAATCAACTGCTTTGTCTAGAAAGCTTTGTCTATAGGCCGAGAGGATTTTAACCAATTTTTCGGGTTCCAAGATTTGGAAACAAGTTAACTCGCTGTCATTCTTCTTTTCACGCATGACAACTCCCACTTGTTCGAGCCGTTTCAAGTACCAGGCGATCGTGGAGGGCGAGAGGTTTAGTTCTTGAGCAATCGTCTTGTAATCTGATGATGGGCGCAGAATGAGAAACGTGATGATTTCTCTTAGGCGTGGCTGTCTTAAGATTGAGATGTATTTGCGTTCTGTATGTAGGATTGGAGGGGGGTAGAAGCGTACGAATTGACCGTCGTGCTCTGATTCTATGGTGCCTGATCTCAACAGAGTTCGGATGTGGTGTTCTAACGCTCCGTTCGCCAAGTCGAGTCTTCTTTGGATTTCTCTAAAGTGAAGTCCTGGGGAGCGCAGAAGGAGACCTCCAATTCTTCTACGAGTATCCGACAGAGTGCGCTCACCAGATTCTACATGAGCCGATATATGTATGAATTAATTAATGCGTGTTGGTGCAAACTTCGACTTCCGGATTCCAGGCTCACTAGGCTATCGCGGTGAAGGCTTGCTGGAAATCTTCGATTAGGTCTTCAGTGGCTTCTATCCCAACAGACAAACGAATCAGTCCATCAGTGATGCCGAGTGCGTTTCGGTCTGCTGGGGACATTCCTGCGTGTGAGGTTTGCATTGGTAGTGTGATTAGAGTCTCTACGCCGCCGAGGCTCGGAGCCACGATTGGTAGCGTTGTACTTTCAATGAATCGTTGTGCGGCGGCAGCGCCTCGCTTAAGCTCGAAGCTTAGAACGCCTCCAAAACCATCGAAAAGCTCGCGTGCTCTCTCATGTTGTGGGTGTGTTTCGAGACCTGGATAGTTAACCTTCGCAACAGATGGATGTTCGTTCAAGAACTTTGCGATTTTGAGTGTGCTCTCGTTATGATATCTGACTCTAACCGCGAGTGTTTTCATACCTCTGTGTAGTAGGAAGCAAGCGTGGGGGTCGAGTGATCCGCCTAAATGATCCAGTCTACGTTTAATTCTGGTCACAAGCTCTTTGCGTCCTATAGCCGCGCCGGCGACAATGTCGGAATGGCCGTTGAGATACTTTGTGCAGCTATGTAGTGATAGATCGAAACCATGTTCTGGTGGTCGGAAGTTGATGGGGCTTGCGAAAGTGTTGTCGATTATTGTCACTAGGTTGTTTGCTTTTGCGAATTCGACAATCGCCTTGTGATCCGCGACTTGCATCGTAGGATTCGTCATTGTTTCCACGTAAATCGCTTTAGTGTTTGGGCGCAGTTTCGTCTTCCACGATTCCGGCTTGTTTCCGTCAATGAAATCGTAGGATATACCGAATGAGCGAAAATCTTTCGTGACGAAATCATGAGTTCCGCCGTATAGGCAGTCTTGAGAAAGGAGATGGTCTCCTGAAGAGAGAATTGATAGTAATGTGGTCGAGATGGCCGCCATCCCGCTCGCCATAACCAACGCGGCTTCAGCGTTCTCGAGAGCAGACAATTTCTTGTGAAGTGCGACGTGGTTAGGCGTGTTGTTCAAGCGTATGTACATTAGATCGTGATAGTTTTTTTCGCCAGAATATTCGAACATGGTCGATTGAAAAATCGGCATACTGACGGCGCCCATAATCAGCGGGTCAGGTTCGCCTGCGTGAATGAGTTTAGTGTCTATGTGCTTGAAGTTTTTCGTCAACGAATTCTCTGCTCATTATTGGAATCGTGGAATCCTTGTATAATAAAGTAGCAGTGGGAAACGGAGGTTACCATTGATTGTTGGTGAAAGAATCTACAATTTAGAAAGCCAGTACAGCCTATGTAAGCTTTGAAGGCTAGATCGTGTCTTTTGTGTCTCTTGGTGTTTCCAGGGATCGTATTCGTCTAGTCGCAGCCTCAAGTTCTTTTTCCAGTTCGTTGATTTTCGATTTCAGCTGCTGGACGTCTTCGCGCAAACGTTGAGGTTCCCCGCCAGTCAATGAGTTGGTTAGATCTGTCTGAAGTTTCATGATTTTTTCTTGCAGTGCAGTTCTAATCTGTTCAACCTCGACTCTAGGCAATGATTGTGCGAGTCCTTCCTGCATTTTGCCAAGTTGGGTTTTAAGTTCGGCAATTGCTGAGTCGAAGACTCTGGCTCCGCCTTCCGCAGTTTTCGGGAATGATTTCGCGATTTGTCCTTTCAGCTTTTCAATCTCGAGTTTAAGCTGTGCTTGAGCTCCCGCTATCTTTTCTTCAGTTTCGGAAATGTTGCGTGATTTGGTTGACTTGAGTTGAATTTCGTTAATTTTGGATCGGAGAGTTTCGGCTTCTTTTTTAGATTCTTTCAACTTTAGTTCGAGTTCTGAGATGCTTTCTTGCAGACGTTCCTGAATGCTGTCGAGTTGAGCCTTTGAAACTGATTGATGGAGCTTCAACTCCATCTGTTTTAGTTTTCTCTCTAATGAGGCGTTAGAGGATTTGTCTTTCGAAGCGTTTGTTTTCTTCGATTTGGCCAATTGAATAACTCCGATAGCTTATGTTTACAGACTTTATGTTCCGATCTAATAGGCATCGCTGATTTTCATTTGGGTTGAACTGAGGTTACTTGGCGTTGATTTTCGATCTTCTCAAGTGATTGTAAGTTCCGCATACGAATGAACTTGGCTCTAGACCGTTCTACGATGTCCGTACTTTGGTTCGATCGTTACTTTGTGAACCTCTACTCTGGATGTCGCGTATAGGGCCACAAAAGGTTCAGGTTTGGTTGTTTCTCCAGCTAATATCGAGCCTGATGAGCTTCCCAGGTCCGTATAGAACACTTCGTTACGATCGGTGAATATGGCCGCGTGAATTCGTGATGGTATGGTTCTGACGTGGCTGTCGTATTGAGTAATTTCCGTCTCTGCTTTTCCTGACCAAACGACAAGCTTCGAGTCGGTCATTGTGCGTCTTCCTAAGACGTACGTCTCATTTGGTTCAATGGAAATCGAATTCGTGCCGCCTGTCAATATACGTTTGGAGTCACGGTAGGTCAGGGGCGTGTTTCGTCCTAGGATTATGGTGACGGGGTCTATTGTTTGACTTATTTTGAATGGTTCATGGACTTTAACTGAACTTTCTCCATATTCTATTGTATACGAAGTGTATGCGTCGTCAAATAATGGATGGGTTTTACGGAAGTTTTCGGTAGCTTTCTCTAATCTTGATTGAAGTGAATTCAGTTGTTCCATAAATCAGTCAGTTAAAACGCTTAGATCGCGGTAAATTAAAACTTGGTTCGTGAGAATCGTATGCGAGTTTGATGCATCCAATCCGGTGCTTCCTCGTATCTGGCACGAGAAATGGTTTACTTGGACTCGCCTTCTTCTCCCGCATGGGTTACCAATCAAAGTAATATCGCTCCTAAGGTATTTGGTGTCGTTCAACTCGCAGGGGCAGTCAAGGTGCAATCAGAATTAAGCGCGGTTATTCTGGCCGGCGGCAGAAGCGCAAGGTTGCCCGACAAGTGTTTTCGAAAGCTTGGTTCTAAAGAGTTGATCTTGCACGTCTTCGAGAGAGTGTCTCAAGTCACATCGGATATCACGATTGTAGGCAGGGATGCTTCATCCGCTATTCGTCTTCGAGAGATTCTTCCTTCAGCTAGGGTCGTCCTAGATGAACTTGAAAGCCAGACACCAATGGTCGGAGTACTTTCTGGACTTCGCGCGACGCGAACAGAGTACGCGTTTATGTCGGCATGTGATACTCCATTCATAGAACCCAAAGTCATTCGTGTGCTGTTCGAAGCGGCCTTGGGAACCGACGGCGCGATTCCATCGAATGGAGAGCTTGAGCCTCTTTGTTCTGTATATCGTCGATCAAGCACGATAAACGCGGCTCAGTTTTGTCTTCAAAATGGCCAGCTCAGTATGCTCGAATTGATTTCACAACTGCGCACCCTTGTCAAGGTGCAAAAAGTACGATTACGACGAGTTGATCCACAGCTATTGACATTTGTAAATATCAACACAAGCAACGATCTTGAGAGAGCTGAAGCGTTGATTCGTAACACCTGAGAAGACAGTGTATTCATTTTCTATCACTACCGGTTCCTGGGAGCGAACACACAAAATTACATTAAGCTCTGAAGGATAACTCCTCTACAGTGAGAGACTATGGCTAAGATCGACAAGAAGCAACTGCCTTCAACGCTCCGACAATTCATCGAGAGGTACCCGAAGGTGTGGTCGGCACATGAAGGTCTGGGAATGGAGTGCGCGCAAGCGGGTCCGCTGAGCGAGAAGCAAATTCAACTAATCAAAATTGCAATTACAGGTTCTCTGACGCTTGAAACTGCCTTCAAGACGCACGTGCAAAAGTCCCTTCAAGCTGGGACATCAAAACGTGAGATCGAGCACACAATAATCCAACTACTGCCGATTTTGGGTATGGGCAGAACTATGATGGCTATGAAGTGGTATCAAGAATCACTGATTCGCAAACGATGATCTTACTTACTCTGTGGTTGCGACTTCGCCGCTATGCATCGTAAGACTCC
>Ga0326727_10014172_pt1 | contig 17464 bp, 22 predicted proteins | sample MB2enrmetagenome_FD_207643 | JGI IMG/M metagenome (GOLD analysis project Ga0326727, IMG submission 207643) | Lab enriched peat soil microbial communities from McLean, Ithaca, NY, United States - MB29MY | ecosystem: Environmental > Terrestrial > Soil > Wetlands > Peat | place: USA: New York...
GCGCCGGTATGCACTGCGCCCTGCCCGTCAAAGCTTTTCCGCGCTGCGCCTGGTGCCATAAATCAGGATTTTTGACACTAAAATGACGTTTTAACAATTCGTGAATGCTCCCAGTCAGGGTGTCTATCATGCCACGCCAAAATATCTACAAAGGTGGTGGGAACATTAGCCTCATCGGCAATAGACCTGATATTGTGTTGAATTCGCATGTACATATCTTTATCCCGTGGGAAGCTCATAGTTGCATTTTGGGGGATTCTCTTAATTCGGCCTTGGTCATCTGGATCGATGCAATTCCTGATGGCGACCAGTACAAACTGATCCAACGGTACATGGACAAAGCGGCTTAGCCTGTCCCTAATTTCCGTCTTCAACTGGGTCCATAAGATAAGATGCCTCAGCAAGAGGTTACATAACTTCATTTTCTTTCCGTACTGGATCTTTTTACCCATTTTCGATTCCCAAGCGATCGAAAGCCTTTCAGCAAATTCACCCAGCCAAGAATCATACTCCTGCTGTGAGTAAATTCGTTCCAGAGTCGGGATCATGTCTCCGTGAGCGAGTTGTTCTAATGCCCACGTTCGGAAAAAAACAGAGGGCGGGAACGGCATACCCGTGATCCCACGATATGTGTTACTCTTCACTGATTCTTTGGCCACATCTTTTAAGGTGTCATGTGTCTCCTGAAGCTGATATAACTTGGACAATCTTGCATTATCACTTCTAAGCTTGCTCACCAACTCCGACCTATCCGCAAATGCGTAAGGTTTAGGCTTAGACATCTTGTCTACCTCCTCTCAACCTTATGGTTGTTTCCGTCGTGTATGTTCATTCTAAAGTGGAATCGGCCCGTGGAAACGAACCGCCCCTTACCGCTCTTGTGTATTCACCTCCAAATTTTTTCAAACCTCGCCGCATTTGTCGCCGTGTAAATGACGGTATGCCTGATGTCGAAGTGATCTTAGTGGGCCTGAATTAGCCTTGGCTCCGCCCGCTTGATCCGCAAGGGCGAAGCCGCAAGCATGACGTAGCTGGTGCGGGTGCGCGGGCAGTTCCAGCCCTGCAAGGTCGCCATATTTGCGAATGGTAAGCCGTGCAGTGCGCCGGTTAAGGGGCTTGCGGTGCTGGCTCACAAAAAAAGCCCTGCCGGTCGCCTTCATGCTGGCGCGTTCAGCCAGCCACGCCTTGATAACGCGCAACTCCTCCGCGCGTAGCGGGTGCGTTATGGAAAGGCCCTTTTTAAGCCGCGCGACGTATATCACACGGCTTTCGGTGTCCACCTGATCGAGTTGCAGGGCGCAAGCCTCCGGCACGCGCAAGCCGTGCCGGAACATCATCAGCAATAAACAACGGTCGCGGGCTTCAAAGCGGCTGCCCTTGGTGGCGACCATAAGCTTTTCAACCTCGCGCTCGGTGATGTGTTTTCGGTCGTTCGTCATTTTGTCCAGTTTTCCGGCTTTTTTGCCCCCCGCAAATCCGCGCCAATCCTAGAGGGCGGTTCCACAATATGGACAGTACGCTCTTTTGTCTAGTTATTTCCTCAGAAATACAACGCGACTAGCATTGGCGGGCAAAACAAACTCGTGACCAAAACTTAATGAAAATGTCATGTGAAATATCTGAAATAGCTTACCATACCACCTGATCGGACAAGGCCGGTTATTTGGAATTGCTGTTTCCTGGATAAAATTACCCAACATGATCGGAGTATTTATGAGAAAAGCCGTTTGTCTGCTGTTTATGATTGCAGTGGTCGGAAGTTTTGCCGGAAATGTCTTTGCCGACCTTGCTTATAATTACATAACGCTTGATGTCCCTGGCGCAATCGCCACCAATCCCATGGGCATAAGCGGGAACAATATCGTCGGAGAATACACGGATGCCAGCGGATATGGCCACGGGTTCCTCTATAATGGTACGACCTACCAGACACTCAATGCTCCTGGCGCAATATTTACCTATCCTTACGGCATAAGCGGCAGCAACATCGTCGGAACATACGGGACGGATACCAGCGGCCACTACCACGGGTTCCTCTATAACGGCACAATCTATCAGACGCTGGATGCCCCTGGCGCAGTATACTGGACCCTTGTCTACGGCATAAGCGGGAGTAACATCGTCGGAAGGTACGCGGATGCCAGCGGATTAGACCACGGGTTCCTCTACAACGGCACGACTTACCAGACGCTCGATGCCCCTGGCGCAAGATACGGGACCATTGCCACCGGTGTAAGCGGGAACAATATCGTGGGATCTTATCTGGATGCCAGCGATTTAGACCACGGGTTCCTCTATAACGGGACGACTTACCAGATACTCGACGCTCCTGGGGCAACCTCGACCTCAGCCATGGGCATAAGCGGGAACAATATCGTCGGAATGTACACTGATGCCAGCGGCCAGCACGGGTTTCTTGCAACGCCTACGTCTTCTTCATCGGTTCCGGTTCCCGCCGTCACACCCTGCACTATGTTCTTTTTGGTCGCCGGTCTAGCTGGGCTTATCGCATTCAGGAAGAAGGTTAAAACCTAGTTGGAATCTCTCCATATTGGGGAATCGAAAGGCAAGGGTTTAGAAAGTGGCACTGCCTTTTTGCTTGGAGAGATTCAAACACTCGACAATTTACGGCTAATTGCCCAGTGTTTGTGCGGCCTTGCTACGGCATAACGGCTACGGCGTTGTTCCAATGTCTATGCTTATTGATTTCTTGATATCTCCAACTATTTCTTGCGGGCCGAGTATGAACAGAAGCATCTCCAAATAAAATGGCATCCTCCTGCGCTCTTCATCATTCCAAATTTCGAGCGATAGTTTTTTCAATAGATTACAGTATTCAAAATAGGCTGTTTTGTTATCAAGAAATAACTCTCTCTTTTCCCCACATTTCAGCCTTATTATTGTCTCTATATTATATTTTGCAATTTCAGTATTCATGGCGGCGGGGATAGGAAAAAATATGTCAATTGCACCGGATTTCAGTAGTAGCCAGTTTAAGCTAAATATGGCTCGTGAATCATAAACAGCGTATTCGCTTGGATTTAAAAATGACACAACTTTAGAAAGAGATGATATAACTTCAAATATATCCCTAGAAAATGAACGTTTTTCCACTTGATCGTATAGACCAGTAATTTTATTATCATTTTTGCTGTTCTTTTTGAATCCTTGAATACCTCCCCACTTCTGAATAATCCAATACTCCATTGAATAGCCGTTGCATTTCAAATGATTTTTCAGGCAACGTTTAAGAGCTATATTATTCTCGAAGGCACTACTCTTGGGCAGCAAATCAACGACTGCTGATGGGAGGTCATCAAGTGGAAAATCCCAACTGAATTTTTCTTTAAGCGGGTGGGTGTCTGTATATTTTTGAATCGTGGTTTTTAATTTGGTGTGCATCTCAATCCTTTCGGAATCGAATAAGCGCAATGCTTCCTTGATTGGACACTTTACAACACTGTACGTAATGATATCGAGTTTTTCTAGTGATGATAGGATCTTAGCGAGATTCTGCTTCTAGCTGGTGGATTTCTCATATCTACCTGATTTTCCATATCGGCAGACTCTTTTATCTTTCTGAGCGCTCAGTATATCTGATCCGAATCTTTCCGTGTTAGAGTTATTTTTGCCCGTCCGGAGGATAGGGCAACGCTGGGGAGCGACCCGAGCGCCGAGGCGGGGGAACGACGGAGGGGCAGGCCCTTTTTGGTTTTGCCCTTCTTTTATTCTGCCCCTCTTGAGTTCCCCAAAGCGATAAACCCAAAGCTGAGGTTGGCTACTTGCCGCCCGGCGCCGGTGCGGCTTTGCGGGTTTCCTGGTGCGGAAGCGCATGCGAATCGAACCCTTCGACATATAGACCTTGTAAGTGTTTGCAGGCGAGCGGGACAAGAAAGGGACGAGGCTAAATCGGCGGCAGAGGATTTGAACTTCCGGTTTCGGCCGCAAACGTGGATGGGGTAAGGGCCATTTTGAACCTGCACCGAAATTGCACCAATAGTGTAGAGCGGAAGCTGCTGTCAGGGATTGTGTCCAGTAATGGGGTGATCCCCTGCATTGCCCAAACCTCCACACTGAAAAGTGCCCAGCCAGCTCCATGGTAGCCGCCGAACGTTTTTAATAAGTGTTCAGAACCCTCTCGTTCATGTACGATAACCATCCACCCTTTCGACGATATTCTTAAATATTGACTGGATTGTGACCCATGACTCCAGAAGAACTTAAAGAAATTCTAAAGAAACATCGGCTTTGGCTTGAAGGCGAAGGGGGTGAACGGGCCGATCTCACCAAAGCTGATCTCACCAAAGCTGATCTCAGCAAAGCCAATCTCACCGGCGCCAATCTCACCGGAGCCAATCTCACCGGAGCCAATCTCACCGGAGCCAATCTCAGCCGAGCCGATTTCAGCGAAGCCAATCTCACCGGAGCCTATCTCAGCCGAGCCAATCTTACCGGAACCGATCTCAACAGAGCTTATCTCACCCTAGCCCATCTCAGCCGAGCCGATCTCAGCCAAGCCAATCTCAACCTAGCCTATCTCAGGGAAGCCGATTTCAGCGAGGCCGATCTCAGCGGTGCCACGCTCGGGATAGCCAATCTTATAGAAGCCAATCTTAGCGGCGCCAACCTCGGCGGCGCTAATCTGATCGGAGCCAGTCTCAACAGAACCAATTTCGGCGGAGCCGATTTAGAGTCTTCTGAAGTTGGATGGACCACGTTTGCGCATATGGATTTTAGAGGAACCTTGGGACTTGACAAAGTGCAACATGTGGGGCCATCTACGATTGGAGTGGACACATTACGTTTATCGGAGGGGAAAATCCCAGAGAACTTTCTTCGCGGGTGCGGTTTAAGTGACTGGGAAATCGAGTTGGCTAAACTTTATCAATCAGATTTAACCGTGGCGCAAATAAATGATCTGCTTTACGAGATCTTTCCGGCCCGCACCGCCGATCATCCTATCCAGTTCTACTCCTGCTTCATAAGCTACAGCCATGCTGATAAAGCGTTTGCGATAAAACTCCACGATAGACTTCAGAGTGAGGGAATACGGTGCTGGCTGGATGTCCACCAGTTGCTTCCAGGCCACGATATTTACGAACAGGTGGATCGCGGCATTCGCCTTTGGGACAAGGTTCTGCTCTGTTGTTCCAAGAACTCTCTTACGAGCTGGTGGGTTGATAGCGAGATTGAAAAGGCATTTCATAAAGAGCAAAGCCTGATGAAGGAAAGAGGAACGAAGGTTCGCGTCCTCATCCCGCTCAATCTTGACGGGTATATGTTTACCGACCAATGGGAGGATGGGAAAAAAACTGCAGTACAGTCCCGCTTGGCGGCCGATTTTACCGGATGGGAAACTGACGAATGTATTTTTGAAAGCCAAATAGTACTTTTAATAAAAGCCCTACGAGCAGGCGATGCGAGCAGAGAGCCACCTCCCAAGCCTCGAATCTAAGGCGGGAATTGAACTCGCTTGATCGCTTGCCTGAATCAGTGACGCCAATCGTTTGGCATTTTGTCCGCTTTCGTGGGTTTTGAACAGGCGCAAAGCCGCGCCAGTCCAAAAGGCTGTTTTTGGAATATGGCTCATTTTATCCAGTTTTTCCTCGCAACATATCGACTATGGGTCAGAAACTTTTTACTTTTTAGAATTCGGGTAATATTTTGGATCAAAAGTTATTAATGTCAGACCGCATTCAACAACGATCAGCGAAAAGGTATAAAAATGGGCGACGACATAGAAAACATAAAGAAAACACCCATTTCCGTCGATCTTGGAGTTAAGGCGAGCCTTGAGGTTAAGGCTGAAATTCCTCCGGAAACAACAGGGCGTCTTATAGATGCCCTTACGGACATCATAAGGCCATTTACGGAGAGGCGGGGCCTTAAGGCAGATCAAATCCGTTTGCAGCGAGAAGACATTGCATTTGAGATAGCAAAAAAAGCGCTAGCGCGAGCGGAAATTGAACACATTCAGTTGCACCCAGTGCCGACAAAGCTGTTGGTGCCTTTTTTTGAAAAGGCATCGCTGGAAGACGCAGATAACGAAATGCAAGATCGGTGGGCAGCCTTGTTGCTTTCCGCATCGAAAGAATATCAAGCTACGCATTTAACATTTATCGATATTTTAAGCCGGATGAGTTACAGAGAACTTAAGTTTCTAGAAGAAGTTTGTTTTTCACATAAGTCGTTTCCAGAGATATTCTATCCTGGAGGCCACTTTGAAGCCAACCGATTAAAGCTAGAACATAACATACTTTTGTTGGCTAGGAATTTGAACAACCAGGAACAAATGAGCCAAAGACGACAACAGCAGGCGAAACAATGTTATGACAATTTTGTTAAAGCTTATCCGTTAGTGTATGGAGGCATCATGTATGCCGGGGTCAGTCTTTTTAGCGGTGAAAACTATAAACATCTTGGAACATACAATTTTTATAGCGAATTTGGCAGTCCTGGGTCTTCAGGCTTTAGGTCGCTCGAAATCCTTGAACGAGAACGACTTGTAAACATTCAAAGAATAAAGGGGCCAAGGCAGGGGGTTGAAATAGGGTATTTCGACATCACTTATCTTGGCGTACGTTTTGTTCAAGATTGCTCGCCACAAGCTTCTGAAATGGCGGCCAGAAGGCCGAAGCCAATTCCAGCGCGGCACTAATCATTTTGACTAGCTCGACAATTTATAACAAATTGTCCAGTTTTGCCCGCTCTTTTTCCTGGCTTTGTTTGCTCGCTGGCAATAGTGCGGCTTTCCGGTTTTCCTGGTGCGGAAGCGCATGCGAATCTAACCCTTGGACATATGGACCCTGTAAGTGTTTGCAGGCGAACGCGACAAGAAAGGGACACGGCTAAATCGGCGGGAGAGGATTTGAACCTCCGACCCCGTGAAATCTCATGCCATCTCCAATAATTAAATCCCACTATCACCATAGCGGTGTGCAACCGGTATACGGAGGAGACGGAGCGCCGGCATGCCCTGCGACCTGCCCGTCAAAGCGTTGCGTGACCTTATAACTCTGCTGGACGATCTGAAAGCGCAGGGGGGGCCTTCCGGTCGCTGACAGAAGCAATCGACACGGAAACGCCCACGGGCCGCGCCATGTGGCAAATGGTGGGCATTCTCGCGGAGCTGGAACGGTCGTTGATTCAAGAACGGACAAAGGCGGGACGCGCGGCGGCTGTGGCTCGTGGGGTGCGGATGGGCCGAAAGCGGCTGCTATCCGCGCAACCGGTCTCCCACGCCCGCAAACTGATAGAGCAGGGGGAATGCCCTGACAATGTGGCTCAATCGCTTAACGTCTCGCGGCGGACGCTTTACAGGGCTTCTGCCGCTCGATGATTGGGAAATTGTCCATTGTAAGCCTTTTGTGATATAAAACGGGTATGAGCAAAGATGACAAACAGTCTGTCGCGGAAGGCGAAGCATGGGAAGCTGTGCTGGCGTCGCTTTGCCGATTGCAAAGCGTGTTGCCGGAAGCTGTGGTTGTCGGCGGGACAGCTTCGGCGCTTCACGCGGGACATCGTTTCTCGTTCGATCATGATCATGTTCTCCCCGATCTTCGTGAGCGCTTCGACGCCGTTTTGACAGAACTTGAGTCTGTCGCCGGATGGGAGACGGCTCGTGTCAAACGACCGGTTTTGATTCTTGGATCATTGGATGGGGTCGAGACCGGCGTGCGCCAATTGCGCCGCGCACGGCCTTTGGAAACCACGGTCATGCGTGTTGGCAACCATGACGTGGTTTTGCCTACGTTACCGGAAGTGCTGCGCATCAAGGCGTTTCTCTGCCTTGAACGCAACGCCACGCGAGATTATCTTGATTTGGCCGCTCTTGCGGCGCACATGGGGATCGATGCCGCCGGTGAAGCGCTGTGGTGCATGGATGAACTCTACCCGCAAAAGAGCGGCGGCGGATGGGCTGTCCGCACGCAACTGATGATGCAATTAGCCGCGCCGCCGCCCTATGACCTCGATGAAGTTGCCCTTGCTGAATATAAAGGCGTCCATCCTCCGTTTGATCGTTGGGAACACGTCGCCGATCTATGCGGCAAGTTGTCCGACTGGCTGCTGAATGCCTGTGAGAAAGCGTTTCATGTTGATCCCTCACCGGCGGCTCAACAGGCGAAAACGAATGTCGACGCATGGCGCGATGCCCGCGCGGCGGGGCAAACACTGCCGCCCGCCAAGTTACCGGGGTTTGACACATGAAACACCGCCACTTGATCCATGAAGAATTTACGGTCGCGGCAATCGAGGACATTCTTGCCAGAGGCCAGGCGCCCGATTGGGTACCCTTGATTGACATCATTCGGGCCGATCCCTACGGGGAGGTTGCCGAGAAAATAGACAAGCTATGCGAACTTCCCTTGTTCGGAGCGCCTGTCTTTCGTCGCGTGCTCGCTGCTGCGAGGCAGTCGGCCACACCCCCCCCGGAAAAGGGTGGGGCCCCCCGTACCCCTTGACCACCCAAAGCCGCCAATGGCCCAATTTAAGCCACTGACGGCGCTTTTTTGCTCGCTGATAATAGTGCGGCTTTGCGGCTTTCCTGGTGCGGAAGCGCATGCGAATCGAACCCTTCGACATATTGACCCTGTAAGTGTCTGCAGGCGAGGAGGACAAGAAAGGGGCACGGTTAAATCGGCGGGAGAGGATTTGAACCTCCGAGACTGAAATATTATGTTGTTGTTCAAGCAGGTTATACGACACTTTTGGGCTACCGGACCACTTGCGGACCACAGGAAAGAGACGGAGGGAGTTGAACCTGCGACACCATAGACCAGGTGCTGGATTTAAAGCATAGCCGGATTAAGCACCGCATTTATTGAGGCAGGGTTCAGTTTAAGTGGCTCTGCCTTTTTTTGTCCAGCCCCAGCTCACTTTTTTGAACGTCTTCCTATGTGCCACCAACCCTGGCAGACCCAATCCGTAGATGAAAAAGGTGACGAGTTAATTAAACCGGCGTCATCAGGAAGGCGTGGGTTTGCCCATTGATAACCCCACTCCCAATGATCTGCCCCAAATCATTGATTCCATTACCACGATTTAGGACCCATCCTAATGAGGAGTCGATAAGGGTATTCAGATCAGTCATCTTCCCTGCACTATAAAGGAAAGCGCAGGAATTGCCTTCGGTATCCCAGGCGTATCCATCACCCGGCGGATTCGGGCTATCGGCACTCCGAAAAGCACTCAAGAAACGTCAGGATGCCCTACCATCGACTTTCACTTTGAAAAATCATTCAGGATAATATTGATTGCAACATATACATTATAGAACTCATCTTTTTTCTAATATTAGGTATGGCTTATACCTTATTCATACCCACGCAAATCACCCTTGTGAGTTTCGAAAGTCAGCGTATCTTCGACCACAAAAGAACGATCCCTGTCTTCCTCGACGTGGATAGACCGGCTTGCCCTATAGTTACAGAAAGGACGTGAAAATGATTTATGAACGCGATTCGGAATCGCCATTTTCGAAAATCGTGGTCAAAAACGGTTCATCAGCTGTTGGCACTATCCGAAGGAATTTGATAACCGGCCACTATCATTTCTACGATAACCAGCATGGCGGATTGAATTGCCTGCTCCAGGAAAAAAGAATTGACAGCTTGAAAACGAGAATAGAAGAGCTGATCGATCTCGCAGGAGCGGGCTAAGGATTACTACCCTCCCTCATAACCCAGCTTTATTTCACCGCAATATTTTGGAGGAGGAGTTTATGGCTTGTCATCAGATGGATCGTCTGATTTGCAGCTCAATGGTTTCCTGAAGAACCGGCGTCCGGCGAGAAATGAATCCTGTTGGCCAATCTCCAGATCCATTATAAAAATCGGATTCTTGCGGGGACAAAAGTTCTACGGCTCCCCAAGCACAGAGAAACCGATTCGGCAAAGAAATGAAATACAAAATGTGCATCTTATGGTTAAACGAAACCAGGAGCGCATTTATTCCAGGCTTAAAGAAGTTAAAGAAATGCAATCCGGATTCCCTGGTGGAAAAGCGAAACTGAAGGACTCGCGCATAAACATAGAAGAATGCTACGAATACTCGGCATTTCCCTAGGCGCATCGCTTTATGAAATCAGGCAAGCCTACAGAAACTTAGCCAAAGTGTGGCATCCACACAAGTGTGAAGAAAACACACGCCTTCGGGGAAAAGCTGAGAAGCAACTGGCATTTTAATGCCTATAAAAGGGGAAAGTGGAAGTCTCATCTAAAAGGAGATTAGGTATGGAATGGCAAAAGCCCCAAATCAATTCCTATGGGGAGGAAGAGCTCATGAAGGTACTCAAAAGCAAATCAACAGGGCTTATGACATATTGTGCCAATGATTCTCCGATAGAAAGCAGGCGAGCAAAGTGCAGGACCACAAGAAACAGGAAGAGGGGCAACGGCAAGAACATGGGCGAACAAAGCGAGAAGACGAAGGAAGTAAGCAAAGAAAACGAACAACGAAAAGAGGTTCAGTGACCGTGCTCAAATGTCCCTCGCGCTTTCTTTGGTGGTGCCCATGAGAAGTAATTATTTTTCCCTCCGGGGGCTGGATATGCCTTTTGTTTGCTTCACAGGCAATCGATTCACTGGGGATCTCCAAGTTATTACAGACGGATTTACCACTATTCGGTTTTTAAAGACCTTCCGGCAATGATCCGGCTCATACATTTGCAGGCATTGGGCCGGATTCCGCTCGCCCCCCTGCAGAACGCCCCAAGATGGATGATCTCCGTTGAACCCATACCTGAACCCATGTGAAAGCCGTGCACCTGAATCCACTCTTGAAAAAATTTCTTGCGAAATCGGAATGGGACAGTAATATGAGGTAGAGCAGGGGGAAGGCCCCGACAACGTGGCGCAATCGCTCAATGTCTCGCGGCGAACGCTTTACAGGGCCTTGGCGGTCCCTTGCTGAATGGGAGCGGCAACAAGGTGTTTTCGGTCATTCACGTCCGTCTACCTTTCAGGCCTGCAATCCGTCTTGCAAAGAATGATTACGGGGTTGAAAAGTAATAGTCACTTCAACATCCTCATCGAGCTTTCCAAGGATCGTAATCATTCGATCAAGCGTAAAGCGCTCAAGCTTAGCATTGCGAATGCGCGAAAACTCGGAATGCGATACGCCTGTTAGTTTTTCGGCTTCGCGTGTCGATAACTCCCGTTCGTCAAGCGTGCGTATGATTTTGGCTGCAAGAACGGCGCGAGCCTGTTCAACGCTGGCGTTTCTGCGGCCAAAGTCACGAAACACGTTGCCGCTGCCGCGAATGAGTTCAAAACCGTCTTTCATTGTAAAGCCTCCTTCAGTCGTTTCAGGCGTTCACGAATAAGGGCAACGTCCATCTGAGGCGTCTTAATTCCGGTCTTGGATTTCCTCTGAAAGGCGTGGATAACCCAAATATCAGCGGCGATTTTAACCGCATAGGTGACGCGGAAAGCATCCCCTCGATGCCGCAGCGCGATTTCGAACACCCCGGCCGTCAACGCCCTTGAACGGCTTGGCCTTGTCCGATTTGCTGCCTTCCGCAGCTATCGTAAGCGCACTGAGCATATCGCCTTGCACGCCTTCGGGAAACTCTTCGAAATCCCTCCGTGCTACTTTGATCCATGAGATTGGTCTAGTATTTCTCATGTGCTCAATGTTGACATATTTGTCACCACTTCGCAAGCCCTTTTTCTTGCTTTTATCATTTTGTCTAGTTTTCAGGTCTTTTCGCAGGGCGCAAACCCGCGCCAATGCACAAGGGCGTTTTGGAATTTGGACAATATACGCTCATTTGTCCAGTTTTCTTTGCCGCAGCTTGCGGACGATGGCCCTTATTCTGTAGGGTTTGTCATGAAAAAATGATGTAACGCGCTGATTCAATAAAGAAAAACCTAGTGATTTTCTGAAGCTGGGGATGATTGAGGAGGGCCAAGCGTACGATTTTACCCATTTCGTGGGCAGATACCTTATAATGTTCGGGCGTGAACGGATTTTTCAGGAAAAGGTTTCGGGAGTCGGTGGGACAGAGTTGAAGCGAGGTATCAATAGGATGTCTCTGTTGCTGAAAATCGTGGATTCTTGGGCTGTTAGATTTGACGATTCGAAATACCCACGAGATTTCTATCTTCAGATGCTCGCATCTATATCTACAGCACCAGAATCAGGGGAAATGGGCCAGTCGGTGATCCGCATGCTACAATGGAAAGATGGAAAAGTTCGATTGGACCCAAACGGAAACACTACCATCAATGGTCTTCGCTATGCTATTGGCAGGACAAAACCCAATACCTACAATCCAAAGGTTCATGACCCAGTTCTCCTTTCAAATCATTTCTTTGGCTGGGCACAGGAAGTCAAGAAGCGGCGTGACTTCTCGCCTGACCTACTAGAGCAAATAAGTAGACTCGGTCTGTATAATTCGTTGGTCATTCCCGTATTTCTGTTACACATCTTGAACCCTCGGATTTTCCCCATTTTCGACCAGCACGTCGAGCGAGCGAGACGTTTTCTAATGGGCGGAGGTCTCAACACCGGCTTAACGGTTGATGACTATGCTCAATACACTCAGTTTTGGTCTGAATTGCTCTCAGATATTGGCGTTAAAATTGCGACCGCCGAATATGCACGCATAAAGCACATCGACGAGGCTCTTTGGGCTATGGGCAAGCACTTGTTGAAGGGTAAACGTCCAGTGAACCCCACCTCCCCGCGACCTCCGGAGCCTGCCGACTTCAAAGAAGATTTTAACGCTACTGTGAGTTCCGGGCGCTTTACCACAAGTTCTCCCGAATTCAAGAACGCCGTTTTTAAGTATTGCGGCAGCATGACTCAATCCGCAGCCATGAAACATGCGGCGAAAGAATTTGGGATTGCACTCCCCCGGAGCTATCTGATCTACCCAGGATCACACATCAACCGATGGCGGCGGCAGGGTTTCCCAAAATGATGTCTTCGAGGCAGGATTACAACGAGTCCGTGCACCTGGGGCCTGCTGGCTCCCCGGATGAATGAAATGGAAAAATTAAAAATATATCCTAATTTCAATAACTGGACACTTTACAACAAACTGTCCAGTTTTGCCCGCTGTTTTTACTGGCTTTTTTTGCTCGCTGGCAATAGTGCTGCTTTCCGGTTTTCCTGGTGCGGAAGCGCATGCGGATCGAACCCTTCGACATATTGACCCTGTAAGTGTTTGCAGGCGAGCGGGACAAGAAAAGGACACGGCTAAATCGGCGGCAGAGGATTTGAACTTCCGGCCTCGAAAAATCTCACGCCATTTCAAAAATTTAAACCCGACTATCACTATAGCGGTGTGCAACCGGTATACGGAGGAGACGGAGCGCCGGTATGCCCTGGGACCTGAGCGTCAAAGCTTTTCCGCGCTCCGGCTGGTGTCATAATCAGGATTTTTGACACTGAAAGCAGCACAGGGAGAAGCGCAGCCGAAGCCGAATTTTTCAAAGTCGCGAGCTGGTGAGGGTGGGATGTTTTACTTGCGTTTTGAAGTCACGACCGGCAAAATACTTACTAAGGTGATTTTTTCTTTTCGGATATTTCGAAAACGCCTGTCATAATGCGCATTCTGTGACAATTTGTTTGAACCGACTAAACTATAAAAAGGATTGAGTATGGTTAAGAAAGTTTTGTGTATTGTTCTGCTTTTAGCTGTCACCTCAGTTTCTACTGTTATGGCAAAAGGCCTGTATAGGTATAAATGTGATGACGGAAGAATATTTACTATCACATTTACTGAAAAGGACGAGGCTCGCCTTGTTTTTTCAAACAGTAAGACAGTAGAAATACTTGAAAATCAAATGGCTGGTAGTGGCATATGCTACGGTAATGACAAATATGAATATACAGAACACCAAGGTAAAGTTACGCTCAGTGATTTTACTAAGCCCAAAAACGGCAATTCAGTTTATGAGAAGTCTTGCCATGAAATTAAATAGCGGCCACGGCTTAACGCACAAGTTACCGCCAAAGCCTTTCAAACCTTGCCGGATTGGCCGCCGTGTAAATGACGGTGTGCCGGATGTCGCGGTGATCTAAATGGGCCTGAATTAGCCTTGGTTCCGCCCCCTGATCCGCAAGGGCGAAGCCTCAACGTCTCGCGCCGAACCCTTTACAGACCATTAGCGGCGAGTTTTTGCTAAATGGGATTCAATAATTGGACAGTGTTGTATTTTGTCCGGTTTAGGAAAACCACCCCGATATTTCGGGGTGACCGACATTCGCGAATTAAAAAGGGCAGAAGTCGTTGTTACCTCTACCACTCAACAAGTATCCTTAGCTATGCCGCTTCGATCAAAGATATTTTCCCGCCAGAATTCACATTCCTCTGTCTTTTGGTAAGGCACACTTCCAACTGTATGTTTGTACTTTTCCATTATCATCGATTGTAAATAGTTTCCTACTCTTAATTATCATCTTTGTATTATCGACCGATTCACCGTTACCCATTTTTTCATCAGCCTCGCATTTCGTCGTTATCATATAGACATTACCGTTATTAGCGACGTGCGTGATCTTACAGTATTCATGCGCGGAAGAGTTGAGGCTTTTTCCATCGTAGGATAACATAACACCCTCGCGTTCAGCAGATGGTCCATTCATCAGATCATCGCATGACAAGTTAGATCCTTCAGGCAGGTACCAGCCGCGTTCAAGAGGAAGACGATCACTCGTGTTGCTAGTGTTGCTCTTTTTGGTAGCAGTGGATTGAGCACTGCTTAAACTAGCAGCCGTGCAAACGAGAAACAGTGACATCAATAATACAACACTCTTTTTCATGTTCCCTCCCTGAAATTATTGTTCCTTTGCTGGTCAATGCTTCGCCCGTACTGTCGAGTTGCAAAAGTATTACATTGAGTTCGAAATGTAAAATATATCTCATCTGCGTTGAGCGGAAAAAACTGGACAATTGAGCGTAAAGTGTGTGCCGGGTCATAGCCAGCTTGCGACAGCAATTCGAGTACTCTCTGGCGTGGCACAGGGTTCAAAATACAGGACTTGCGGAATCTCTTTGTGGCGATAGGGAACCATCATTTGCTTGTAGGTGCGCCAATCCCGCAAGACGGCAATGGACTGGCCGTCAACCATGGCTTCCAGCCCGTCAAGGCTTTCAAAGAAAACAACTTCCTTATTGGCAAGCGCCGCGTCCACATGGACTTCACGATTTAACATCCGAAAGCCCCCGGAGGTCGACAGGGTGCGGCGTTCCAGCTCGTAGCAAGCATAGCTTTCCAAATGATCGAGCACATCGGGAAGCACGGCACGGGAATGTTCTTCGTTGAACCTGACAATGGAAGGCTTGCCGCCCAGGGCGCGGTGTCCGCGAACGTAGTTTCTGTAATGGACATAGGCAGGCAGACCGCGCCGGAGAGGTTCGAAAAACCACGGCCTATGCTGCTTGTAAAAGTCGCGCATGTCGTCGCGGAACGCCCGTTCAAGCTTCCCGTTGATTTGAGGGTGATTTACAGATGTGTGGATCAGCCGGATGCCTGCCCGCGCGCAGAATATGGAAAGAAGATTGCCTTTGAAGGCTGAGCCGTTGTCGAACACGACCGCTTCCGAGATTACTTGCCACTGACGCATGGCGGCGATCAGCGCGCGATGCTGCCGCATGCGCAACGGCCTTGATGCCGGGCGCAAACAAGGTCGCGTCGGAGGTCGCCGTTCGAAACTGAAGGCATACCAGCAGGAGGAGATTGTTCAGTTGGTCAATTCAGGCCGGAAGACGGGAGCGGATGCTGCTAGACTATTCAACGTTCATCCGTCCACCGTCTCGCGGTTACTGCAATGCAACAAGAGGGCTTAGGGGAGCTTCGATGGCCCAATTTCTTCACTTGCTGAATTACCGTGCTAATCATGTGCCACCCCTCTGGGTGGCAATTTTTGCAAAAACCTCAATTGTTAAAGTGTTTGCGTGATCGAAGTGACAGTAACCTCAAGAACACGTGTTAGAAAGGAGAACTTGGATTTCATCATATCAAATTCCGATCCTGAAGATATGTATCTTGCCGTTCCTTCAATAAGGAAACCACAACCGGGTCCCATTCGTCCAGTTACTTCCTTGCTGCCAACAGTGAGTAATACCTTGTTATTTTTAATTATTTTCTTTTCAGTTTTTCTCATTTTCCAGGCAGGAATCAAGAGCCTTCCATCGTTTGGGTTTACAAGGTAGGAGTTCCAGGTGTTTACTACATGGGCCTCGTTATCAGCGCACGATACTATGGAAACTACCCCTTCTTTGCCGATTACTTCCAAAAATTTGTCTGTGAACATAATTTTTACTCCTTTTCAGAATTTATTTGTGGATATTATGTATCCATGTTATCTTTTATACGGTGCCGGCTGAAAAGTCAACCCACTTTTTTGAAAATAGGTCATTGCGGGCTACGGCAATTCCCGCTGAGATCATAATAAGTACTTGGAATTACAATATTTCTGTCTGAAGTGATGCTGATTTCGTCCGAAATCAACCTTGTGAATTGAGTAAATCCAGTGGGAATTGCTGTGTGGGCTACCAGAATCATGAAAGGAGATAAAAGATGCAATTCAGCATAGGGGTCGAATACGCGTTTCATTCGCTTTTCTACATGGTCGACCTGCCAGAGCATAAAACTATCGGAATTAGAGAATTGGCAAGATTAAACGGAATTACAGAAAGTTATCTCTCGAAGATATTCGCAAAGCTGCGAAAAGCCGGCATTGTCCGATCAATTGCGGGAGTTAAAGGGGGATACGAACTCGCGAGAAGAGCAGAAAACATTTCCTTTTGGGATGTTATTGAGGCCATTGAAGGGCCTTCTTGTTTTTTTCAATGTGCCGAAATTCGCAAGAAAAACATTTTCGTCGACGATCCCAGTATATTTACAGATAAATGTCCTTGTCTGATCAAGGTGGTAATCCAGGAAGCAGAGGAGTTAATGCGAAACCAGTTAAGAAAGAAGTCGCTCTTTTGGTTGCACGAACAGGTATATAAAGATTTTTCAGTGGACAAAAAAACGGCAATAGCCAAATGGTTAGAAGACTTATAATTCAAATGGACGATAAAAAATCAACTTGATAGATTCGGATTTTGCATCGTTTTTGAGTCAATATAAAAAAGTGTGTACCCGATCATGCTCCGTCCGTGAATTGCTGTCGCAAACCGACTATGACCCGGAACACTGTTTGAGTAATTATTAGATTCTGTTGACGATATTTGCCAAAATACATGAAGATTGCAGTTAATTACGGTTCATCCGGCCAACGAGTACCTCCAATATTTTTCACGCGAAGACGCGAAGACGCGAAGAAAAAGAAGGAGGAAAAAAGCGGCAGCAAGCAGGAGACGGTAACGAAGTTTGAAGTGCGAAAAGCGAAGGGTGAGAATTTCACCCTTCCAACCTCACCATCCACATTTGGAGCGAGGCGACCTCCCGCTACTGCCTGCGCAACTTCCGGTAAGGCATTTAGGCTTCTTCTTCGCGTCTTCGCG
>Ga0326727_10014174_pt1 | contig 17463 bp, 11 predicted proteins | sample MB2enrmetagenome_FD_207643 | JGI IMG/M metagenome (GOLD analysis project Ga0326727, IMG submission 207643) | Lab enriched peat soil microbial communities from McLean, Ithaca, NY, United States - MB29MY | ecosystem: Environmental > Terrestrial > Soil > Wetlands > Peat | place: USA: New York...
CTGCGGTCTTGAGTTTGCTTGCAAATGCCCGTTTGCGAGCACGCGTTGAGATGCTGTCTTCAACGAATTCGAGTGCGTGAACCGGGCACATCCGCACACAGGCCGGGTCGCCGTCGCAGGTATCGCACTTAAGAATGGATTCGGTCGCGCTGTCATAGACCGCGTTGCCGAACGGACAAGCGATGGTGCACATGCGGCAGCCGATACATTTCCCGCGCTCATACTGGACCAGGGTCTCGCCCTTCACGCGGTGCAGGGCGCCGGTTGGGCAAACCTTCATGCAGGAAGCGGTGTCGCATTGCTGACACATGATGGGAACCGAAAAGCCTTCGCGCTCCCAGGTGAAGACATGGACACGGCTTGCAGCGGGGCGGAATTGCCCTTCATGTTTAAAGCTGCAGGCCAGTGCACAGTTAGAACAGCCAGTACATAACTCCGGATGAATCATTAATACTTTGGACATACAGAACTCCAATTGTCCGAAAACGAAGGTTGAAGTGCGGCCGGCCGCGATCGCTCCATGCCTCGCGCTCGGCCCGCACGCTTCCAGTTAAAAGGCCCAGGTGATCTGCGTCCCATACGAGTGCCGCGCATTCAGGTCGACGACCTCCCCGTGGCCGTTATTAAAGATGCGGCCCGCAACTTGCGCCACGCCGAAGTCGACGTTGACGTGGTACTTCGGGACGGGCACAATGCGCGTGCAGTAGGTAAGGGTCGTAGGAATGTTCAGGGGCAGTCCGCCCTTGTCGCTAAAGGATGTGTAACCGTACGGATGATGCGGCTGCATGGAGGCTTCGGAACCCAGGACGATGCTGCTCCTTTTCGGCCCGGTGAAGGCAAACGCCACCGCGCCGAACGCCTTGGCCTGCCAATCCGGCGCGTTGCCGCCCATGCCCCACAACTCGGCATTGGTGCCGCGCACGCCCGCGTTCAATACAATCGGAACCTTCTTGCTGAACTGGGTGACGGTCTTGCTCGCAACCAGGTAAACATCCTCGTTGTGCATGCCGCCGTTCTTGGTGTCGTTCCAGGTCAGATAGTCGCCGACATTGCGCACGTCGGTGCGGGCAATGAAGCCGACCGAGACCGCGGGAATGTAGATGTTCTTGTGGAAGTTCTCGGGAATGATATTGGCCTTGCCGTTGAAGACCTCGAAGCCGTTTTGCCAGAGGTAGTTCAGATTGTCCGTGCCCGTGGGAGTGATGAGTCCACCGCTGTCGCCCAGCTCATGAAACTCGTGCATGTACCCCACTTCAAAACGCTTGTTAAAGCCGATTTCAGTCGATATCTCGTGAAAATCCCCGATGATGGGCCCGGCATGGAAGTAGTGATAGGCGACCGAAGGGTGAACCTTCTCTCCTTCCACATTGGACGTATATGCAAGCGGCGTCACGAACACGCCGGTTTCACCTTCCCAACCTGCTTGAGCATGAAGTCTGGAAGTGCAAGTGGCAAGCGACAAAAAGCCGCTTATGCCGATGGCAAGCAGCCACAGGCCCCTATGATTGCGCAAATTCTCGATCAACCTCATATGCTTTCCCTCACGCATTTTTTGTTCTCCCCGGCGCCTTTCAGAGCTCCAATTTCGCATGCGGCCTCTACACATCCCTGCTGCCGGCCGTTCAATTGCGCGGAGAACATGCCTCATTCATTGCACGGCTCGTTCCAAACTCGCGATGCGCGATCGCGGGACGCAGAATTTCCTTGCGCCCCCGAAGAGCGCGCTGGCCATTCCGTCTTATCCTTTGATCGGGAATAACTTAACCTCTATCCTCAAGGCTGAGATTGAGTAATGAAGGCGCCAAAATCTGAAAGGGGTTATGCGCTTTGTTATCAACGAACTTTCCGCAAGCGACCGAAGTGTAAAAATGTCATCGTCAGTTTCATAATCCCTGAAACACTACAGCCAGACAGTGTGCAGATCTTGCGCTCCAACCTTGAACAACTGCTCAAAATGTGAACACTCCAGGTTCGAGCCCTGCCGTGGGACGACATCTCCGCGGAGAATCGACGCCCTGTTCCTCCTTTGCCTGCAAGGTGACATGAGGGCTTTCTTCGCTTCTGGATTCGCTATCGTGCTTGCTCAGAGCACGTATTTCCAACATGAGAAGGGTTTTGGGATCCGGGAGAATCCTGTCGTCCCAGACGGGGCAGGGCAGGATCCGGCACCCGCTGATCGCCCGGCTGGTTTTCGTTGTGGTCCGGGCGGTGCAAGCGCAGTTTTGGTTACAGAATTGCTCGTCGAGAGTAAAGCGCAAACGCTTGCCGCGCCGGCGCGCGAAACCCATGGGACTTACCGACCAATTCGGACGAACCATCGACTATCTTCGCCTCTCGGTTACAGATCTCTGCAATCTGCGATGCTGCTACTGCATGCCCGCCGAGGGCGTTCCCAAGCTGTCCCATAACGACGTCCTGCGCTTTGAGGAACTTCACCGCATTGCGGTCCAGGCCGTGTCTCTTGGCGTCGAAAAGATACGCGTCACCGGTGGTGAACCCCTGGTGCGGAAAGGCATTATTCCGTTTCTCGAAAAGCTGGCCGGGATTCCGGGACTGCGCGAGCTGGCGCTGACCACCAATGGAATGCTCCTGCTGCAACTGGCCTCCGGACTGCGCCGTGCCGGCGTTCAGCGGCTCAACGTAAGTCTGGATTCGTTACGTGCCGACACCTTTGCAGCCATCACGCGCGGCGGAAATCTGAGCGTCGTGTGGAAGGGAATCCGCGCCGCAGAAGACGCCGGCTTCCCGCCCCCCAAGATCAACGTCGTCGTCATGCGCGGCGTCAACGACAACGAGATTCTGGATTTCGCCGACCTTACACTCCACGAGCCCTACGCGGTTCGCTTTATCGAATATATGCCGACACTGATGAACACCGGGTGGGATGTTCGGTCGGTCAAGGCGCCTGAAATTCTGCGCATTCTTGAAAGCCGTTACCCTTTACAACGGCTGCATCACACACACAGTGCAGGACCCGCGACGGAGTTCAGAATTCCCGGCGCTGCTGGCACGCTGGGTATCATCGCGCCGCTTTCGATGCACTTCTGCGGTAGCTGCAACCGGCTCAGAATCACCGCCTCCGGGATGGCCCTGGGTTGCCTGTTTTCAGACAGTGGCATCGACCTGAAGCCTTATTTGGGGCAAGGAGATCAGGACCTGAGAGAGGCTCTTCGCCGGGCGGCTGAAAACAAACCCAGGCAGCATCGCTTAATGGACAAGGATCCGCAGTTCACGCCCTTTGCCATGGTCCAGATCGGCGGATGAAGCGGATCCGATAAGGAGGTTCACGCCCAATGGAATATCCCAAAGGCATCGTGGTCGCGGCCTGCACCAGTGAGACGACGGGAATCCGTAAAACGCCGGTACCCTCGATAGAGTTGCGGCAGGAACACGGAATCGTCGGTGATGCTCATGCCGGCCCATGGCATCGGCAAGTGAGCCTGCTGGCGATGGAGAGTATCCGTAAAATGCAGGCCATGGGGCTCCACGTCGGACCCGGAGATTTCGCTGAAAACATCACCACGGAAGGCATCGATGTGAAGACTCTGCCGATCGGAACCCGGCTGACCTGCGGCGATACTCTCCTTGAAATCACGCAGATTGGCAAAGTCTGTCACACGCACTGCGCCATTTATCAGCAGGCAGGCGATTGTGTGATGCCCAAAGAGGGAGTTTTTGCCCGCGTTCTTCGCGGCGGCGCGATCACGCCGCAAAGCCTTATCGAGGTGGTAGAGTGGGGAAACGGCACACGCACACGCAGGGATCCTGCCGCGGAGTTGCCCGCCTCAACTCCGCATGGAGTCAACCTTGTCTCGCTTGGCACACGATGACACCCGGCAATCACGGCCCGATCGTGCATCGCCCGATGGCAAATGTACCCGGAGCCTGGCCGACCGCCTCTTCTATCCAGTGCAGTCCCACTCGATTCCCTTTCACCGCGCGTGGAGCATCGCGCTGCGCACGATTCACCTGATGGCAACCGGAATCCTGCTCGGCGGGCACGCATTTCATGCGCCGGTCTCCAGTCTCCGGCCCATGCTCTATCTCGCCATCGTGAGCGGGGCGGGCATGGCCGCGCTGGAATCCTACCCCAATCTGCACTTTCTGACCGAGGGCGGCGGCGTGATGGTGCTCGCCAAGCTGGCGCTGCTTTGCACGATTCCTTTTGCGTGGGACCATCGCTTCCCCATTCTTCTCGCGGTTGTGGCCATTGCCTCCATTGGCTCGCACATGCCGGCAAGATTCCGCCACTACTCCTTCGTTTACGGCGCGGATGTGCATAAAGGGAAGTGTTCGGCAAGAAAAACAAAAGTTAAATAGGGAACGGTCCGCGATGCGGTTTCGCCAAAGCAGCGCCCGCAAACTCCCTGTCAGTTACAACTCAATGCCATATTTCTTCATCTTGCGGTAGAGCGTATTGCGGCAGATTCCCAGCAGTTTCGATGCCTGCAGGATGTTACCTTGGCAGTGCACGAGAGCTCTGCGAACCTCGTCTTCCTCGGCAGCCTGGAGCGAGCGAATGCGCGCGGTCTCCGCCGCAGCGGCCCGGAGCGGCTTTGTCCCCTTGCCAAAGCGCAGCAGATCGGCAGTGAGCGCCGTGTCTTCTCCCGCCTCAATCATGGCTCTCTCAATGGCGTTTTCGAGTTCGCGCACATTACCCGGCCAGCTATGCGTTTCGAGCTTCTCAACGAAACCCGGTTGGATCGGGTTGGGGCGAACCTTGAGTTTTTCGGCAATTCTCCCGGCCAGATGGTGTGTGAGTGCGGGAATATCGGTGGCGTGTTCCCGCAACGCCGGAATGCGAACCTCAAGCACAGCCAGGCGGTAATAGAGATCTTCGCGGAAACGGCCGGCCGCGACTTCGGCTGCGAGATCTTTGTTGGTAGCGGCAATGATGCGCACGTCGACTGCCCGTTCTGCCGCTACTCCGATGCGCGCCACTTTCTTTTCCTGCAGGACGCGGAGCAGCTTGGATTGCACCTGCAAAGGCATCTCGCTGATCTCGTCCAGAAATAGAGTGCCCCCGTCCGCCATTTCGAACTTGCCGGCTTGCCCGCCCTTCCTTGCGCCCGTGAAGCTGCCTTCCTCGAAGCCGAATAACTCGCTTTCAATCAGAGTTTCCGGCAGGGCGGCGCAGTTGATGGCAATGAACGGAGCGCGCGCTCTTGAACTCGCACTGTGGATGGCGTGGGCAAACAACTCCTTGCCGGTTCCGCTCTCGCCCGTTACCAGCACGGTACAGGGGCTGGCTGCCGCTTTTTCCGCCCAGCGCTTCAGTGCCACCGCGGAATCGCTGTTGCCGATAATGTCATCGAAGCAATAAGACGAGGCCAGTTCCAAGCGGCGCCGGGGCGGCGCTTGGCGGGCGCTGACTTCGTTGAAAACCGCCACCGCTCCTAGCACGAAACCGGAATCGTCGCGCACCAGCGAGGCTGAGCTGCACAGCTTTTTCCCCGCGTGGTTCAGAAGAATCTCTTTCTCTTCGTACGCCGAGCCATCCTTCAATAGCTTGAGGATCGGCACTTCCGTCTGCAGCACCTGGCTCACGTGCCGGCCCCTGACCTGCTTCCGGTCGACGCCAAAGATCTCCGCGCCGCGGGGATTGATATCGACGATCAGCCCCTGGTGGTCGACGGAGATCATGCCGTCCGACATGCTGTCGAGAAGCGCGCTGGAGTAGCGGTGCTCCAAATAGAGCTTCTCGGTGGTGCGTTGCAGCTGCAGTTGATTCTCAATCGAGTTGACCGCCGCAACCACCATTCCCAACGTGTGCGTAGTCGCGTAGTGACAGTCCCCCGACAGATCGAGCACGCCAATCATCTGTCCGTCGGGGTCGAAAATCGGCGCCGCTGAGCAAACCAGGAAGTGATTGCTTTGGCAAAAATGCTCCGAAGCCAGAATCTGTATCGGCTTGCGTTCGTAGATCGCCGTACCGATGGCATTGGTGCCCTTTGCTTTCTCGCTCCAGTCGCCGCCCGGGCAAAGCTGCACAGCCTCCGACCGCCGGACAATATCCTCGTCACCCAGCACGTCGAGCAGAAAGCCGGTTTCATCGGTCAGCACAACCTGAAAACCGGTGCCCTTCACAAATTTGTACAGGTTCTCCATTGCGGGGCGCGCGATGCGCAGCAAGCGCTGGTTATAGAAACGCCGTTCCCGCAGTAGCGCCGGAATGATCAGCTCGCACGGCTCCTGATCATACGGATCGATCCGCAGGTTATGGCAACGCTGCCAGGAACTGGCAACCTCGGGCCGCAGGCTGCGTACGTCGAGAGAATCCCCGCCGATATATTGTTTCCACGCGCGCTCAACCACAAGAAGGCCGGAGTTTGACGCTGCGAGGGCCGTATTCGCGCCAGGCATACACTTATCCCTACTTACAACTCTCTACGGGAGTTATCACATTGGTCTGTGACTGAAATCACGCGGTGAAATTTTGCCGGTATCACGCCGTGGGGGCCTGGACTTTGCGGGCTTAGAAAACCGCGGCTATCGGGCGCATTTTTTAAACGATTCAATACGGATTGAGCCCAATATTAAGCTCATAACCGCATCGATCTGCGCAATAATGGAACTGCGTTTATGTGAATTCGTAGCGCATTCTCCCGTTTCTGCTGCGCTCACGGCTGCCGGGGCTTTCTGAATCTGGAATAGATTCCGGCACTTGACAGAACATACGCAGGTTCGAATACGAGGTCCGGAGCTTGGCACTTGAATTGCATCCAGAATGGGTTCTCCCCTAAGGCAATGGGCTTGATTTTGTCTTGATTCCGCTTCGATGCGGGACGCGCTGCAAGCGCAAGCTGCGGAGGAGGCGATTGCGACTTTTCACTTGAGGAGGATCCCTTGGCGACACGATTCTTTGTGGCTTTATTTCTGCGGCATTCAATCCCAGAAACTCCGATAAAGCGCGCTCGGTTTTCATGGGCGGCATTGCTTCTCTGTGCGGCCCTTCCGCTGTTTGGCCAGTCAGGACAGGCTAATTCATCAGGGCAAACAGGGTTAAGGCAAATCAGTGGCGTCATCACTGATCCCAATTCGGGCGTCGTTGCGCAGGCTACCGTCTCGCTCATTGATGCTTCCAATCACACGGTTATGACAGGCACGACCAACAGCGAAGGGGCTTACGTCTTCAGCGGTCTCGCGCCCGGCGCCTATGCGGTTGAGGTCAACGCCAAGGGCTTCAAGGTGGCGACGGCAAAGGTGGTTGTAGGCGCCGGCCAAAACGCGGTAAGTCAGAATTTCACGCTTTCGATCGAGCAGAATACCGAGAACGTCATCGTCTCGGCCGGTTCGTTTGAAAACGCCTACCGTGTCGATAACCTGAAACCAGCTACGCCGTTTGGTCCCACGCCCATCGTGAATCTTCCGTATACGATCAATGTGATCTCGCGCCAGCTTATCGACGACACGATGGCGAGAAACTTCAAGGAAGCGGCGAAGTACCTGCCTCTGGTTTCATTCCAGGAGATGCAGGGGCCTGAGATTGTGCGCCCGGAAACCCGTGGCATGCAAGGAACCAACATGCAGGGTGATCGCATGGACGGGACGGGATTTGCGGTCACCGTGCCTTTCGCGCTGGAGCAGTATGAGCAGATTGAGATTCTCAGCGGCGTGGGCGGCTCGATGTATGGGCCATCGAACCCCTCGGGCATCTTCAACTTCGTCTCCAAGACCCCCACCGATGAGCCGCTGCGCGAAGCCGAGGTGGAGTATGAAGGACGCAGCGTCGTGACCGGTCACGTGGATGTGGGCGGCCGCCTGGGGCCGAACAAGATCCTTGGCTATCGCATCAACGGTCTGATGGGTGATGGAACGGGCTACGTGACCAACAGCCAGCTTCGCCGCCAACTGGCAGTTGGCGATTTCGATCTCCGTCCCTTCGCGCACACGACAATTGGCGGGAACTATAGCTATTACAACCTCTACCAGCATGGATACCCCGGCTGGTTCTCCTACAATCCCACGCTCAATCCAACAGCTACTTGTACGACTGCCTACAACTCAGGTTGTTTTTCCAAACTGCCGGTAACTGCTCCCGACCCGGAACGCCAAGGCTATGGACAGCGCTTTTTGGGATCCAATACGAACAACCAGATCGGCGACGTGCGGGTAGTGCACGATTTCAGCCCGAACTGGCACCTGAACCTCGGTGTGTTGCAGCAGATCAGCGTGCGCAACCTCACCACAGCGGTCAACGTGCTCTATGACTCCACGGGAGATTACCAGTCCGAAGCGGAGAACCTCTTCCAGGGAACAATCTCAGGCCGTTTCCAGGTCAAGAGCGACCTGGGATACCTGTCCGGCAATTTCAAAACCTGGGGAATCGACCACCAGGTCGTGATCGGAAGCACCGGCTACAAATTTGCTACGTGGGGTCCCAAGAACAGCCTCCCCGGCGCCTTCCTCTGCGAGCTTGACGCCCCTACGGTTTGCCATACCAACATCACCGAACCACTGATCGATGCAAACCCCGGCTATACTCCTTACACAGGCAAATACAGCCTCTACGTTACCAGCATCATCCATCAGCAGGGATTCAATTTCGGCGATACCTTGGCTCTGACTCGGCGGTTGATGCTGCGTGTGGCCGCCAGCCAGGACTGGACCTGGACGAACAACTACAAGGAGAGCGGTACATACCCAAATCAGGTGTGGGTGGGAAGCGTCGGAAATTACATGTCCCAGGGCGTTAGCCCCACCGGCAGCGTGATGTACAAGCCGGCCGACAACCAAACTCTCTATGTAACCTTCGCGGATAGCATCCAGGCTCCGGACATAGCGCCAACGAGTTCCACGACCGTTATCGTCGCCAACGCCAGCCGGCCGCTTCCACCCTACCGCAGTGTAGAGTGGGAGGCGGGTTACAAACTGGAATCGAGAAGGATCAATTTCACCGCCGACCTGTTCCGCATCCGGCGTCCCTTTGCCGATGTTAAGGAGACCTCGACAACTACCGGTTACAACTGCGGCGGCACCATCCTCACGTCAGGGCAAATCTGCGAAAACGACCAGATCGTCGGCCAGCAGATCAACCACGGTGCGGAAGCCATGCTTTCCGGCAATCTCACACAACGCTTGAGGATGATCGGCGGAATCACGGCGCTGACCCCCATTCTGACAGACACTTTTGTCCTTTTGCCGGCGGGCAATCCCAATGTTTCGCCCACCTGCACAGACCCTGCCGGTGTTGCCGCCAGTGCTTTGGTTTGTCCCAGCTACGTGACCGACAACAAAAACCTGGTCGGCATTCCCGATTACAAGTCCAATATTCTTGCCGAGTATCGGGTGCCGACCTTAACGGGAGCATTCTTCACGTTTGACTGGCAGCATGTCGGACGCCGCGCCGTCGACGATAGGAACAGCTATTGGGTGCCGCAGTACAACACCTTCGATCTTGGCGGCCGCTATAGCGCCAAGATGTTTGGGAGAGTGACTACCTGGCTCCTAACCGTCAACAACGCCTCGAATACTCACTATTGGTCTACTCTGGGCCCGGGCAGTATTACCGGGCAGAGCGCGGCCGACCTCGCACACCTGGGCGAGCCGCGCCTGGTCACGGCGTCCATGCGTTACGACTTTTGAACCGGTTCCAGAATAGGTGCGCCACATTTTTTTGTCTTCCCATCCTTTTCGCAAAACAGCGCGAAAAGGATGGGGCAGGGAAGTGGAATGGCGCGGCTCTCAACTTTGGAGATGAAGAGCATGTCAAAAAGAATCCTTTCCCTTGTTACCGGCGTGTTTTGCTTTCTGCTGGTTCCGCTTTCTGCCCAGGTTCCCAGCGCTGCCGCAAGTCCCGCGCAGCCCGACGCCGTCGCCGGCCCATTGATCATCTATCATGCCGGCAGCGTGAGCGCTTCGCTCAAGAGCGTCGAGGCGGCATTTGCCAGGGAACATCCGGGGATCGTGATTGTCGACAAATTCGGCGGCAGTGTGGATCTGGCACGGCGTGTCACTGTAGGGAACGAGCCGGCAGATCTCTACGCTTCAGCCGACTATAAAGACATCGACATTTTGCTGAAGCCAAAGTACGCCACCTATACCATTCGCTTTGCGCAGGGTGCCATGGTCCTGGTTTATCGCAGCGACGACGCGAATCCTCTTGCCAAAGTGAAGGAGATTGCGGATCCCGCTGTTGCCTTTAACCCCAACAGCAATCCTCCCGCGATTCCCGCCGCTACACCCGAGTGGTACAAGATCCTGGCGCAGCCGGGTGTGTGGATTGGCGGCGGCGATCCGGGCGGCGACCCGGGGGCTTACCGTGCGCTGCTGATCATGCAGTTGGCGCAGATCTACTATCACCAGCCGGGACTGTACCAGGCTCTTCTGAACAACGATACCTTCGGCAAGGGCAGTGCCGCGCCTGCCACGCCCAACTACCGCTTCATTTATGAATCGAGCGCGCTCGCGCTGGCCCGCACTGATACGAATCTTCGCCTCGCACGTCTTCCTGCCGAAATTGCCTTGTCTGATTCCTCGCTGGAGAATTACTACGCGCAGGCTTCCGTCACCATTCCCGGTCTTTCCAAAGGCGACCCGCCGGTCACGATCCCCGCCAGCCGCGTGACGTGGGGCATCACGCTCCTCAACACTTCGAAGAACAGCGCGAATGCCATCGCGTTTCTTCGCTTCCTGCTGACTCCCGGCAAAGGCGGCGCATTGCAGCAGGCAGCCGGTCCCGAGCCGATTCTGCCGGCGCTGGTGAGCCAGGACGACTACACCAAGGTGCCCGCCGATCTCCGCTCCTTGCTTCGTTCTACGGAACTTCCATAATGTGCGGCGTGCGTCCGAAACGCTCTGCGTGTTGAAAATGCATCACTGCACAACAGGATAAGTTAAGTAAGACGTGTACCGGTTCACAGAGGATAATTCGCGCATCAACTTATGGCGGCAGCGCAGGTTGTGGTGGCAGCAACAGGTCGGGTCCGAAGATAGAGTCACTGTTTACGCTTGAAGGATCACTCTCGTTCTAATACCTTCCTCAACGGTCAGCTTCTACCGCGCATGCGCGTAGTCTTCGGGTGTGTCGATGTCTCTGGCAGCCTCCGGGCAATCTACAAGCAGGCTATCCGCAATATGGTCGAGGATTACCGCTTTGCATCCATGCTCGGGCTTCAACGCCATCAGCAAAGGAAAGGTTTCGCGGGCGAAGAATGCGGGAACTCCGGCCGTGCCCGCGTATTGAGCGGCCACAATTGGCCGGCCGCTCTGGCTGTGTTTCTCGGCCAGTCCACGCAGGAAAATGGAAGTAACAAACGGTTGATCGGACAAGGCCAGGATCGTTCCTGCGATCTCCCGATGCTCAAGTTCCCACTTTGCCAGCGCGAACAGCCCGGCATGAATCGATGTTCCCATGCCTTCTGCCCAACGATCATTGACGACAATCTCGACATTCAGGCTCAGAAGCGCAGGACGGACTTCTGCCTCGTGGGCGCCCAGCACGACAATGACCGGATCGCATTCCGACCCGAGAGCCGTCTCGGCGGCGACTCGCAGCATAGGTTTGCCCGCGAAGTCGAGCAGTTGCTTCGCGGCGCCCATTCGGGTGGAGGCGCCAGCGGCTAAGAGAATCAACGCCGATTGGGGAGCCGATCGGGGCGAGGATTGATGCGGGCCGGCTTCAAGCATGACGCTCGATAGTTGTCTCGCAGTATGAGGGCCTGACAGCCGCGACTGTCTCTTCCTGCGGAGATGAGCCTAACTCATACGCGGGTGTGTGGATGGGCTCGGGGCGGTGCTTGAGCATGCCACCCGGCCGGAAGCTCGTGACTGCCTGTATCTCGGCGGCAATGGAAAGAGCAATCGCTGCGGGGCTGTCGCAGCCCGCGTCCAGACCGGCTGGAGCATGCACTGAAGCGGGCGGACCCAGACCCAGCGTGGCGAAAAGCTTTTCCGCGCGCGCACGCGGACCGAGCATGCCCAGGTAGCAAGGGCGCCGCGAAAGGATGTGCGGCAGCAGCATCAAGTCCAGCGCGTAATTGTGGGTCATCATCACCACTGCCGTATCACGATCGATGACGATCTCGCGCAGAGGATCTGCGGCTGCGATTTGAACGACCCGGCTGACGCCAGGAAAGCGTTCCGGCCTTGCGTATCCTTGACGACCGTCCGCGACTGCGACCTCCCAGCCGAGTTGGATGGCGATGTTTACCAGGGGAACAGAATCGTGGCCTGCGCCAAAGACAGCCAGCGATAACGCCGGCCGGATATATTCGACGAATACAGAGGTGTCGCCGATGTGCGCCAGCCGGGTCTTTTTCTCGCCAAGCGCCGAGACGGCGTGCAGCATCGCCTGCGAGGCAATCGCAGAGCCGGTGAGGCTTCCAACCGGAGCCGAAGAGTCATCCAGCATGAGCCGGTCGCCAATTCTGATTTCCGAACGGGTGTCCGCGCGGACCACAGTAGCAACCACGACGGGCTTTCGCGCAATGCGATGAGCGGAGAGAAAATCGAGCATCAGAGCGGCGGCAGGCGTGCTGACCCGCTCCAGTAATACGTGCACCACTCCGTTGCAGCCGAGCCCGAACTCCCAGACGGCGCCGTCGTCCGAGGTCGTGTCATAAACACGAACCACCGGCTCGCCCGATTCCGTGAACCACCATGCCTTCTTCGTGATCTCGCCTTCCAGGCAGCCGCCGCTCACACATCCGATGCGGCGTCCGTTGGGAACGATGAGCATGCGGCCGCCGGGCGAGCGGTACGCGGAGCCGGAAACGTGCACGACAGTTGCCAGCACCGCATCCGCATCCTTGCCTTGCAGACCGCGCCAGGCGTCCAAAATGGCGTCCAATTCGCTCATATATAAGGATTATTCAGGCCGCCCATCGTCGCATTCGGGAAAATCGGCAACGTGCGAATGCGTGTTCCGCTGGCTTTGAAGTAGGCGTTAGCTAGCGCCGGAGCGATGCACATAACGCCCAGTTCGCCCACGCCTCCAAGTGTGGCATCGAGGGTGGACTGCTCCGGGTTCGGAATCAGCGTTACTTCCACCTGCGGCATCTCGTCCATGCGGATCACACGGTTCTGGTAAAAATTCGGGAACTGAGCTACGCCGTTGGCGAAGCTCTGACGGCCATAAAGCGTCGCGTTGAGTCCGTGTACCATGCCGCCAATCAGTTGCGTCTGGATCTGGCCGGGGTTCACGGACAGGTAACAATCGAGCGCGATGTACACCGCATTAATTGTGAAAAGTTTAGGGAATCCTTCATAGTCGAGATCGGAATTGAGGGAAAGATCCACTACTTCAGCAACGTAGCTGTTGGCATAATGGGCGCCGGCAATGCCGTAAAAGTGTCCGGACGGTGGCCCCGCTGTCCAGTTGGCCAGGCCCGCCGCTGCCTGGAGCACCGCGGCCCACCGAGGATCGGTAAGCATGTTAAGCCGGAATTGGTACGGATCCTGTCCGGCAAGCGCGGCCAGCTCATCAATCGCCGACTCCACGGCAAAGGTGTTGACCGACATGCCCACGGACCGCCAGAAACCCACCGGGATCGGTGATGGGTGCGAAATCCACTGCGTCGACAAGGCCCCCAGGTTATACGGCAGGGCAGTGGTTCCTTCGGTCGCCTGGCTATCGCCAACAGCTCCCACCGGGTACCCGCGCTGGCCCAGAATTGAAGGCGAAACGTTGGTGCAGGCCCATCCCACAATGTTGCCTTCGCTATTCAGCCCGGCATTTACCTGAACCAAGGCTACGGGCCGATACTGGTCGCGCAGGAAACACTGTTCCCGCGGCCACAGCAGCATCACCGGCCTGCCCACGGCCATTGCCACCTGAATCGCCTGGCTCACAAAATCGGTTTCGATCCTGCGGCCCAGGCCGCCGCCGAGCCATGTCGTATGAACATGGATCTGGTTAAGAGGAAGTCCGGTCAGTTGGTTCGCAAGTGCCAGAACGCTCGATGCCACCTGCGTAGACACATATACGTCGCAGGAGACGCCGGGGACATAGTTCACCGTGCAGCACAACGGTTCCAGTTGGTTGTGCGCCACGTAGGGTAGGCTGTAGAGCGCGGAAAGCTGGTGGGTCGCGCCCAAAATGGCCGTAGTGGCCGCGGACAGATTGCCTTCTACCGTATACAACGTCGGTGGAGTATTCGGACCGCCGGAGGAGTAGGGCGTGTTGGTGGTGAACGCGCTCATCCCCGCGGCTGTAATACTTGCGTCGCTCAGAGAGGAAGCGTTGGCGGGCGTCGTCCAATTAACCTCCAGGTTCAACGCCGCCTGCCACGTATCCCAGGTATTGGGGCCCACGACGGCGACGGCGTCCACCATCCCCGTCTGTTCGGTGCCGCGTCCGGTTCCTGCTACCACCTGAGTCGGCACCACATCGATCATTCCGGGGGGAGTCTGGGGAACCGAGCCGCTCAGGACACCGCCAAAGACCGGGGAGTGCTGAATGACCGCATAGACCATGTTCGGCAGCCGGATATCGATGCCGTAAATTGCACTGCCATTGACCTTCGACGGGATATCTACGCGGTTCACGGTCTTGCCGATGTAGCGAAACTGGCTGTCGGGAATCAGCGTAGGATTCGAGGGCACAGGCAACAGGGCGGCGGCGTTTGCCACCAGGCCGTAGCTAATGTTGGTGCCCGTGGGGGTGTAGGTGATGACGCCGAGGGACACGGTGTAGTTGGAGCTGTTCTGGTCGCCGATGATGTTCATCGCCGCCTGCACCAGCATCTCGCGGGCCGCCGCCCCGGCCTGGCGCAAGCTCCAGTAGTTCGTCCAAGTGACCGTGCTTCCAAAGGTGCCGATGGAATTCCCGATCTGTGTGGCTCCGATGGCAGGCACTCCCTGCACAGTCTGAATCTTGGTGTAGTCCACCATCAGGTCTTCTGAGAGGATTTGCGCCAGTCCGGAGAAAGAGCCTTGCCCCATCTCAGAAGAGCCTATGGTCAAAGTGATGGCGCCAGAGTTGGTGATTTTAAGCCAGGTGTTCACCTGGGTTGCCGCCGGTGGACCAGCAATTCCAGCCATTTGCGCTTCCACTTTACGCGCACCGAACTCGAGAGCGAATCCCAGCGTGAGGCCTGCGGCGCCTCCCACAACCAGAAACTCCCGCCGGCTGATCTTGCGCGATTCGGTTTGGTGCTTCTCGCTGGATTCAATGCCAGGCATATGCCTATTGACCTCTGCCTATCTAGAGCGTGTCGACGGCTTGCGTGATCCGCGGATATGTTCCGCAGATACAGACGTTATGCATTTGCGCCGCGATGTTGGCGCCGTGGTTCCCGGCCAGCATTGCGGAGGCACAAGACATGATTTGCCCGGACTGGCAATAGCCGCATTGAGGGACCTGGAAGTTGATCCAGGCCAGTTGGGCAGGATGGGTCGAATTCGGAGAAAGACCCTCGATGGTGACAATCGTATCTCCTGCCACCGATTGCACCTCGGTGATGCAGGACCGCATAGCCACATTGTTTACCAGCACGGTGCAGGCGCCGCAGGTATTCATGCCGCAGCCGTACTTGGTTCCGGTCAAGCCGATCAAATCTCTGATCACCCACAGCAGCGGCATGGCAGGGTTGTTGACGGTCACTGTGTAGTTCTGACCATTCACATTGAGCGTATAAGTGTTCGGCACCGGGACCTCCGGATTTTGGGGAAAGGGGGAAAGCCTAGACCTCAGGGGAGAAGTCTAGGGATACATCAAAGCACTTTGGGAGAAATTTTTCAAGCACTCTTTCCAGGATTTCCCGTGCCATGGTCTTTGTGGTTGCTGTGCACCGCAATGATTGTTACTTACCGTTACTATGGTGGATTACTAAGCCTGCCGTTAAAAGGTGTTGCTCAGCAACAGAGCCGCGCATGTTTTTTCTCTTGCCTTTCCGAATCAGCAAGGACTAAGATCGTGCTCTCGCCGTTCCCCGGTCGAACAGGAAAAATTTGGAAGGGAAAGAAAGATGCGTGGCCGTCTTTCCATCTTGCTTGCCTTGGTGTTTGCGCTGTCGATGGCCCCGGCCGTCCATGGCCAGCAACTGTTCAGCGACTTTCCTGTAAACGGCCAGATCAGCGCGTTTCAAGTGAGCGGCGGTTATTCCACATCCAACTCCTTCACGCTTGCCTCCGGCGGGACGGTCGGCGAGGTAGTGTTTGGCGCATGGGTGAGTTCGGGCGATTCGGTGAAAGGAATCACGTGGTCGATCGGAACAACGCCCTACGACACGTCCCTGGGTACAGGCGTGGCCGGCGCGACCAGCGCGTACGATTCCACGAACGTGGATGGCTTCGACGTTAATACTGTAACTTTCGCGATCCCGAACATCACTCTTCCCGCCGGGACTTATTACCTGACGCTCTCGAGCGCGGTCAGCGCATCCGGCAATCCTGTTTACTGGGATATCAACAATGCTCCAGGTGTCGACGCCTGGAACAGCACCTACGGCCACGTCTCGGCTCCGAATGCGTGCTATGCGACAATCGGCATCTCAGGCACGTGCGCTTCGTCGTTCCAGTTGGAAGGCACGAGCATGGCCCTTACCGCTTCGCCGTCCTCTGTCAGCTTCGCTAGCCAGACGGTGAACACAACCAGCACCGCGCAACCCGTTACCGTCACCAATACCGGTTCAGGCGCAGCCACGATTGTCGGCATTGCGATCACCGGAACCAATCCCGGCGACTTTGCGCAGACCAATAACTGCCCGCTCAGCCCCGCCACGCTCGCGGCCAGCGGCACCTGCACCATTAACGTGACGTTCACGCCGCTGGCTGCAGAAGTTCTCGCGGCGGCGGTCACCCTAACCGGCAGCAGTCCGCTTTCGATACCTCTAGGTGGAGCGGGAATCCCGGTTCCCGCGAGTCAGTTGGCGTTTTCGACGGAACCGCCGGCAACAGGGATGCCTGAGACTGAATTGGGTGCGGTGGCGGTTAAGATCGAGGACGCGAACGGGAATCTGGTCACCACTTCTTCGGCGCAAGTAACCATCAGTTCGACGCCGTCGGGCGTGAGCGGCACGTTGACGGCGAATGCGGTCAACGGTGTAGCCACCTTCAACGATCTGGTGTTCACCGCCGGCGGCACGTATACGCTCACGGCATCATCGAGCGGGTTGACCGGGGCCACGAGCACTTCGATCACGATTGGCGGCCTCAGTCCAACCAGTCAATTCATCTTTGGATCGCAGGCCGATATTGCAGTGCCCACCGCGGCCCAATCCTGGACCGGCTTAATGCCCATCCAGTCGAACCTATGGCAGAACAACGCCACGACGGGAGACACGTACGCGCTGATGCCCACGACGGGAACCTTCAGTTCCTTGTGCGTCAATCTCACAACGGCGCCGGGCGCGGGAGCCAGCTGGATCTGGACACTGTATAAGAACGGCTCCGATCAGCCCATCACCGTGACCATCTCCGGCGCGCAGAAGCTGGCATGCGATTTGGTGGATACCACCGGCTTCGTACCCGGTGATCTGGTGGCCCTGCACGTTACGCCAAGCTCCGGCCCGGCTCCGGCGT
>Ga0326727_10014176_pt1 | contig 17463 bp, 14 predicted proteins | sample MB2enrmetagenome_FD_207643 | JGI IMG/M metagenome (GOLD analysis project Ga0326727, IMG submission 207643) | Lab enriched peat soil microbial communities from McLean, Ithaca, NY, United States - MB29MY | ecosystem: Environmental > Terrestrial > Soil > Wetlands > Peat | place: USA: New York...
GACCCGATGCCGGATGCGGAACGGGCGCCGTGGAATTAGGCGGCTGCTTTCCGTCGATCGTATGAGGCTCCATCAACTCAATGCGCGTCCCGTCCGGGTCATACAGATTGATCTGCCGCCGCTTGTTCACTCCCACCTGAATCTCCATCGGCTTGCCTTCCGGCGGTGTATACAAACCTTCGGCGGCGCGCTTCTTCAACTCGGCCAACGCCTTCTCCGCATCCGGGACCGTCAGCGACGCGTGGTTCTTGGTGCCGCGACCGTTCGGCGCGGGCAGACTGTTGTACAACATCAGCTCCACGTAATCCTGTCCCTCGGCCGGCCGGATATTCACCCAGCTCAACATACGCGGCGATCCGCTGCCCCGCCAGAATTCCTGGAATCCAAGGATGCCGCCATAGAAGCCCATCGACTTATCCAAATCGCCGCACAGAATCCCCACGTGCATGATGTGGTCGGAGATCCGGGTCGCCGGCATGAACTTGCCTTTTTCGCGGGCCGTCCAGCTATCCGGCATATACTCCACCATCTCCACGATGTGGCCGTCCGGGTCCTTCACATTGAAGTTTTTGTTGCCGGTTTTCCCCTTGCTGACGCTGCCTTTGTCGGACATAACCTCGATTCCTTTCGACTTCAGGTAGGTATACATCCGGTCGGCGCTGTCGGTGTAGAGAGAGATATGGTTAAGCTGGCCTTCACCCCGGTCCGGTTCGTTGAAAATCTCGAAATACTGATTGTCGTTGACCTTGATGAAGACGATGCGGGTTCCTTTGCCGTCTTTATCGGGCAGCGTGAAAGGCTCGCCGAACCCCAGGAACTTCTCGTAGAACTGCCGGGTTTTGGCAAGGTCCTTGACGTACACGGCCATGTGCGCGACGCCCAACACTTTGGGACGTTCGATGCCGCCTTGGGCAAACAGGGAAGCGGTGAGCCATAGGCTCGACAGTAGTTGCAGGGCTCTCATGATTTTGTCTATGAACATATCATGCGAGGATTTGTGTACCTGGCAAGTTAATTCACGTTGATTCTGGCCGCGGATTCTATGTTCCTGTTTTTGAATCGTTTAACCGGGAACTCTTAACCGTAAAGAGGGGGTTTGCGATATGCTTTTCTAGGTGGATTCGGTTTTTCGCTGGTGTTCGCTGGCGCTTCTGGCAACCCTTTGCCTGTGCGAGGAAACCTCGACCGCCTGGCGCCAATCCGAACTGATCGAGCCTTCGGCGCTGGCCAGGGCCCTCGATTCTGCCGATCCCCCGTTTGTGGTGTGCGTCGCCGATGGCGTAGCTTATCGCACCCGCCACGTTGCCAAGGCCATCTTTGCGGGACCTGCCGGCAAGCCCGCAGGCATCGACCTGCTCAAAGCCGCTGCTTCCGTATTCTCCAAGGACGACGGCATCGTGATCTATTGTGGTTGCTGTCCCTTGAACAAGTGCCCCAACGTGCGTCCCGCCTATATGGCTCTGAAGGAAATGGGGTTCACGCACGTGCGCGTGCTGGACATAATGAGCAACATGCAGACGGAATGGTATCGCCCTGGGTACCCGTCAGAGGGCGCCAAAAGATAGGCTGGAGCCACAGTCCGGGCTTGAACCGGAGACCTGCGGTTTACGAAACCGCTGCTCTACCAACTGAGCTACTGTGGCCTTTTTTTATTAAACCATATCACACCGATAGGTTAAAATAGCCTCGCGGTGATCGACCATCTCCTCCGCGACATCCGTTTCAGCCTGCGCGGTCTCGCCAAGTCGCCGGGCTTCACCGTCATTACCATTCTCTCGCTCGCCCTGGGCATCGGCGGCAGCACCGCCATGTACAGCGTCATCTACGGCGTGATCCTGAACCCTTTCGCCTATCGCGATGTCGACCGTCTGGTCAGCATCCAACTCTTGAGCCCCCAAGGCCGCTCCAACTATAGCTACTATCCCATTGACGAATTCGTCGAAATCGCCGGGCGAAGTACCCCTTTTACCGGCGTGATCGCCAGCACCTGGTCGGACGTCACGCTGACCGGCCAGGGCGACCCCCTGCGCCTGCGCGGCAATCACTGCACCATGAACACCTTCGAAGTGATGGGAGTGCCTCCCTTGCTGGGCCGCGCCACCATCGCGGATGACGCCCTACCCGGCGCCGCGCCCGTGGCCATCCTCGGCTACAAATTCTGGCAGCGCCAATTCAACGGTAGCAGCGGGGTTCTCGGCGCCAAACTCACACTAAACGGCAAGGTCCGCACGGTGATCGGCGTCATGCCCCGCCGGTTCATGTGGCGTGGCGCGGACGTCTACCTGCCGGAGGTCTTCCGCCGTGGCGAGTCCATCGAAGGGGCCGAGCAAGTGCATCTGCTGGGACGCCTCAAACCAGACATCACCCTCCCTCAGGCAGCCACCGCCTTGCAGCCCATCTTCGACGACCTCCGCCGCACTCATCCCAACGACATTCCCGATAAATGGCGCATCGAACTGCGGACCTTTAAGGAAACCTTCCCCAGCGGCATCATCGAAGCGCTCTGGATTCTCTTCGGCGCGGTGGGACTGCTGTTACTCATCTCCTGCGTCAACGTATCGAGCCTGCTGCTCTCGCGCATGGCGACTCGGCAGCGCGAGATTGCCATCCGTTCGGCTGTGGGCGCGGGGCGTGGACGCCTCATCAGCCAGTTCCTCACCGAAACCCTGGTGCTGGCGCTTTGCGGCGGTCCGCTCGGCATCCTAGCAGCCTATGGCGCGCTGCACGGCATCATCGCCATGGTGCCGCCCGATACCATCCCGGACGAAGCCGAGATATCGCTCAACGCGCCAGTCCTCGCCTTCACTCTCGCCATCTCCCTGCTGACCGCTGTGCTCGTCGGCCTCGCCCCCGCGCTCCAGTTCTCCGGGCGCGACATCATCGCATCCCTCAAAGAAATGGGACGCGGCTCGTCCGGCGGAACGCGGCAGCACTGGCTGCGAAATGCGCTGGTGGTGGGCGAAATTGCACTCTCGCTGATGCTACTGGTGGGAGCCGGCCTCATGATCCGCACCCTCGCCTCCATTCAAGGCGCCGATCTTGGCATTCCCCGCGACCGCATTCTCACCCTGCGGATTCCCTTTTCCCGCGAACGCTACCCCACGCCCGAATCCCGCAATATTTTCCTCCAGTCCATCCTCCGCCGCATCGACCAAGTCCCGGGAGTCCTCGCCACCGGCGTCAACAGCGGACTCCCACCCATCGGCAACTGGACCTCGCAAGTCGAGATCCCCGGCCGCACTGAGCGCGACACCTCACCCGTCATCCTGCAAAATGTCAACGACGTCTATGCCAAAGCCATGGGGCTGGCAATGATTCTCGGCCGCTTCCTCGACGAACAGGATGTTAGCGCCAAACTCCATCATGCCGTCGTCAATCAGGCCTTCGTGCGGCATTACGGGAGCGCCGTAGGCACCCAAGTCCGCATTGCAAGGCTGTCGGGCGATTCATTCCAGATCGTGGGTGTGGTCCGCGACACCGTGAATCGCGCCCAGACCCAGGAAACCCTGCCGGAGATCTACGTTCCCTTTACGCTGTCGGGATTGGCGGACCAGCTCTACATTTTGGGAGCAGTTCATCCGGAATCGCTCGACCGTGCCGTTCGCGAACAGATCTACGCAGCCGACCGCGGCCAACCCGTGATGGATGTAAGAACGCTCGAAACCGTGCTCGACAATTATGTCTACGCCCGCCCGCGATTCAATCTGCTGCTATTCAGCGTCTTTGCGGGACTGGGGCTCATCATGGCGGTGCTTGGCGTACACGGCGTCATCTCCAACTCGGTATCGCAGCAGACGCGCGAAATCGGTATCCGCATCGCGCTGGGCGCCGGCTACGGGCAAGTGATCGGCATGGTGCTTCGCCTCGCCGCACAGCTTCTCGCCATCGGAGCCAGCGTCGGCCTGATCGGAAGTTTGCTGTCCGCGAAGGTGCTGCGAAGCATGGTGCAAAACGTCTCGACCATCGACGCCTATTCGCTCGCCGCTACCCTGATGCTCCTCTTTGCCGCGGGTCTGTCGGCAAGCTTCTGGCCCGCCCGCCGCGCTGCCCGCGTAGACCCGATGACGGCCTTGCGCGAAGAGTAAGACGCTCACATCACCAGCGCGTTGAACAACAGTTTGAACGCCTGATAGCTCTGGCCCCGGTACTGCGGCCGGAAGCCGAACAGGATCACCCTCCCCGCGCCCAACTTCGCATCCACCAGCGCGGAACGTTTGGCAATCAGCTTCTCACCCAGCAGCCACCCGGACGCCAGCACGCCCGTCTCGGGATAATCCGCCACGCTCTTTTCCACAGTCTCGAATGCCGGGCTGGCCTCCGACCAGATCGCGATCTTTTCGGGCAGCCCACGCGTCAACGAGTGATCGAGCGCGAGCTTCACGTTAAGCAGCGATCCCGGCGAGTAGAAGTCTTTGCTCGCAACGTTCGCGACCACGTTGCGCGCATTCACGCCCAGCGCACTGATGGCGTAAGCCGTCGACCGATTGAGAAACACCAGCTTTCCGCCGGCCTCGGCAAACTGCTTCAACGCCGCCGCGCCCGCGTCGCCAAGGCCTCCGGTAAACTCGGCCGGCATGCGCCCCGCACCATAGCCATTGCGGATTTCCGCGGAGGATTGATCCGGGAAAACGATCACATCGTATTTCGCCCGCAAATTCCCTGCCTGCACCTCGGCGTTGCGCAGACTCGTATATTCGAAGCCGAACTGTTCGAACAGCCAGCGTGTCCAGCCTTCATCCATCACCGGCATCCAGCTTTTGTATAGCCCGACGCGCGGACGTTCGGTCGGCTTCCATTCCGCCCCGCGCGCTGCATCCGCGAAATCGCCGGTCGATTCATTGCGCCACACCACGCGATGTTCCCGCCACATGCGATTGACCGTGAACCACGCATCGGTATCCGCCGCCGCATAAGAAGTCCGCGCAGGCGCGAAAAAGGGAAACTCCTCACGCTGGAACGGACCCTCCACCGACTGATCTAGAAATCGCACATCCACGCCGAACAGCAGCGGCAAAGTGTGCGCGGTCACGTCATAAGGGCGTTTGGGAGGGCCACCGGGATAAAGCCGCAGATCGGGATATTTCTGATGTTCGAGCAGCGCCTTGGCGTAGCTGCTGTAAGGCTGCTGCGTGCGGATGATATGGCCGCCATCGCGTGTGCGCTCGATCTCCACTGCGCCGTACGCGAGCGTCTCCAGCATGCGACGCGCCGCGCCGGGATCGCGCTGCGTAGCGGGGATCTCCACCGCCCAAGGCGTCGTCCGCACCACCGCCCGCCGGCCGATTTCATAGAAATTGCGCAGCATCTCTTCGCGATGAATGGCCGCGTTATACAGACACGCGTCGAACGCAATGAGCTGGTACTCGATGATGTCGCGCAGCCGCCACGTCCCGCCCGGCCAGGGCTCCAGAAAATTCCAGCTGCGTTGCTGCGCGTCGTAGCCCAGCGCCTGACGGTCGAGGTCCGAGAACTCCACCGTAATGGGAGAAGCCAGCCGCGCGCTCGCCGATTCGGTCAAGATCCGCAATCCCCCGTGAAACGCCTGGTAGTGCCGCGCCGGGCTCCAGAAATCGTACAGCGCGTCGATCGACACGCCCTTCTTCCCCTCCGCCGTCAGCGCCGACGCAATGGACGCGCCGATCATATTCTGCTCCTGCGCTATGATCGCGTCCACGTTGGGCTCGATCGGGTCCATCCACGGCGGAACGAAAATGCGCGCCGCGTACGAACCCTGCTGGTGCACGTCGTAGACAATCTCCGGATGCCACACGTTGTGCAGTTGCGAAATCACCGCCCGCGTCTCCGGCTGCGTGAAGATGTACCAGTCGCGATTATTGTCGTGCCCCACGTACTTCTGCCACAACTCCGGCGGTGCGGTGCCTTCGTACGCCGTGCCCAGCGTACGCCGGTACCACTGTGTAACAATATCCACGCCGTCAGGATTGAGCGAAGGCACCAGGATGAGCAGGTCGTTATGCAAAATGTCGCGGAAGCGCGGCTTCTCCTGTGTGAGAATCTCATACGCGAATTCGACCGCACTGTGCGTCGAGGCAACTTCCGTTGCATGGATCGAGCAAGTCAACAGCACCACGTTCTTGCCTTCCGCAATCAGCGGAGCGGCTTCCTGCGGCGTGGTGACGCGCGGATCGGCCAGGCGCCGCTGGATATCCCGGTAATGATCGAGATTGCGCAGCGTCTCGGGCTCCGCGATGAACGCCGCGATCATGGGCCGCCCTTCCGCCGTCTTCCCGATCTCGCGCACCCGAATCCTGTCGCTATTCTTAGCGAGAAGTTGGAAATAGGAAACCACCTTGTCCCAATCGAGCAACTGCTTATCGACTCCGATGGGATGCCCGAAATGCGATGCCGGATCCGGTACGGCAGCCGGAGCCGCCAGTGCCGCCATCAACAGAATGGCGACCAGAGTTACGCGCGATTGAGTTCGGTCCACAGTGCTTTGTAGTATCGCAGGAAGCGCTCGGGCTGAGGTGATTCGGCGCACTCGCACAACGTGTATCCCTGGTATCCGGACCGGTTCAGCAGCGCGAAAAACTCCCGGTAGGGATACCCGCTCACCAGTTCGTTGATATGGCAGTTGCGGATATATGGCCACAGCAAATCGAAACTCGGTTTCACGGAACCATCCACCACATCCGTCGGATTGGAGTTCCAGCACGCGCCCACATTCTTGTGATCGGCGGTTTTCAAAATGCGCGCCGCGATGGGAGGACTCTGCGTGGTTGCCCCGTGCACCTCCATCCAGATTTCGATGCCGAAGCGATGGCCGATTTCGCCCACTTCATGCAGGCTCGTTCCAATGTTCTGAATCGTGGTATCGAGCGAGACCGACTTGTCTTTCGGCAGGCTGTTGGGACGCACCTTGATGGCGCGCGCGCCGGTATCGTGGGCCAGCACGATGAAAGCCTGTGCGTCTTCTATATTTTTGCGCCGCACGGCCGGGTCCGGCGATTCGAACTCGCAGGTGGTGCCGTAGCTCAACAGCCGCACCGTGCTCTTGGCGAAGCGTTGCGCCACGCGTTCGCGCGCGGCATCGTCGAGGGATGGTTCTACGCCATGCTTGTGGCCGGTACGCAGCTCAACCGCCGCGTAGCCGGTCTTTTCCAGCAGATTGATGATCGCTTCAAGATCCAAATTCTGAAGGACGTTATAAGTCACACATCCAAGCTGCACGCCAGCATCGTAACACAGGCTTCAGCCTGCGCTACAAATTGGCGAACAACTTAGCCGGCGGGACCTTCTTCCAATCATTCAGAAACATGGCGAGCCCGGCCTCGGTCATGGAATGTTTGTACAACGATTCCAGAATGTCGAACGGCATAGTGGCCACGTCCGCCCCGTCGCGCAGGCATTCGAAAACTTCCCGCGCTGTGCGGATGCTCGCGGCGAGAATCTTCGTTTTGTACCCATACCGGTCATAGATCCCGCGAATCTCGCGGATCAACGACACGCCGTCGTCGCCCGCCAGTTCCTTGCGATGCAGAAACGGGCTGATATAGGTAGCGCCCGCCTTCGCCGCCAGATATGCTTGGATGGGATTGAAGCACAGCGTGACATTGGTCTTGATACCCTCCTGCGAGAGTTGCTTGACGGCCTTCAATCCTTCGATCATGATGGGCACTTTTACCACGGCGTTCTTATGAAAGCGGGCGATGGCGCGGCCTTCCTTGATAATGCCCTCAGCCTGCAGGCTGACGGTTTCCACGCTGATAGGCCCGTCGACGATGGAGAAAATCTCGTTGAGCACGTCCTCGAAAGGGCGGCCGGAAGAAGCGATATGAGTAGGATTGGTGGTGACGCCATCCAGGAGACCCCAGCCCGCAGCGGTGCGGATCTCGTTTACATTGGCCGTATCGATAAACAGTTGCATAGAAAACAAAATTGTAACATCTTAAGGGTGGTATCTTAGCGTGCTTCCTTCGATCTCGCGGCGTGACGATGTGCGGGGCGCCCTGCCTCCGGTGTGGCGGCAGGTGCGCTGGCAGGTGCTGACCCTGCTCTTCCTGGTGACGGTCATCAACTTCGTTCACCGCCAGACCTTCTCGGTGGTGGCACCGAAGATCCGCGATGAATTCCATTTGAGCGCCACCGATCTGGGCTCGATCGCAGCGGCCTTCATGTTCGGCATGATGGTGGGCGAATTTCCCGTGGGCTACCTCATGGACCGCATCGGCGTTCGCGGCGGATTCTCGTTCTCCGTGATCTGGTGGTCGCTGGCGGCCGGCTTGCACGCGGCCGCGCGCTCGGCCATGCAGTTCTCCATTTTTCGGTTTTGGATGGGCACCGGCGAATGCGGCAATTTTTCCGGAGGAATGAAAGTCGTCTCGGAGTGGTTTCCGGCCAAGGAGCGGGCCTTCGCCGTAGGCATCTTCAATGCGGGCTCCATGCTCGGCTCGCTGATTACGCCGCCGCTGATCGTCTATCTGATGCTGAACTACGGTTGGCGAACGGCGTTCGTTGGCCCGAGTTTGCTGGGCTTCGTGTGGGTCGCGCTCTGGCGGCTCGTTTACCGGCCCCTCGCTGAGCATCCCAAGGTGACCGAAGCCGAAGTCAATTACATTCGCGCCGGACAGCCGGAAAAAAGCAGCGCTCCTCCGCCCAACCTCTCGCTGCTTCAGCATTCCCAGTGCTGGGGACTGATTTTGTGCCGCTTCCTGGTCGGCCCGGTAATTCAGTTTTACTGGGTCTGGATGCCGGAATATCTCTACCGTTCGCGCGGCTTGAGCCTGAAAGAAATCGGACTGTTCACCTGGATTCCTTATCTCTTCGGCGATGTCGGCAGCATTGGCGGAGGCTGGATTGCCGGGGTGTTGATGCGCCGGGGCTTCAGCCTCTATCAGGCGCGCATGATCACCATGTGGACCGGCGCGGCGTGTTGCGCCATGAGCATGGGAGTGGCGCAGGCGACCTCCGCCGCCGGAGCGATCGGTTTCATTTGCCTGGTGATGTTCGGCCACACCTGGCTCTCCGCCAACATGTTCGCGTCGATCTCGGATCTCTATCCAGAGGGCGCAGTGGGCCGCATGACTGCGCTGACCGGAATCGCCGGCGGCATCAGCGGCACGCTGTTTCCCCTGGTCACCGGATTCCTGGTCGATCACGTCTCTTACCGTCCGGTATTTCTCATGGCCGCGATCATGCCCGCCGCCGGAGTCCTCTGCCTCACGCTGCTCAGCCGCAAGTACCAGCGCGTGGTGCTCTGAATTGTGTGGACAGACTTCAATGTGCCCGGTACCAGCGCTGGACGCGTAGCCGTTCCCGCCTTGCGGGCAGAGTGGTACTCTTCCTCAAAAGCTACCGCGGTTTCCCGCCCACAGGGTGGCCTTCGCTCGTGTCTGCGGCGCCGAGACTGGTCTCGTTCGAATGGCAGTCGTGACACGCGTTCCTTATAATCTGCTTCACCTCGGCCGGCGCGGTAAGATCAGCGGTCACCGCTGGAGGAAGGATCGCAGGACGATTAACGGAGAACAACGGACCCGCCGAAGCCAGCTGGAACCACAGTTTTCCAAACACTTCTCTTCAAAATCATGGTTGGCTCACGCTTTTTGCCAGCCCTTCGACGACCGCAATATTCTGGACCAATTCCGCCGGCAATCCGTGTCGGGCTTGAAGATAGGCGGGGGAGTTGTAGGAGATCCAGACCTTTCCGTCGCCATCCTCCCAAACCAGGATCTTTAGCGGAAGATCGATCGCGATGCTGGGAGACGCGATCATCAACGGCGTTCCCGCCTTCGGATTGCCGAGAATCAGGAGCTTGGTGGGGCGCATCTCCAGGCCCGCCTTTTCCGCCTCGCCGCTGTGATCGACCAGAGCAAATAGTTTGACTCCCTTGGCTTGGAGGATTTCTTCCAGCTTCTTCACCGTGTCGTTGACCGACTGATGGCTCGGTATCGTCACCATCCCGTTATCTCGATTCGTGGTCATCGATTTCTCCTGTCGTTAGTTTGACGGCGCCGGCCAGGGAGGAACCGGGAATCACTAGTCATGTGGTTGCTGAGGCCTTCTGCAATGCCTCGACCCCTTGGAGGATCGTCTGGACTACGGCGTCGTCCCCTATCCTGGTATTGATCATCAGATCGAGCAGGTGCCGCGCCGGCCACTCCACTCCGAAATACTCTTTTATATACGCCGCGCGGTCGCGATCCACGGTCTCGACCAGTTCGTTGGCTTCCTCTTCGCTCTTTCCCGTCTCCTGGAGCCGGCGTACCTTCTCGTCGGTGGGAGCGTATACAAAAACATGAAAAGTGCCGGGATCTTCGCGCAGGTAGTAAGCGGAGCCGCGTCCCACAATGACGGCGTTCCCTTCCCTGGCCGCTTCCTTCACGACTCGCTGCGCGGCCTCCCGGACGCAATCGGCGTCTACCATCTTCAGGCGCGGAGCGTTCAGGGTGCCTTCAAAACTGCCCCGCATGAAAGCCTTGAACAGGCGGTAATGCAGTGGGTCCCGGCGTTCTTCATGCTCTTCCACCACGTGGCAGTCGCATTCCATCAAGCTGGCAATGCGGTCGGTAAGCAGACGGTCCCAAAGCTTCCAGCCCAGGCGTTCGGCGAGTTTTCGGGCGATATCCGCGCCGCCGCAGCCGTACTCGCGTTCAATGGTAATGATCCGGATCATCAGACGTCCTCACTTCAACCCACCGCAACCTCTCCGCCCGCGTGTGGATCGTTCTTCTTAACCAGAAGCGCAAGTAAGGTCATCACGCCGGCGCCCACCGCGAGCAACGAATAGGTATCGATATAAGCCAGCGTCTGGGCCTGCGCCTGCATGGATTGGTACATCAGCCCATAGGCATGCGTCTGCGCGTCGGCCGCGCTGATTCCGGAATGCACCAACTGCTGGCTCAGTCCGCTCAGCTGTCCGCGCAAGGCCGGATCCAGGCTGGTGGTGTGCTGCGACAACATGACCTGATGGACCTGGGCCCGGCGCGCCAACAGCGTAGTGACCATCGACGTTCCCACGCCGCTGCCGATATTGCGCATGAAATTAACCATCCCCGCTACGCTGTTCCCTTTCTCACGCGGCGTGTCGGCGTAGGCGATCAGCGAAATGGGCACGAACAGGAAGCCCAACCCCGACGCCTGCGCGACCCGCAGCCACATGGCCGATTGAAAGCTGATCTCCAAATCGAGCCGCATGGTGGAATAGTACATGGCAACGGCCAGCAACAGCCAGCCGAAACCCACAATGTACTTGGCCGGCAATTTCGTGGTCAGTTGTCCCATGATGGGCATCTCGATGAGCAGCAGAACCCCGCTGGCGGAGAGCACCAGCCCGGAATTGAGCGCCGTATATCCCAGCAGCGTCTGCAGAAACTGGGGCATCATCACCAGGCTGCTGAACAGCATGACGCCGAGGATGAACATCATGACGTTGGCGGTGGCAAAGCTGAAATATTTGAACAACCGGACGTCGATGATCGGGTCCTTTTGCCGCCACTCCCAGAACACCAGGGCAACCAGGCAAGTCGCCGAGATAGCGATGAGGGTCACGATGAAACGCGAACCAAACCAATCGTCTTCCTGGCCCTTGTCGAGCAGAATCTGCAGCGCGCCGACACCCAGCGTGAGCAGCGCGATGCCCATGTAATCGACCCGCATCACCGCTCCCTTCATACGCTTCAGGTACGGCGGGTCTTCCACCATTTTGTACGCGAGAAACAGCGCCAGCGCCCCGACCGGAAGGTTGATGTAGAAAATCCAGCGCCACGAATAGCTATCCGTGATCCAGCCGCCGAGCGTCGGACCGATGGTCGGCGCGGTGACCGCGGTGATTCCGTACAACGCGAAGGCCAGGCCGCGCTGTTGTGGCGGGAAGATATCGGCCAGTATGGCTTGCGCCATCGGTTGCAATCCGCCGCCGCCCACCCCCTGCATCACGCGGAACAGGATCAACGCTCCCAGACTCGGGGCTGCGCCGCACAACATCGAGCTGATGGTGAATAGCAGGATGCACAGCAGGAAAAAGTTCTTGCGCCCGAAGATGCTCGCAAGCCACCCGCCCATGGGAAGAACGATGGCGTTGGACGCGAGATACGAAGTCAGCACCCAGGTGCTCTCGTCGTTGCTTGCGCCTAAGTCGCCGGCCAGGTGCGGCAGGGCGACATTGGCGATGCTGGTGTCCAGCACCTCCATGAACGCCGCCATGGCGACCACCACCGCGATCGCCCAAGGGTTGAACTTCGGCTTCCAGGGCTCCGTCTCAGCCATATGCGCTCACTCGACCAGGTATACTTTCGGATCGACCGACATGCCGGGGCGAAGCCGGTGGTCCGCGTTCTGCCCCGGGTCCAGATCAATGCGGACGGGAAGGCGCTGCACCACCTTCACGTAATTGCCGGTGGCATTCTCCGGCGGCAGCAGGCTGAGACGCGAGCCGGCCGCCCCGCCGATGCCCGTCACATGGCCCGAGTATTCGCGTCCGTAAGCGTCCACGCTAAACCTCACCTTCTGGCCCGGCTTCATTTTCCTGAGCTGGGTCTCCTTGAAATCCGCCGTCACCCAAATGTCGTCCAGCGGAACGATCACCAGCAGTTGCTGACCCGGAGAAATATTCTCGCCAAGCTCCACGGTCTTTTTGTTGACGATGCCGCCCACCGGCGCCACGATCGTGCAATAACTGAGGTTTAGCCTCGCCTGGTCCAGCAACGCTTTCTGTTCCGCCAGTTTCGCCGTGGAAGATTTCACTTTGGCGCGGCTCACAGCAATCTGCTGCGGCGCAGTCATGGCTGCCTTGATGGAGGCTTCGGCCTGTTCGATCCGCGCGTCAGCCTGTAGGATGGCCGCTTCCGCGACGGTTACATTTTGCCGCGCCTCATTGACCGAGGCCGTACGAGCAGCCAGCGTGGCCTGGGCAGCGGCTGCGGTCTGCACCGACTGATCGTATATCTGCTGTGAGATCTCGTCCTTGGCGACCAGTTGCCGGTATCGCGCGGCATCGTCCGCGGCCTTCTTGTAATTCGCCTCGGCCTCGTGCACCTGGGCCTCTGCACTTTCGAGACGCGCTTGTGTCGCATTGAGCTGTCGCCGAGCGGCGGTCAAGCCCGCACCCGCGTCTGCGCGCGAGGATCTGGCCGACTGCAGCGTGCTGTCGGTATTGGTGGAAGTAATCGGGACGTCGGTTTGCGAACTCTCGAGCGTAGCCCCCGCTTCCGCGAGATCGGCCTCGGCCTTCGCCACCGCTACTTCAAAGTCGCGCGGATCGATCCTGACCAGCACGTCGCCCTGCTTCACGACCTGCTGATCTTCCACCAGCACCACGCTCACCTGGCCGTTGATACGCGCGCTAATGGCGTTGATGTGACCGTCGACTTGCGCGTCGTCGGTGGCTTCGTAGGAGCCGAAGTATTGCAACAAATAATACCCGCCGACCGCGATCGCCGCCAGCAAAATAACCGGCACGATAATTCGCAACGGGCGGCGCCTGGCTTTCCTTACGGCCCGTTGGGGAGGCGCGTCCATTTTTTTGTCCGCTACGATTGTTTCAGCCATCTCACTTCACCTCTCACTTCACGGCTATAAATTTCTTGATTCCCTGCTCGGCCAGCCCTAATGCCCGCGCCAGTTCGGCCTTGGCGACGTTGTGGGCAAACAAGGCCGAAATCAAGCTGTCATTCGCGGCCGCCACTGACTCTTGCGCCTGCACTACCTCGATGGTGTCGGCCACGCCGGCGGCGAAGCGGTCCCGAGCCTGCAGCAGCGTCTGGTTCGCGAGTTCCAGATTGTCTTGCGCCACGGCGACCTGGTCCGCGGCCGTCCGGATATCCAGGAATGCGGCTCGAACTTGAAAATCGATCTGGCCGCCCAGATCGGCAAGGTCGTCGGAGCGCTGCTTCAACGCCGCTCTGGCTTGTTCCTCATCGCTGCGAATCCGGCCTCCGTTGAAAATGTTGAAATTGATCGCACCGGTCAGCAGAAATACGCCATGCGAGTTGTTGAGCGTAGTTCCGGCGTCTCCGTAATAGCCGTTCGAATCGAGTGTCGGATACCACTCAGCCTGCGCCGCTTTCAATGCCTCCTTCGCGGCCTCCACCAACTTCTTCGCGCTCTGATAATCGGGACGCTGGGCAAAAGCCATGCGCAATGCCTCATCCTGGGTGAGGCCGCTCAGCGGCACAAACGGCACGCTGTCCGCGATGTTGAAGGTTTGTCCGGGCGGCAGGCCAATCACTCTGGCAAGCGACAGCTTGTCTTTGTCGAACGCATTCTGTTGCGCCAGCAACCTCTGCTGCTGGGTCTTGAGTTCCACTTGCGCCCGCAAGACATCGATTCCCGGCGATGTTCCGGCTTTCCTCTGATCCACCGCTCGGTTATAAATGACTTGCGCTGTATTCACCTGCGCCTGGATCGAGTCGACGCGGGAGGTGTCGGCGATGATCTGCAAGTATGCGTTCGTCACACCCTGCACAACCAGGTCCCGCGCGTCCTGCACGGAAAGCCGGGCGGATTCCTCATTGGCTTTCGCCGCACTGAGGGTTTTGCGCGCACTCCAATCGAAAACTTTTGCCGACACGTTGGCTTGTGCGGCCGTGTAGGAGAAAGGCCCCACAATCGTAGGAAACCCCGAAAAGCCGGGAATGGGAGGAAACTTGAAGTGGAAGCCAATCGTTTGCAGGTTCGTTTCCTGCACCGTCTCTCCCAGCGTGCCGTTCACTTGCGGCAGTAAGGCCGACAACGCGCGAGTCCTTTCAGAACGTACCGTTTGGCTGTTTGTGTCGCGAGTCAACAAGCCCAGATTCGTCTGCAGTCCCCGTTGAATCGCGCCATTGAGCGTCAACGCCAGAGGCGTTGCCGACAGAGTGCCAGTCGGAACACTCCCCTGGAACTGTACGCTCTCTTGGCCAAACAGCGGGGATGCAAACAGAACACAAAGGGCGAAAGTTCGCACCCCTGAATGGATTCGACTCAGTCTTGGATGGATTCGCCTTTGTTCCGTTCCAGTCTCACCGCCAAGCAAGCGTTATTTCAGCAAACTGGCAAGGAAAAGACGTGATGCTCGGTAGCGTCTCGCCTGGCGTTCCGAGAATCAATCTAAGTCGTCTGCGCCGTCGATGGTGATCGCCATTACAACTTTCTCGGCCCACGACGATGAGCGCTATTAATCGATGCCGGCGGTTTTCGCCATAGAGGGCAACGGCCTCAAATCGAAGCTGGGTAAGCAGGCGCTCACTGCGTCTCGATTATCCGCTGGCGCAGTTCGTCCTCACTGAGGCCAGGAGCAACGCCGTCCTTTTGTGCTTCGATGCCAACCGCAAGCGCGATTTCCGCGGCAACTCTCCTGATTTCTGCCAGCGGCGGAAGGAGCAACGCGGAAGGGTTTCTAAGGGCAGGCGAATTCGCACCGAGCGCTCGAGCGGCCGCCAACATCATCGGTCAGTGACTCGCGAAGCGGGGGAGACGACCACGCCCAGTCCCATCGCAGGGAAAATGTGAACGTTGTTGCATTGCGCGATCGGAATCTTGCGGCCGCCGTAACTCACGGGCGCAAAAGGAGACCCTGTCGCCACCAGAGCACGCCCGTCCGTCCAGGGAATCAAATCTTCGGCCTTGGCCTCCGATTTGGCAGTGGGATTCGAGAGCGGGAAGATGATTGGCCGCTGGACCTTGCGGGCCATTTCGCGAACAACTGGCTCAGAAAAGGCGCCCCCAACCGTCGAGAGACCGATAAGAATCGTCGCATCGATCTTTCCAATCACGTCGGCAAGACTGATGTGCCCATTGGAACTTCGAGGCCATCCGGAAACGCGGCTCTCCGGTTGGGCATAAACATTCTGCTCCAGAGTAAGGTCCTTCCTGCCTGAGTGGAGAAGCCCATCTTTATCGACTGCTCAGAAATGAGTTCGTGCCTCCTGTTCGGATAATCCTCCGCATTTCATTGCCTCCCTTAAGCCATAGGCAACACCGATCCCGGCTGAACCAGCGCCGAGCCCGACGATCTGTTGGTCCTTCAAACTCTTTCCAGTCACCTTGACCGCGCCCAAGATGGCTCCGAGGGCGACAGCCGAGGTGCCCTGAATGTCGTCATTGAACGTCAATAACTGGTTGCGATAGCGTTGGAGGATCGGCGCGGACACTCGCGTTTGCGGTGCCCCGACTCATTTGCTAGAGGAGGTTTGAGCCGGGCGGCGCTGCTCGTCGAGCGGATCGCGCCTGACGATCCGGGAGAGCACGCGTTCTTGCGCGTCCAGCGCCGCCGACTGGCGGCTCAGGCCGATCACGCTCGCGCGCATGCGTCTGGCGCCTTGAGGCGCTTGCTATCACTCGCAACACATTGGAGTCGGGATCAGGACAGTTGTGATGATTCGCCCTCATGCGGATCATATTTATTTGACTCTGTATTGATCATGGATTAAGATCCACCAAAGCTAGAGCACGAAGCTAGGGCTCGCAGAATTGGCCACGACGCCGACCTCCAGACCGCAGGAGTCATATCTTTACGTTGGGCGCTTTGGAACTCTAGAGAAGTTTGCGTGGAGGTTCCAACGATGCTGAAGCTGAATGGGATGATATGCTCCTTGGCGCTGTTGTGCGGCTTGGCGGCAGGCCAATCGCCGGACTGCGATCTCCAAGGCTACAAACCGATGGACGGGCTCAAGGCCGAGGCTCGCGGAAAGGCTGTGGAGTTCGCCTGGCGCGGCGAAGGCGGGCAGGAATTGCGCGCGGCATTTACCATCCAGGACGGCCAGCCCCAGGTGCAAGAGTTGGCGGCGCGAAAAAATGGCCAGTGGGTTGTATTAGGGAACGCCCTCCAGCCGGAGTTCCACGTAACCAGCGGCAAGCGGCGCATGTCGATGGCGCAGGCCACTCAATTCAAGCTCCTCAATATTGAGATCACACCGCAACTGTACGACAAGGAAAAGTGGATGACGTTCTGGGATGCGCCCTTAGTCGTCCCTGGAGTTGCCGGCAAAGGTGATTCGTACCCTCTGCCAAGAGACCCAAGCGAAGTGAAGCGTGCCTCGGCCACTTTCCATTCCGACAGTTGCCGGGTCAAAACGGAAGGCGCGAGATTATCCGTGACGTTTTCCGGCCTGGAAATGGGCATTTTCTCCGGCGAACTGCAGTACACGGTTTACCGCGGCTCCAACCTGTTGCGCCAGGAGGCCATCGCTCAAACCAGTGAGCCGAGCGTGGCGTACATATACAGCGCCGGTCTGAAAGGGTTCGACATCGCCAGGCACCCGGCGGTGGTATGGCGGGACTCGGCTCGCGCATGGCAGAAGTATGAGTTCGGTGGCGACATGAACACAGAACCCGTGGCGTTGCGCGCCCGCAACCGGCTGGCCATTGTGGATGTAGGAACCGGATCGCTGGCTGTTTTCCCGCCTCCGCACAAGTTTTTCTTCGCGCGTGAAGACGAAGTGAATCTGGGCTACGTTTATTACCGCAAAGACAGTGACAACGCATTTGCCGTGGGAGCCATGCAGCCCGAAAAGGGAGAGGGCTATC
>Ga0326727_10014177_pt1 | contig 17462 bp, 14 predicted proteins | sample MB2enrmetagenome_FD_207643 | JGI IMG/M metagenome (GOLD analysis project Ga0326727, IMG submission 207643) | Lab enriched peat soil microbial communities from McLean, Ithaca, NY, United States - MB29MY | ecosystem: Environmental > Terrestrial > Soil > Wetlands > Peat | place: USA: New York...
GTACCGATTGCCACGGCAAACACCGTATGGCGGTCCGTACCCGCGAATGGGACAAGGAGACCGGCAAGCTGCTCAAGCAGAAGTGAACCCGGACAGCGAAACCTGGGGATACTTCCGGAACGAGTTACCGAGGGCGAGAAGCTCTCCCTACGAGTCCAAACTCGTCATGCAAGGTTCTTGAAACGTGTCCAGGGGCGTTGAGATCACTTCCGCCCAAGCCTGTAGAGTCTGTGGCCTACAAACAGGACCCAGACTGTCGTGAGAACGGAAGTGAAAATTATGGTTACCCTCAGAGCACTGACAAAAACGGGGCCTACGACCGAAAGAACTCCAAGAATGCCGGTGGCCAAGCCCAAGTAGGCGGTGCTTTTGCGGAAGATTCCATTTAACATGACGAAGCCAGTCATGAGAATCCCGACGGCGAGGACGAGGGTATTGTAGACAAACAAAAGGCTCGACTCCAGCACCACCGATGGGTACCCCGCAGCCGTGATAACGGCCGCTCTCTGAGCTTCGCTGGCGGCGTTGGCGTACTTGCTGCTGAGCGTGATGAGCACGGCGTAGTTTGTCCAGGTGATTGCCAAGTCCAGGACGATGAACACGGCCACGCACGCAGTTGCCAACAGCATGACGTCTCGGTTGACCTCTTTCAAGGCGATGTAGAGCGATAACGCGACAGGTACGAAGAGGAAGTCCGTCAGGACGGAGATCCCCAGGATAGCCCACCACGCCGTCGTATTCCCCGCCAGATAGGCGAGCCGCGCCTCGACGCCACTCGGTGGAGCTCCTATACGAACATACAACGCGATGATGAGAATATACGCGACGCCTAAGGAGAGTGCCGAGATGCCGCCAGCTCGATACAACCATCTCCCATCCGCGTCAACCGCACCGATCCTCATTTTCTACAAGCTCTCCTTCCTCCCTAAAGAGTACACCGAGAAACCGATCCGGCACGGGTGCCCGAACCGATAGCGGGATCTTAGAGGCCGCGAAGCGACATGCAGTTGTAGTGTGCTATTGCTCCGCGGTTTATGATCGAGTAAGCTAGATTCACAGGGAGCCCGATTATGCTGGTTTCCCGTCGGAAACTCGTGGGTCTCGTGTCACTGGCAGTGGCCCAGAAGATCCTCTCGGCCGGTGCATCCCGCTCCGCTAGCGTTTCGAAACGTTTGGTGCTGATCACGACAGGGGGTATCCGGCGTCAGGAGAGTTTCTCCCAAGAGGGCGTGGCAAACATCCCGCACCTTGTCAACGACCTGTTTCCGCAGTCACTGTTCTATCCGTTCACGGTGAACGAAGGAGTCACCTCGCACTTCAATACCATCTCCAGCATGCTCACCGGGGTCTGGCAGCACGTCGACGACTGGGGATCGCAGCAACCGGCGAGCCCCACGCTGTTCCACTACCTCCAGCGCCAACTTCATGCCGACGCAGACCAGACCTGGGTGGTGACCAGCAACAAGCAGCTCACCGCCAACATCAGTCCCGGAGTGAACGTCATTCTCTCGAAGCAGCTGATGGTAGAGGCGGTGGAGCGCATCATCAAGGGCCAGACCTTGCGCACGCGTCTCGAACGGGAGCAGATTCTCCAGGAGATGACGGCCGTGCTCGAGACGGACTATGAACGCGTTGGATTTGGCGTGCCATCCGCCTCGGCGTTCCAGAACCCGGAGGTGAAACAGACGTTCGTCGCCGCGCTGGCGAACTTCATCCACGGCCCCAATGCTCCCACCAGCGGCGACGAGCTGACGTTCATGATCGCCCGCGAAGTGCTGCAGCGCTTGGCGCCGGCCATGCTGATGCTAAACTTCTCAGACATGGAGGTGGCTCACTCCGGGTCGTACTCCCTTCACTTGGCCGGCATACGCCGGGCCGACGAGCTGTGCCATCGGATGTGGCAGTTCATCCAGAGCAATCCGGAATTGAGCGCGACTACGTCGCTGGTGATTATGGACGAGTTCGGCCGCGATCCGGACGGATCGGGCACCAACGGCTTCTTCAACCACCGCACCGATACCGAATGCTGCCGCATGACGTGGAGCATGGTGCTGGGCGCGAGCGTGAAGAAGCCCCAGCTCGTCGAACGTGTGGTGCGACAGGTTGATATGGCGCCGTCCATCGCGAATTGGATGGGCTTCGAGTGCGAGAACTCGATGGGCTCCGTCCTGCCGGAATTCCATGGGTGAGAGTGCAAGGCCGGCGGCGCAGGACCTGATCGCACGGCTACCGCGCTCGTTCGGCCCATCGCTCAACGACCAACTGGCACAGTGGGACCTGTTATTCCCCGCCGAGCAGCGCCGGTTGCAGGCGCAGATCGGCTGGCTGGCACGGCTGCCCGCCCACGAATTCGAGCAACTGTTCCAACCCATCGTGGAGCTCGAGGCGAAGATGGACTTGCCGCGCTGGAATCCCGGTACGCGCGGTATGTCCGTCACCGACGCGGGCATTCTGGCACGGTCGCCGTACTATTCGAAGTGGCGGACCGAGGTCGAAAAGGCATTCGCGACGATCGACGCGAGCACGGCGTCATCAGGCGCCCTGCAACCGGTTCCGCGCCTGGTCGCCTCGATCCTTCCTGCGGGTCTGCCGGCGTCCAAAGACCCGCTGTGGCCCACGCTCGCCCGGCTGGGGACGTGGATCCCGCTCGAAACACCGTTCGGCGCGTCGCTCGCGACCTTGACGGCCGCGCTCCTGGCACGTAAGCGCCCGGCCGGACTCGAAGATATCGAAAGTACCTGGATCTTCGAGTGCGATTCGCAGTTCACTGGGGCGGCCAGTGCGCCGGATGAAACGGTTCTCTCGTGGGCGGCGCTCGAACCCCTGCGAAGGGAGTTTCTGAAGCGATTGAACACGGTGCAGCGCGATCTCAAGTCGCTCGATTCGACCAACGACGAGTTGAAGCGCTTGGACATCGCGCGTGGGATGCCCGCCGCCATCGCGCGCGAGCCGCGGGTGCGCGAGTTCGTGCGAGGCTTGCTGCTGAGCGGCAACGGTTCTCTCGTGTTTCCGAATTCGTTTGTGCAGTGGGGCGCCTCGGAAGCGCTGCGGCGGGCCCAGCCGCAGGTGCTGCTGGCGCACTTCGGCATGCGCCCGAAATTGAAGCCGTTCAGCAGTCTGGTGCTGTTCGAGGACCAGCAGCGATCCAATCCCACCCCCGACGCGGACGACCCGGCGGGAACGCTGGTGGATGCTCTGATGCTGGCCAAATACGTATACCTGGCGGCGCAGCGCATGACGCCCTACCAGGACCGGACGCTGACTTTGCTGACCGGCGAAGACCTGGACAGAGTGCTGCTCATCGGGGCGAAGCCCCCCGAGACCTCCGGACGCCTTTCTCCGGAGCGCCTGACAGCATTCGCGTTGAAGTGGATGGAATCTGAAGGATGATCCACGAATTCGTCCCATGCGAACTCCGGGCGCCTCGACCATCCGGATGAAATGCGGGCCGTGGCACCAAACCGACATTCAGCTTGAGGAGATGGTATGAAAAATGAGAGCGGATTATCGGATTCTCTTAGCCGCCGCAGCTTGCTGGGGCAGGCGGTTGGCGCGGCCGGCATACTATCGGCATTGGGATCTACGGGCCAAGCCAATCCGCAAGCGCCGCCGGCGGGCGGCGGCCGCGAGGGTCCCCGTACGAGGGATTCATTCGACTTCGGCTGGAAGTTCTTCAAGGGGGACGCGCCAGGCGCGCAGCAGCCGAATTTCGGTGATGCGAGCTGGAGCGGCGTGGACCTGCCTCACGACTGGAGCATCGAGGGGCCTTTCCGTGAGCAGCCGGCTCCGGCGAGGATTGCCGCATCTTTGCCCACGGGAATCGGCTGGTACCGGAAACACTTCAGCATTCCCGACCCTTACCGAGACAGAAAGGTTGTCATAGAGTTCGACGGCGTGTATCAGCTCAGCGAGGTGTGGATCAACGGTCAATACCTCGGCAAACGGCCGTACGGGTACATCAGCTTTTGCTACGACCTGACTCCCCACCTGAAGTTCGGCGCCGATAACGTGATTGCGGTCAAAGTGGACAACTCCCATCAACCTAACTGCCGCTGGTACTCGGGCTCCGGAATTTACCGGCACACCTGGTTGCTGGTGACGAACCAAGTGCACGTCGCCTACTGGGGCACCTTCGTGACCACGCCCCAGGTGGACATGGAGTCTTCGATCGTCCGGATCAACACGAAGGTTCAGAACGAAGGCGGGAGCGATGCCGCGTGCACGCTGACCACCAGCATAGTGGACCGGGATGGGAAAGTGGTCCAGATCGCGGAGGCGAGCCAGACCATCGCGGCGAAGGGCGGAGAATACGAGTTCGTACAGCAGGTGCGGGTGGCCAAGCCGAACTTGTGGTCGCTTGAGAATCCCTATCTTTACAAGGTGCGCAGCACGGTGAGGGAAGGAGAACGGGTTGTTGACGAGTACGACACGGTTCTGGGGATTCGAGCCATTGCATTCGACTTGGAGAGGGGGTTCCTGCTGAACGGCCAACAGGTAAAACTGAACGGCGTGTGCCTGCATCACGACGGGGGCGCCGTGGGAGCGGCGGTGCCGGAGCGAGTCTGGGAACGCCGGCTGGAAATCTTGAAGGCAATGGGCTGCAACTCCATTCGCACCTCTCACAATCCTTACTCTTCGGACTTCATGGACCTGTGCGACAAAATGGGTTTCGCAGTGATGAATGAGATCTTCGACGAGTGGAAGGTCACCAAGGTGGAGTACGGATACCCGATCTACTTCGACGAATGGTCGGAGCGGGACGTAACCAGCTTCGTCCATCGAGACCGGAACCACCCTTCTGTCGTGCTGTGGAGCGCGGGCAATGAGATCCCCGAAGACAACGTCCCGGCCGGCGTTGAAACCCTGAGGCGGCTGACTGAGATGTTTCACAGGGAAGATCCTTCCCGACTCGTCACTGCGGCTTCCTGGAAGATTGCTCTGCCGGGTCCGGGCCCTGCGATGGAAGAGTACCTCAAACTGCAGGACGTGGTTGGCTACAACTATGGCGAGTTCGGGCGCGACCGTGATGAGAAATACTACAGTGTCGACCGGGCTGCGTTCCCTAAAAGAAGGTTCATCGGCACGGAGGATGCTTCCATGTCGATTGGCGCTCCCGTGCGAGATGACCCTCAGAGGGGTGGCGAGAACCGTTTCAGGCCCGATATCGAGCAGTTGTGGAAGTTCGTAAGGACCTACGACTACGTGTCCGGCGACTACATGTGGACAGGTATTGACTACCTGATGGGCACCGAATTCCCACGGAGGACCGCGCAGTCTCGCGGGTCCGTGTGGCCGGAGAAGAGCGCAGATTGCGGTGTGCTGGATACTTGTGGCTTCGAAAAGGATGGTTACTATTTCTATCAGAGCCAGTGGATGGATAAGCCGATGGTCCACGTGTTTCCGCACTGGAACTGGAAGGGGAAGGAAGGAGAAGTGATACCGGTGCTCTGCTACACGAACTGCGATACCGTCGAACTGTTTGTGAACGGTAAGTCCTTCGGCGTGCAGGGCTATTGGTTCCCCAAAGTGAGGCGCGATGGCTCTGTTGCCCGGAGCAGAGCCCCACGGACCACGTTGGATCTGCACCTGACATGGACTGTGCCCTATCAACCGGGCACGTTGAAAGCCGTGGGCACCAAGGACGGGAAGGTGGTCGCCGAGGTTGAGATCGCAACTACGGGAGAACCGGCGGCTATTGGACTCTCCGTTGACCGGGAAGCCATAGCGGCTGACCGCCGGGACGTCGCTCATGTCACGGTGAAGATACTCGACGCGCAGGGCAGGGTGGTGCCGGTTGTGGACAATGAGGTCGCCTTCGAGATTCAAGGCGAGGGCAAGATCATAGGGCTGGACAACGGAAATCCGGTGAGTCATGAGGATTTCAAGGGAAAGAGCAGGAAAACTTTCAATGGGCTGTGCCTGGCCATCGTGCAATCGACCGCCAGACCGGGCCGGATTCAACTGACTGCGACTTCGCCCAGGCTGAAATCAAGCAGCGTCGTTATCAATACGAAGGTGTAAGTTGGCACCGGCGCGGGGGCTGCGCATTGGCACAGTCGGCGGCCTTGGGTAACCGCATAAAATGAATTTATGAAGAATTATTGGCTCGGCATTCTCGCCATCGTGAGCCTCGTTAGACCGCTTGCGGCCGCACCGCTCGACGAAGCAACGCGCCGTCTGGCTCGCGACATCTTTCAACAGCTTATCGAGATCAATACGACGGATTCTGTGGGCAGCACGACGATCGCGGCCGAAGCCATGGCCAAGCGGTTGCTCGACGCGGGGTTTGCATCGGAGGACGTGAAGGTCCTGGGCCCAAATGACCGAAAAGGCAATCTGGTCGTCCGACTTCGCGGGAGCAGTGGGTCAGGCAAGCCGATCCTGATCATCGGCCACCTGGATGTGGTGGAGGCGCGACGCGAAGATTGGACTACTGACCCCTTCCACTTTGTCGAAAAAGACGGCTACTTCTACGGACGCGGGGCGCAGGACATGAAGGTGAACGATGCCATTCTGGTCACCACGTTCATCCGGTTCCATCGCGAAGGCTACCGCCCGGATCGCGATCTTGTCCTCGCATTGACCGCCGACGAGGAGGGCGGGAAGTCGAATGGTGTCGATTGGCTGCTGAAGCAGCATCGCGATCTGATCGCGGCCGAATTCGTGTTGAACGCCGATGCGGGCGGAGTTACTACTCTGAAGGGAAAGCCCGTGAATGTGGACGTGGAGGCCAGCGAAAAGCTGTACGCCGATTTCCAATTGAGTGCGACGAATCCGGGCGGACACAGTTCCTTACCCGTCCCGGATAATGCGATTTATCACATCGCCGATGCGCTGGGACGCCTGGAACGGGCGCCGTTTCCGTTCGAGCTGAACGCGGTGACGCGGACCTATTTTGAACGACGCGCCGCGCTTGAGACCGGCCAGACGGCGGCCGATATGAAGGCAATTCTTCAAATACCTGCCGATGGCGCCGCAGTTGCCCGTTTGTCCGTCGATGCGCGGTACAACTCGACGATACGCACCACGTGCGTCGCTACACGACTGAACGCGGGGCACGCGAACAATGCGTTGCCGCAACTCGCCCAGGCGAACGTCAACTGCCGCATTCTGCCGGGGCATTCGGCCGAAGAGATCCGGCAAGAGTTGGTGGGAATTTTCGCCGACCCGAAGATTGTAGTCCGGTACGTGGACGACGCGGGGAACGTTTATGATCGCACTCCGGACAGGAACGCGTTTCCGCCCATTCCGCCTCCCGACGAGATCCTGAAGCCGTTGGCGCGGATCGCCGCCGAGATGTGGAATGGGGTGCCGGTGATCCCCGACATGGAAACCGGAGCCTCCGATAGCATTCACACGATGGCCGCTGGCCTGCCGAGTTATGGTGTCAACGGAGTCGCCATCGATCAAGACGACGTTCGGGCGCACGGCCGGGATGAGCGCGTGCGGGTCAGTTCCTACTACGATGGCGTAGAGTTTTATTATCGTTATCTGAAGGCTCTGACCTCGCCGCAATGAATCGGAGGAAGCGCCGAGCCCCTTGGCCGGATGAAGCGCGGCGATCTTCTGCGTTATTTCTTTGCGGCTTGGGGAGTTGTAGACCAGGGCACCGTTTGATTCTACAAAACATAAACGCGTAGCATCCACCAGACCAGAAACAGGGCTATGATGGCGACTACAAGATAGCGAATCCACTGGCGGGCGGTTTTCGGTTCGGTGCGGTTGTCCACGCGTTGATCGTAGCAGGTTGGAAGCCAGGACTGAGCCGAAGCCGAGACGCCGGGCGGAGCGCCGAAGACAATCGGGCCGACATCAGCATCCTCTGGTGAATAGCACCGGTTACCGGCATGGCAGACCGGCTTCCCCTCTGGTACTATCAGTCCCTTCGTCCCATATCCTCTGTTATCTGTCCGTCGCTAACAAGGGCGGACATTGTTTGAGGGTCGGCCTGCTGACAGACTTCAAACGAACATCGACGTAACCGGCGCATCGGTCAGGAGCGCCGATTCCGAAGCTGATCGACGGAAGAAGGGGTGCCGAAAATGAAATACCGTACATTACAGTTGTCCTGCGAATGCGGTCGGGTGCCGAAGCAAATATCAGCGGTTAGCCTCTCGCCAACCCATGCCCTCGTGATTGACTGGCGCTGCCCCCGCTGTCAAAAGATGATGCGCATAGTGAAGCCGCTCTCAGATTGTTGGCGAGAGTGCTTTGCCGAGGAATCAGCAAATACACCGCGGGCGACCGCCGATCTGACAATTGATACGCCGGATGACCGCAGCTTCCTGCACAGCATCGGAGTCACGTACTCGGAAGAATAAGAAGATCGCGCTGCTGATCCCGCCACCGCAGATAGATGAGATAGCCTATAACGCCATTAGTTCCGTCAGCCGTTCCGGGAACCCCGGATACCCCAGGGTCTCGATGGAAGCGATCCGCTCGTCGCTACTGATGTCAATTGCCATCAGCGTTGTATGACTTGCGTCGCCCACGTATGATCGGCGGCGGTGTGTATAGTTGCGCATACCTCCTGTCCGCAGCGACACCGGTCATAAAACCCATAGCTCGGCGATCTGTCGGGCGAGCGCGGCCTCGCCGCACGCCGTTAGAACCCCGCACTGCCTCGCGGTATTTGGGCGCAGCCTATGGCGACATAGCGATTGGAAACTTCATGACGGAAGCGATCTACCCCAGTCTTCTGGGCTAGGACCCGCGCTATTTCCGGCACGGTGCGGGCAGCGGTTGGTCGCGCCTGCTCTATGCCGTAGGCCAGATCTTCTGGACCCACACCGACCGCGGAACATCGCAGTTCAATTTTTCGAAGTGATCGGCAATTCCACCGCGGTGGCGATTTCCAACGCGTATTGTCCGGATCACCGCACCGCAGCCAATGCCGGATCCAAGCCGGCAATCCAATTGGCGCTCGATACTGCCGGCAACGTCATGAAGGAGTTCTGGCCCGATCTGAACCGCAAGCTCAGCCGCAAACATCGCCACAGAGCTTTACCCGAGTAGACCGCGATATGGAGCTACTGGTGACGGTGGAGTGGACGAGCTTTGCCCCCGGGTGCGTTGCTCTATTTGCGTTGGAAAACGAGGGTGATCGGCTTGTGCTCCGGTCTGACGACGCTGACAAGCATGGTTTCGTTCGGGGCGCTCTGGTCGCGCGCGAAGGCAGAGAACCCGAAGAGAAAAGTCGCCAAGACGGCTCCCGTAATTGTAGCGGTTGAATATATCCTCATGATTTCCTTTTGGCGCCTTGGCGCCGACGGAATCGTAAATAGCGTTGGGAATGTTAGAGCACGCGCGGTACCGTCTTGGGCCTTTTTAGGGAACCCCTGCCGCTCCCGGTCCGACCAACGACAAGGCCGCCTTTGTGATTTAGCGAGCGACGTCCGCCCCGAAAGCCGCGTGTGCAGAATCCGCATAACCGGTGCACCTTTTGCTCCGCGAGCCCAGTTGTCAGAACCGCATTCCACGACAATCTTCGCCACATTCTCAGATTCCGGCTGGGATGTAATCTGGGATGTAATCTTGTTCGCGAGCAGGGATTCTGTGCCTCGCAGATTCTGTGACTCGCGCTCACCTGCATGCCTCGGTCGACAAAGGAGATGAAGAGGATCCGGTGTTTGACAATGGGGACTCCACTTTCATCCGCACATTTCGGTCCGCGAGGCGCCTGCCAGTCTTATTCCTAAGCGCTTGGACAAAAGGATTCGATAGGCCATCCGGCGCGGACTTCGGGTTGCATTGCTTTAAAGTGAGTTGCAATCGAGGTAAGACTAATGAAACCAATTGAAGTTCTAAGAATAGCAAGTCTGCTCTTGCTTCCCGGAGCCATTGCTCCTGCTTACGCACAGGGGCAACGCGAGCAGGAGAAGCAACCAGAGCAGAAGCAGCAACAGGCCAGGCCGGCGCAGCCGCAACGCGCGCAGCAACAGGCTAAGCCAGCCCAGCAGCAGCGTGCACAGCAGCAGGCGAAGCCAGCCCAGCAGCAGCGCGCGCAGCAGCAGGCGAAGCCAGCCCAGCAGCAGCAGCGCGCACAGCAGCAGGCGAAGCCAGCCCAGCAGCAGCGCGCACAGCAGCAGGCGAAGCCAGCCCAGCAGCAACAGCGCGCACAGCAACAAACCAGGCCGGCGCGGCAACAACAGGCTGACCGAGCACAGCCAGCGGCAGGCCATGGGCGGATTCCTGACGACCGCTTCCGTGCCAGTTTTGGTCGTGGCCACACGTTTCACGTGAGCCGCTCCGATTTCTCCGGCCAATCGCGACGTTTTCAATACGGCGGTTTTTGGTTCGCCCTGGTTAACCCGTGGCCCACGGCATGGCTCTACACTGATAGCGTTTACGTTGATTACATAAACGGAGGGTATTTCCTTTGCAATCCCGTCCATCCAGGCGTGTATCTTGCGATCACCGTGGGTTGACACATCGGCCTTAGCCGGCGGTGGTCACAGGGAATTCCAGCTCAGCTACCGGCTCGCGGTCTCCGCAAAACGCAGCACTTGATGTCCTGATAGACAGCTCGCGGATGCCGCTGGAATTTAGCTATGCGCAGTCAGGGGACGGTGCATAGCGTGAAAGCGCAGTACAGATGGCCGCCGCACGGGGAAAGCCCGGTTCGCTTTGAAGGGCGAGGGCGCTTGCTTGGCCGGCTGCGGCCAATGCTGAAAAGAACCGGCTGGAAAAAGACAGCGATGGGCAGATGGCAGCGAGATTCAGGATCTGCACTTGAGTGCGAGATTTGCCATGGGTCGGGCCTTCGGCGGCGGCGAGTGGTCTGGTGAAACTTCAGGTCAGGAACCGCCCTTGCTTTTGATCTGTACCTCAACGCCGCGGGCCGGGCATGCCCGGCCTACCGCCCCGCGCGCTTCGCCCAGTCAGGGAAGGAATCACCCGATCGTGGCCCTATCCGTGCAGTCAATCCCAAGGTCGCCGAAAACCCCTGCGGGGTAAGCGGGACGAATTGAGAGGTCGAAATGAAGATGATCACAGTGGCAACTTGCAGTCTTGCTCTCGGGGTGTTGTGCCTGAGCCTGGCTCCGATGGTTTCAGCAGCCGATAGGTTGGACCAGGCGGGCATCAAAAGCGCTCAACAGAGCCTGAGTGACAAGGGATTCTATCACGGGAGCGTCGATGGCAAGACCGGCCCCCGTACGCGAGCCGGCATTCGCGAATATCAGAAATCGGAAAGCCTGCCGGTGACCGGACGCCTCGATGTGGCGACGGCTGGCAGACTGGGAGTGGTTCCGGAATCCGAGGGCGCCGACTTCAAACAGGCGGGTCGGGACGTTGGCAAAGGTGGCCGGGACACGGGCCACGAGATGAAGGAAGGCAAGCCTTTGGCGGCCGGCAAGGAGTTCGGCCAGGAGGTGGGACATGCGGGCAAGAAGGTTGGACAGGGCGTCAAGAAGGCCGCGAGTCCTAGCGACAGCGAGAAGCAGAACCCCTAACCCGGCATAGCCGGAACCAAAACAGGTCGTGTGTATGATGCCTGAGTGGGCTTGACGCTGCTGACGGAACGCTACGCTGATCGCGGGGGTGCTTTCCTGCTGGGACCGGATCATCCAGACGGGTGGGGATCGATTGGGTTTTCTCGGTTCAAGACAACGGTCCCGGCATAAAACCCACATTCAAGGCCGGTTCTTCGAGGTTTTCAGGCGCCTGCACGGAAGAGAATACCCGGGGAACGGACTGGGACTTGCATTCTGCAAGAAGGCCATCGAGGGGCATGGTGGGCGAATCTGTATCGAGTCGACGCCCGGCGTCGAGTCGACGTTCTATTTCACTCTGCCCGCGGCCGATTAATTCTCACGCCACCAGGGGCATCGCCTCCGGCTTGGCACGAACCAGTTCCTGAACATGTTCCACGGCCTCCGCGAGGCTGGTGGACAGGCGATCGGGTTGCGTTCGCTCGAAACGCGCCATGGCTTTCTGTGTATCGCCGCTGAATCCCCAGACGCAAATCACCACCTTGAGCTTCGGGAACCGTTCCCGGATCTGCCTGCACATGGCCCGCGCCGGCGCAAACGCATAAGGAGGCAACGCTGAGATGCAGACCACGTCGCCGGGGTCGGATTCAGTCGACGCCAGACATTCATTGGGCGAAGATCCAAGGATGGGAAAGGACAAGGTCGCGTACCCCTTTTGCTCCAGGATCTGCGCCAGCATTGCGGACATGATCTCATCGGCCCGATCATAGGCGGGAAGACAGACTATTCTGTGGTTCAGATGTTCAGCGGTGTCCGCTGTCGCCGTTGTGTCAGCCAGTTGATGCTCGGAAAGCTCGACAACCATTTCGTTGATGCTGAGGAAGAAAAACTCCTCCCTGGCTGCGCCAAGTGCGCCTTTGTGCCTATCCTGTTCGGCCATACTCAAAGCCGGGACCAGCACCGAGTCGTACAACTCCACCAGGGGCCTTCCTTTGAGAAACTTATCGACAACGCCCTGCGCTTCCAATTGATCCATCGCCAGTAACCGCTGGTAGATCTGGGCGTCGGCCGCGAGGACAGGCTCATCTCCCAACAGGGTATGCAGAAAAGAGAGTTGCGGGAAATAGCGTCCCACAACCACGACACAAACCGTCAGAGGGGTGGACAGGATCAGGCCTGCGGGCCCCCACAAAACGGTCCAGAAGACAGCGGTCACAAGCAGCGCAAGGGAAGAGATCCCCACGCGGGTGCCGTAGAGCCAGGGCTCAACGAAGTTGGCGGTGATCAGTTCGAGGCCCGCGACCAGAGTGAATACGAGCAGTGGCCTCAGCCATCCATCGAAGACAGCCAACGAGAGGGCCAGCGGTAACGTCGCCGCAACCAACGTTCCCACGTACGGCACATACCGCAGCATGCCGGCGAACACTCCCCATAGCGCTGGATTCGGTACGCCAATGCAGTAAAGACCAAAACCAAACAGCGTTCCAAAGCTGGCATTGACCAGAAACTGCATCAGCAGGTATCGGCTGACGCGGCGGGACGCGTCGTCGAGGGCCTGGGTCATGAGGTTCAACTGACCGATCCCGGCCAGCCGCAGAAGGCGGTTTCTGAGGTCTTCTCTCTTCAACAGCATGAAGACCGTAAAGATGAGGACCATTCCTGCCCGTCCTAGAGGCGCAAGAACGGGCGTTCCCCAATCGCGAAGTTCCGCCCATCCGCTGGCTGAGGGTTGGATGATTCGAACGGGGGTAGGAGCCACGGTCGAGGGCGGTACGTTTGGTTTGTTCTGCTTCCGGCCCTGTGGAGCCAAGGCCGCGGCTGGCGCGGTGGGAGTAGTGAATACCTCGACAATCTTCTGCACGCTCTTGGCGACTTGGCCTATCTGTCCCGTCGCCGGGAGGTGAAAAGCTTCAATCCTGGCACGAATGTTCTCACTGTATAGGGGGACCTGATTGGCGACGTCAACCAACTGTGTCGCGATGATCCAGCTAATGCCGCCAGCCACTGCGACCGAAACCAGGACGGTGGCGAGAACCGACGCGACGCGGCCGGCGTGCAGTTTCTGGAAGCGCGCCACCACTGGAGTCAACAGAAACGTCAACGTGAGAGCGAGTGCGAAGGGGATCAGGATTTCGCGCGCGAAGTAGAGTGCCGCGATGGTTCCGATCACGACAATCGCGCCCACATTACCTCGGAGCTTGGGCGGGGGGGCAAGCCCCGCCGGAGGCAGGTCGTGTTTCATAGGTTACGAAGGATCTTTTCCACGCGTGGCCTGGACGCCCTTCAGAATCGCAAGACCCAAGAGCACAATCGCCCCCACCGCGATCCAATGAGCGGCTACATGCAGTATTACAGCTCCATAGATCAAACCGCCGATCAAGATCACGAAGCCGAGAATGTAAATTCCGAATGACACGCCATTCCTCTTTCGCGCCCGCCAACACGGAGCCATCGCCATTTCAGAAGACGCACGCCTCTGTCACGGCCCTAGGAGATCGCCGTCCTCCCTGGCCGGCGACGCGATCACCTCCGCGATCGGGTTTGCGTCCTTGTAGTTGCCCTTTAGGAATCCTCGACCTTATGATGCAGTCTTCGCCAGGGGCATCTCCGGCTCGTTGACCAGTTCCTCGAAGAGGTCGACTCCGCCCCACCTGTGCCCTGGCGTCACTTCGGGGACCAAGTCAAAAGTCCAGAGAGCGCTACCCGCGCCAACGAGAATATCCCCAGCCACTACCGCCGAGCAGAAACAGTACCAAAAGAACAATCAACAGGGTCGTCATTTTTCACCTTTTCTCCAATCCAGTCCAGTACTGTGCACATTGGGAGCCGTAGCTGAATGTGTGCAAACACAAGGCAGAAACTGGGATTCGGCAAGTTATGATGTGCAAGTCTTGCCGCCCGGAAGGCAAGAAGTGCTGCAAGCTCGGGTACGGGGGCGCAAGTGGCAGAGGCCTGGGAACGGCCCGCAACTTGCCCACTCGTACATATGCGTCTGACTTATCTGCTCGTGATAACTACCTCGATTCTGGCGCTGGCCGACGCGAACGCAGCCGGACCGGCGAAAAGCCGTGCTGGTGTGTCGGCCGGCGGGAGTCTTGCTACCAACGAAATAGAGGACTCAACGAAGACCGGCGCGGTGGGGCCGGGAGCGACGGGGCCAAGGGTGGTGCGGGCTCAGATTCTTCTGGACCGTGCCAGGTTCTCGCCGGGCGAAATTGACGGCGTCTACGGCGACGATCTCGGGATTACGGTCAAAGGATATCAGGAGAGCCACGGTCTGAAGCCGACTGGCACAATTGATGCCGAGATGTGGCGCCTGCTCGATAGCGACGCCGGCCCTGTCCTGTTGACTTACACGATTACCCAGGCGGATGAGAAAGGCCCGTTCCTGCCACTACCGGCCGACGTTCAGGAAAAGGCGAAGATGAAGTGGCTCGGCTTCGAAACCCCGGAAGAGGAACTGGGCGAGAGGTTCCATAGCTCGCCTAAGCTGCTGGCCGAGTTGAATCCCGGCAAGAACCTGGACACGGCAGGCGAGCGGATCACCGTGCCGAGTGTGCGGCACGCCGCCGGTCGCCTGGCGCTTCGGGTGGTGGTGTCGAAGTCAAAACGCACCGTAATCGCCTACGGCGCCGGCGGCAGGGAACTGGCCCAGTATCCGGCCACGATTGGGGACACGCACGATCCGCTGCCGATTGGTCATTGGACCATCACGAGCGTTGTGCACTATCCGTGGTATAACTATGACCCGGAGCACTTCTGGAACGCGGACCCGAAACAAGCGAAAGCTGTACTCCCGCCGGGTCCGAAGAATCCCGCGGGGGCAGCGTGGATCGGACTATCGAAAGAACACTATGGAATCCATGGGACGCCGGATCCGGCGCATGTCCGGCACGGTGAATCGGCCGGGTGCATCCGGCTGACGAACTGGGACGTGAATTCTCTGTCGCATATGGTTCGGCGCGGCACACCGGTCGTGCTGGAGGAATAGTGTTGAGGCTCTGCGTTTCGATTGCCGGGCTGTTCCCAGTGCTTCTCGCTGTTGGCGCGACCGCTTCCATTCTCGATATGAGTCCGCCCATCCGCGGACTCGCCCTCGCGAATCTGCGGGATACGTTCGGAGAAGTTCACAACGGGCATGCGCATGAGGCGATCGACATTCCGGAGCCGAGAGGGACACCTGTGCGTGCGGTGGTATCCGGAACCGTCCGCAAGCTGTTCCTCAGCAAACCGGGCGGCAACACGATATACCAGTTCGACGAAATGGGAGTGTACTGCTACTACTACGCGCACTTGGACGGGTACGTGGAAGGGTTGCGTGAGGGCATGCGGATCGAGCATGGGGACGTCATCGGTTTTGTGGGATCGACGGGAAATGCGGATTCGCGCGCGCCGCACTTGCATCTCGCGATCTTCGAGTTGGGGCCGGAAAGGCTGTGGTGGAAGGGGAAGGCCGTTAACCCATATCCTGGCCTGGTAGCCGCGGTGAAGCGGGCAAAATAACGTTACGATCTTCTTCTGTTAGCGGCCACAAAGAGGCTCGCCTCGTGGTGGTCCCCTGGAGGAGTTCCAGCGGATCTGAAGGCGCTATATCCGAATCCGGTCAATAGCCGGCGGCGGACCAATTAATCCGCCTGCATCACCAGCGCCATGAGAAACCCCGACGCCAGCCGCAATTCCCGGTACGCATTCACTGCGATCTGGTCCAGCCGCAGCAGCCCCTCAATCCGCCCGTGCCGCAGGGGCACGCGGCCTCGTACAAGTCCGGTGGATCGTCAATCAGCCGGTAAATCGGCTGCAGCTTGCCCTCCCAGGCATCCCGCAGCAACTCGTGCCACCGGTGCTCCACCTCGCCCGCCACCACGCTGACACCGGCGTCCAGCAGTTGCCGTATCTCGGGCGACACCCCCGGAAACAATGCCAGCATCCCGGTCACATGGAAGCCGCCCACCATCACCGGCACGCCCTCCCGGCGCAGCGAGAGCGTAATATCGGCCGCCCTGCAGAACTGATTGGTCTGCACGCCGACCAGGCAGGCCAACGCTCGGCAACCTGCCGCACGATTCCGCCGCGCGATCTCGTCCAGCGGAATCCGGCTCACCGATTCGTCTATTACGTGAGTCCGCATTTCGACCTGGCCCAGTAGACCGCGCTCCTGCACGTCCGCCGTCAGCCCGTGCAAACAAGCAAGGCTGTTGCTCGGTACCACTCCCCGCCAGTGCCGGATCACAAACCCGTCGTCGTCGTATTTCGAGGGCTTGATTAAATATACGTGAAACGTTCCTTGACAATGCTCCGTTTTGCAGCCCGCAAGAGCCGCCAAGCGTGGCGGAGATTCCTCATCCATCGGTTTTCTGCCGAGCAAAATTGGGACCAAAGTAGATTGTATGCGATTACAAGTTAGAAGCTCGACGCGCAAGCACGAAGGTGCAATTCCTGCCGTCCGCAAGGCAATAGCTGCCGTTTGGAGGGCCCGTTTCGATAGCGAGATTCTCTCGAGGAAGACCGCGATGTGTGCTGCCATCCTATCCGAAGTCGATGTTCAAGCGGGCTTCTATTAATGCCAGTCGGAGATCGTTGTACCGCTTGGCCCGGACGCGATCGCCGCCGGGATCACGGCTTCGTCCATCACGCTATCTTTCAGGAATTCGTCAATATGCTGTTCCATTTCAGCGGGAAACCGAGGTGCACGCCCCACCAGTTTCTCGCCATACGCCTTGAGCATTACTTCTCGGAACACCGGAAGGGCGACCCTGGCGCCCGTTTCATTGGGCCCGAGCGAACGGTTGTCGTCAAAGCCTATACGGACAGCCACGGTGATTCCCTCGGGGCCGTAAGTGGACCCCACGAAAAGTGCGTCCCTGAACTGGTTTGTGGTTCCCGTTTTTCCCATCAGAGCGATCGGGAACCCGGGGGAGTCGAGTGCATGAGCCGTACCGGTTGGTATGCGCACCACGCTGCGCAGGCCCTCTTGAATCAGCGAGAGCGCGTCACTATCGACAGCGATCGGAAATGACTCGTGTCCGCTAT
>Ga0326727_10014178_pt1 | contig 17460 bp, 19 predicted proteins | sample MB2enrmetagenome_FD_207643 | JGI IMG/M metagenome (GOLD analysis project Ga0326727, IMG submission 207643) | Lab enriched peat soil microbial communities from McLean, Ithaca, NY, United States - MB29MY | ecosystem: Environmental > Terrestrial > Soil > Wetlands > Peat | place: USA: New York...
CGATAAGCAGTATAACGCCCCGAAATGGCTAAATAGCCTTTTCGGGGAGGAGCTTAATAGAAGTGTGACCAAAAATGACAGCGATAATATCAAAGGGGAGCCAAAACCGAGGCTTAAATCTTCGATAGTGACATTATGGCAACAGCAGGAACACCTTTTATCTTCGGTGCCGGATTGCGTTGATGAATTTTGCAAAGGCGGCAATCAGTTGGGCGATTGCATTAAGCAGTAAGGCGATATTGATAATGTTCATGGTTTTTCTCCTCATTTTGTCCGCCTTGATTGGCGTGACATGAGCGAGATTGAAAGCCGGGGCAGGACAGAACGGGAAAGGCCGCGCAGTGCCGGGGAGCGGGGGAAGCTGCACAAGCGCAGCGCGGAAGCAAACCGCCTTGGACGTTATGAATCACCGGCTATAAAAAAGCGATTCACGCCAGAGGCGGCAGAGAGGGAAAACCTGATTTCAAGTCGCCAAGAGATTAACCGCGCCGTTTGGTTTTCGGCGTGACGCCATCAATATAATCCGCCCACCAGTGCATCATCTTCCGGCGTTCCGGCATATATTCAGCATGGTTATAGGCGGCGCGAACCTTGTTGCGTTCGACATGGGCAAGCTGGCGCTCAATCACGTCCGAATTGAAACCATGCTCGTTTAAGATCGTGCTGGCAGTGGCCCGGAAGCCGTGGCCCGTGGCCTTGGAATGGTAGCCCATGCGATACAGGGCGAAAAGAATGGTGTTTTCGCTCATCACCTTGACCGGGTTATGCTGGTTCGGGAAAAGGTGTTTCCGGTTGCCGGTATGCTTTTTTAATTCTTTCAAGACGGCCACGGCTTGAGCCGAAAGCGGAACGATGTGCAGGTCTTTCATTTTCATGCGTTCGGCAGGGATGCGCCATTCGGCCTTGTCGAAATTGATTTCCGGCCATTCCGCGCCGCGCAATTCGACGGTGCGAACAAATGTCAGCAGCAGGAATTTCAACGCCAGCTTGGTTTCCACGCCGCCGTCATAGGCTTCCAATTTTTGCAGATATTCCGGCAGTTCCTCCGCCTTGAGATAGGCATGGTGTTTTCTGACGGGAGTTTTCAACGCCCCGCGCAAATCCGTGACCGGATTGCGTTCAGCGCGGGCCGTGGTGATCGCGTAGCGAAAGACCTGCCCGCAGACCTGCATCAGGCGTTGCGCCATGTCCAGTGCGCCCGAAGCTTCGATGACCCGCAGCACATCCAGAACGTCCAGCGTGGTGATTTCGGCCAGCGGCCTATGCCCCAAGCGGGGAAAAATGTGATTTTCCAGCCGCTTGGTTACATCGTCCGCGTAAGTTTTAGACCATTGGTTTTTGCTTTGCTCATGCCATTCGCGGGCAATGGATTCAAAAGTGTTTTCGGCCTTGAGGGAAACAAGCTGTTTGGCCGAGCGTTTGGCTTCGCCGGGATCATTGCCCGCCGCCAGCAGCTTTCGCGCTTGCAAGTGCTGTTCCCTTGCTTCCATGAGACTGGTTTCAGGGTAGGAACCCAACGCCAGCAGCTTCTCTTTGCCCGCAAAGCGGTATTTGTAACGCCACCACTTGCTGCCGGACGGTTGCACCAGCAAATACAAGCCGCCAGTATCGGCCAGCTTGTAGGGTTTGGCTTTAGGTTTGGCCTTGCGAATCGCCGTATCGGACAGGGGCATGGGGGTAACTCCTTTGCATGAGGGGGTAACTTATCATCTTTCTTACCCCCATTTACCCCTGATTGTCAACGACCCGGCTTGAACCGGGATGGCCGCTGAAATCCCTGTGCCCCGCTGTTTCCCTGCGTTTCGTGACCCGGAACGGACGGGGCTGGTCAGGTAGTTGGCGGAGGGGATGAAATCCACATTGGACAAACAAGGATTTGAACAACAAGGAAAAATCCGAAGTTAGAAAATGATGTTACCCCCAAATTTACCCCCGAAAAATTCGCGCCGTGCGGCGCGGATTCGAGAGAAAGCAACTGCAAAAAGCTTTAGCAGAAAATTCCAGAAAGCACAACGGCGTCAGAACATGACAATTCCTAGACAAAGAAAGACAGTTACTCTAGTTACTATATTCTATGGAATATTTTCAGTTGCTTTACTCATTGGCAATTGTGGCCTTCATCGCGGCCATAAACTATTTCGCGTGGCGGCATAGAAAATCCCTTACACCAGAACAGCGCAGGCAACTAGATCAACAAATCGCCGAAGATGATAAGGTCTGGTAATAGCGTTTCATCATCATGCCCTTCAGGTTTTAGGTAATTTTATGAATAAGCCCATGCCGCCGGATCGGATAATTTCAACCGATGAAGGCCTCGATTTGCATTATCATCAATATAACCTGAAATATGCTTGGGGGGAAACAAAGCACGGCTGGGAAGTGTTCGCGCTGCGCAATGGCAAGCCTACGCGTTTTGCTCTGTGCCATAGCAGCGATGATGCGAAAACAGTCTATAATGCGCTCTCGATCAAATGATCTAGGATAATTGCTTTCAATCCGTTCTTGGCGTTTGTTCCGAAAGCTTGTTAATCAGAGCGCGTATGTCTTCCGCCCGCCAAGCGGTGCAATGCTCGGACAGTTTCACCGGCTTGGGAAAGCGTCCCGACCGGACGCCATTCCACCAGCTTGTCCTGCCGAGCGGTATGAAGTTCAACACTTGCGGCAATCGCAAGAAACCCGTCTCTGGCAAATCGTGCATAACCAACTCCTTTTCCGTTTCCAACCGATTCAATGCAAACTCAAACCCGGCTCGTCTATTCCGTGGCCATCCGCTTCCGACGGACCCGGCCCGTTTTCTTTGACCGCAATCTTGATATTTTCAATCACCGTGGCTTGTGGTTCGTCCGGCTTCGGCCATGTGGCCGGGTCAAATTCGCGGATGAAATCCGCCGTTCCCAATTCCAGCGCCGAGACAATCGGCTGCAAGTTTTTGCCCTTGATGAATACCATGAGGAACGTGAACACCAGGACGATCTGTGTCACGTTCTGGCCGCTATAAACCACGTCCAGCAGGTAATGATACCCCGGCGTATGCGTCGGGTAGTTCTTTTTGAAAATCTTCAAACGCGCCACCCGGTCTTTCGTGTCGAAGGCAACATAACCGTCCGGGCCTTTGGGCGGCGGCGTTTGCCCCGTCGCCCCCGCCGTGCCTGCCGCCGTCGCTGGCGGTTTGCGCCGAAACTGCGCGAGCGGGTCGTTCATACTTCCCTCCCGATGGCGTCGCGCACGATTTTCCGTTGGGGAGGCGGCGCTTGCTTGTCCATTTGGCGAATGTGCGCGGCATACAGGGCAATGCCGCCCGTCAGTTTAATCATGCCCACTTGCGCCACTGTTTCGGCGGAAGTGAAAGCGTCAACAGCTTGGTTTTTCAGTTCGTTGGTTAGTTTCATAATTTTAGTTCACATGGAAATATCCGGTTCGTCTTTTCCGTCGCGTGGGTGATCCAAAAACCTGTGCCACGAATTTTTTACGACCTTCGCGGCCTGTTCGCGGATGCGGGACATGAAGGTGATGGATTTTTCCCACCATGTTGTCCCCATGCCGATTTGCGTCACTTCGCCGTTTTTCAAAATGGCCTTCATCAGCGGACGCATCTCGTTCATCATCCGCACATCTTGGACGACCTTGAACCGCTCCGGTTCCTCTTGGACGCCCTTGCGCTGCATGGCCGTTGCCGCCACGCCGATTTTCGGCTCTGGCTGCCGGTCTATGCCCCGGTCTTTCAGCGAACGGTGGTCAACCCGTTCGGGACGGCCAGCGTGTTCCAGCGCGGCGTTTTCCGCGTCACACCATGACTTGCGCCAGTGCAGCAGCATGGCCTTGTCGTTCCATGCCCGGAATTTCTTGGCGTCGAAACTGTCGCCATCCAGTTTCCGCATGGTGCAGAGAATGTGAACGTGGGGATTCTTGCCCGCCTTGTCGTGATGAAGGGAGACTTCGGCGACCATCCCGGAAGTGACCAGCTCCTTTTTTGCCCAATCCACCGCCGTCTGGAATTGGGCATCGGCGGATAGCTCCTTGGGAACCGCCAGAATAAACTCGCGTGCAAGTTGTGCATCCTTGCGTTTCTCGCCCGCCTCAACTTTGTTCCAAAGCTGCCCCGAATCATGCACCCATCCGGGCGCACCTTCGGGGGCTAAAATGTCCGAATGGATGACCCCCTTCGTCCGGCGGGCGTAGTCGAAAATTTTGTCCCGAATCTCATCCTTGAGTTTCGTTCCTGCCCGGTAAGCGGCGGCGGCGATCACCGACCGCCCGCGTTTCTCGCGGCTGAAAACCTTCGCCTCTAGTCTGAATATTGCCATGCTCCTTACCAGTCGTTGGCTTGGCTCTATTCATAACAGTATATCATAATCCGTGGTGACTTGTCCCCGCAAACCGAGGGTGAGAGCCAGTTTGCGCCGTTTTGATACAGGCAGAAAAATCTGCCCAGTTCGCCCATAAACAGACCGGCGCGGCTTGGCTTGCGCCGCTCCTTCCGGTCAAGCAGAAGCAAAAGGCAAAAAACCGGAATGGCGCGGTTATACATCGTGCCGATGTTGACCGCGCAAAGGAGGCTCCAAAGCCGCCTCCTTGACCACCGCTTAATGGCCTCCGCTCTGACGCTCCGGCAGGGGCTTCCGCCCCTCGGCAGGCCACCCCGACACAAGGGACGTTCCGCCCTTATGGAACCCTGAGCACCTAGCGGTGCGGCCACCTTTGGCTGACGCCAAAAGAGGGACATGCCGCCCCTCAAACCCCGCCCAACCGTGCGCCGGTTGGACGCCGCCAGAGCCTTGCCGCTCTGGACAGGGCAGCAGGGGCAAGCCCCTGACACCCCCGCCTTGCGCTCCGCGCTTTCCGGCAAGGTAGGTCAAATTTGCCTTGCCGGATTCACGGGCCACGCCCTACCATTTTTAGAATGTCCTATGGCAAAAATGAGTTGCCCGAATTCCACCCGCAAACGGTGTTGCGGGATTGGGGCAACGGGGAAGGCTTCCGCCTTTCAGACGCCCTTACGGGCGTCTGTGTCTTTGGTGCAACCGGCAGTGGAAAAACTTCCGGGCCAGCCAAGCACCTGGCCTACGGCTATCTCGCCGCCGGTTTCGGCGGCGTGGTGCTTTGCGCCAAGAAGGAAGAACGCATCCAATGGGAGCAATGGGCGGCGGAATGCGAACGCACCGACGACCTTGTCATCATAGATGCCAACGGTCAAAGCCGCTTCAATTTCATGGAGTGGGAAGCCAGCCGCCCGGAGGCGGGCGGCGGCCTGACGATTAACATCGTCAATCTGCTGGACGAAATCGCCACGGCGATTTCGGGCGGGACAACCGAAGGAGGGGGTGGGTCAAACAAGTTTTGGGAGGACGCCCTGCACCACATGAACACCAATCTGGTGGACTTGCCCCTGTTTGCTGGAATTCCCGTTTCACTGCCGCTGCTGGCCGACATCGTCGCCACCGCTCCGTTGAATCCAGAACAGGCCAGCAGTGAGGAATGGAAGGAGCAAAGCGTCTGCGGCAAGATTTTAAGGGAAGCGGACGAGGCCACCAAAAAAGCCGACGCGGGAACCCGCGACGACTTCACGCGATGCCAAAAATATTGGGAAGTGGAGTTTCCCAATTTAGCCGAGAAAACCCGGAGCATCATCACCCTGACGTTTTCCATGCTGGCAAGGCCGCTCATCACGCGGCCTTTGCGCCAGATTTTTTCCGCCGACAGCAACATCAAACCGGAGGACACGTTTGACAGCAAAATCATCATCGTGGATTTGCCCGTCCAAGAATTTAGGCTCGTGGGCCGGATTGCCAACCTCATTTGGAAATACTGTTTCCAAGTCGCCGTGCTGCGACGGATGAAACCGAGGGACAGCTATTTGCGCCCCGTCTTTCTGTGGGCCGACGAGGCGCAGAACTTCGTGACGAAGTTTGATTCAGAGTATCAGGCCACGGCGAGATCCGCTGGCGGATGCACCGTGTATCTGACGCAGAACCGCGAAAGCTATCTGCGCGTGTTGCGCAGTGCCGAGGCGGTGGATTCCCTTTTAGGAAATTTGCAGGCAAAATTCTTTTGCCAGAATTCCGGCGATACGAATGAATGGGCAGCCAGACTTTTAGGCGAACGCTGGCTTACCATCACCAGCATCAACGCCGGACAATCCCACAATAACGCCACCATAAAAAACCCGGAACAACAGACCAGCCACAACGCCGGAGTTTCGCGCAGCGAGCAACGACGTTACTTCGTGGAACCCGCGACCTTTACTACGCTCAAGCGTGGCGGGGCCATGCACGACTATCAGGTCGAGGCCATTGTCTATAATGGCGGACACTTGTTCGCCAGCGGCAGAGAGCCGCTGCCTTGGAAGCTCATCACCTTTAACCAGCGCTGATATGCCCCAACCACCACCACCGCCCCCGCCACCGTCCTTAATGGAGCAATACCGCTTCGTGCAATGGCTGATGCAGTTCCCGGCCCTGACTGTCATGGTGTTCCTGCGCCAAGACCTGGGCTACCGGCTGTTGAACCCGCTGTCACTCATCGGTGTCAACGGGTTTGTGTTTTTCAGCGCGGGGATGATGAGGCCCTACAAGCCGGGGGCCAGAGCCACTGACTTGATGGTGTTTGCCATCGTGGCGTTCGTCTTGGGCATGGTCCAGCACATCCGCCGCTGGTGGCAGTTGGACAAGCACAACCGCCAGCATAGCTACTACATCGGCAGTTCACTGTTTTATTTCCGCTGGGTGCCGGAGTTTGTCCGAGAGAACCGGCGGATGGAACGGTTTGTTGACCCCGTGGTTTGTGCGCTCATCGGCTTGGCGTTGCTTCACTTTTCCCACGCGCTGGCGTGCTGGCTCCTTCTCTCGGCGGTTTGTCTCCGCGCCTTTGAACATACCGTCCACGAGCAGGAATTGAACCGGCGGCTGGACATGGTGGATGGACTCATGAATTCCGAACAACAGGCCAGCGTCATGGAACAGTATGAGCAAGGGCCATGGTCACGGCCACGCACTGACCAAGGCATCCCCACCGGCTTGGATGAGGACGTTCGGAAAAACATAAAAAGACAAAAAAACCAAACAAGGAACAGACGATGATAACCCTGCATCATGCGCAAATGTTAATGTCGGCCTTTCAAGCGTTGACCAGTATTACCGGCATGGAAACCGGCGTGGAACATCGCCGGCTCAAGCTGCGGGCGTTGGAGGCCCAGCTTGCCCATCGTGAGCGGACGATGGAAACGCAACTGTCCCACGACCGGGAGATGTTTGACCTAAAGGCGGATTTGGTGCGCGACCTCATCAAGGCGTTGATTGACGGGCGCATTGACGCCGTGCGGAAAGGCTTCACGGAAGCGCTGGCCGTGTTTTCAGAACAATGCCGCCATTACATGGCGCAGCACGAACGCTACGCCGAGGCGGAAATCAAGGCGACCGACCCTTTGGAACGTGCCAGCATTCAATCGCGCATGTCCGACATTGACCTGCAACTGTCCGACATCCGTTCCGAAGCGGGAAACCTTTACCGCGAAATGACAAAAGTTATTCTTTTGATTGGCGGCACCATGCCGGTCATGTCGCATGAAGACCAGCGGGCACTGGCTGTCACCAAGACGAATTGACATGAAGGCATTTGAAGGCGATGAACGCCTGAAAACGCTGCGGCTCCGCTGGTTTTGGACCTTGCTGATTCTTTGGGAAGCGGCCCTCGTTGGGTTCACATTGTATGAAACGTTTCGGATCTTGAAAAAGCCGATGCTCGAAAACTCATTGTCGGGCATGGCCGGTGGCGGCGGGCGTTCGCTGGTCATAACATGCGGTTGCATCATGTTTGGTCTGCTAGGAATTCCCTTTGTATTTGCCTTGGCGCACGGCATGGCAAAACTGCAAATCGCCCTTTTGAATACTCTTTCAGATGCCCGCCAAAATCGTCAGGACAAATTGCAGGCCAAGCAGGCTCGCCGTGAAGACGAACGTGTCCGGCGTGACTTTGAAAAAAACATGAAAGTGGTTGAGCGGGAAAGCACCGAGCAAGCCGCGCTTGCAAAAAACGCCCAATCAAAACAGCACTTCATTGTGCGGTTGGGCGCAATTGATAATTTCATCCGGGTCATGGGAACTGAGCAGAACGATTCAAAACGCACCATGGCCATGCAGTCGGCACATTCACAAATGACGGCACTCGCCGCCGATCTGGCCTCCGGTAAAATCAGCCGGGACATGATTGCCGACCCTGACATTCAGGAACAGGCGCGGGAAACCAGCCGTGATTTAGTCCGGCTCGGCCTGACGGACGACCGCCTCAACCGCGACATCAAACGGATTTTTCAATTAAAATAAACCCGGCTTGGCAGACGGTTTCCCCGCTTATCTGGCCTGCTGGTTTTCTGAAGTTTTATCGTGGCTTAAGAGCTTCATAGCACCATAGCCAATTGCGCCCACGGCAACCGTCGCGCCGACCACAGCCAACCCTTTTTTGCCCGTCCATTTTCCTTTTGCAAGGCGGTCAAGCCAGCTTTCTTCCGATTTGGCAGCCGTCTCTTTGGTTAGCGGCGAACTTGAGGAATGCCCGGTTGCTATCTTCGATGCAGCGGCTTCAACCCCCGCTGCTTGGGGGCCGGTATGTTCCATCGCTATGCTGATGCTTTGCTCGATATGTTCGCCTTCAAAAAACAGATCGCCAGTCGCTAACAGTTCCAGTTTTTTCCGTCTTAAGCCCTCATGCAGAAGCGCGCTTTCCGATGATGTGAGATTTTTCATCACTTGAATGTTATGGGCGTCGCCAAATTTTTCTGGCTTGGTGGCGGCTAACCAAATCAAGGTTTCCAGTTTTTCCGGCAGTTTGAGCGGCGGCAGTGTGCCTTCCCATGGCCCAAGGCCAGCCAGTCGGGTGTTTTTTATCGCTTCCAGCGTGCCGCGGATTGCTTTACTGCTGGGAAGCTTGCCCAAATGGGCTTCCACTTCCTCAAATTCTTGAACGGATAGACCACCCATTGTAACCGGATTGAAGTGCATCGGAATGCCGTGGTCGGTGGCAAAACTGATGATGGCTTGCGCGGTTTTAGGCAGTTCGGAAACTTCCCGCATAATCGGGCCATGCCTTTCTTGTCGAGGGGTTGGTGATTGTCGATTATAGGCCAGTCGCCACCCATCAGCCTACCCTTGAATTATTAAGGTTTTGTTACAACCGCATCGGCAACCAAAAAATGCCGGTTTCACGGCAGGTTGCCAGATTGACCGCTCAACCCGGAAATTAAAATTTCCTGACATACCGGAAGCCCAGCGTGATGCTAGGCGTGATCGGCAAACCCCAATCACGCGACGCCTGACCGGAACGCCGCCCTTGTTTTGCCAAGCCGGAAGCCAGAATCTGTCTGGCCCCGGCTTGGTTGTTTTATTGCGTCGGTGCCAGCACGACCCGGAAACCGATGGCATAAAATCCGAAAGACGTGGTTTTGTTTGAAGGCGAAATACTAGAACGCTGCGCGGAACGGCAAAGATAACCGGAGCTAGGCCAGCCGCCCCCGCGATAGACGCGGGCAGAACCCGACACCGGCCCCTGCGGATCATTGGTGACGCTGCCCGTTGGATAAGCCCCATACCAGTCCTGACACCATTCAAACACATTACCGGCCATGTCAAATAACCCCCAGCCGTTGGCCGCATAATTGCCAACCGGCACCGTGGTTTGAAGAAAAACCCCGCTGGCATTATTAACATTGCCGGACGTGGAATCATACTCGGTCGTGCCTGCAAAATTCGCCTGTTGCGAATGTAAAGCCCCGCCCAAAAATAACGCGGTTGTCGTTCCCGCCCGGCAGGCATATTCCCATTCTGATTCCGTGGGAAGACGATACACCCAATTCGTAGGAATCAGCCCCGCCGCCCGTTCCTGAATGGTGCGAACCACGCAATAGTTTGAAGCATCATACCAACTCACACCCTCCACCGCACAGGTTAGACTATTCGTGTTGAAATGGCTCGGATTGTTGCCACCCACCACCGAAACATAATTGGTTTGTGTTACCAGATATTTGCCCATGTAAAAGCCTTTGGTGATGGTGACAACGTGCGGAACCTCATCCGACCCGCGCAAAGCCTCCGTTGCCGGACTGCCCATAGTGAACGTGCCGGGCAGGATATAAACCAGATTTGTCGCCGCCGGAACCACCCGGTAAAATCGCTGGCCGGTGGCCGCGCTTTTGGACGTGTCCGTCCAAAAATAATTTGTCGCCGGAAGCTGCACCAAGCCCACGCAAGCCCAGCTATTAGAATCCGCCAGATTGCCCGTCGCTTGCACGGCATAAAGCCCGGCGTTTGTGCCGGTGATGCTCACCCCGGCACACAGTTGAACGCCGAGGACTGGCGGCGTTTGACTCAAGGCGGGGGTGCAAATGGCCAAAAGAACACCCAACGACAAAAAGCAGTGGAAATTTTTATAGGTTTTCATTATCAGCAAATACAGGGGTTTTATTGTTTTTGATGAACCAGAATCACGCATTCTGGTTCACCGGGCGCGAAGGGGGCGGCAATGTTTGACCGGCAAGGCAATCGTAAATATCTGAACGGCGCGGAACGGCGCGCCTTTCTGCGGGTGGCGAAAAACGAGCCAGACGCCTTGCGCCGTGCCTTCTGCCTGACACTCTTTAACACCGGCTGCCGCATTTCAGAGGCGTTGAACGTGACGGCGGAACGTGTTGACCTGGCTAACAAGGCGGTCGTGTTTGAAACTTTGAAACAGCGCAAGCGTGGCCATTTCCGCGCCGTTCCGGTTCCTGACTCGCTGGTGGAATTGCTCCGGCAAGTGATCCCGCCGCAAGCATCGGCGCGGGTTTGGAATTTCTCACGCCCCACGGCTTATCGGCTGGTCAAAGAGTGCATGGCAAAAGCCGCAATCACTGGCGGCATGGCCTCACCCAAAGGTTTGCGCCACGGCTTCGCCGTGGCGTGTCTGGCGCAAAAAATCCCGCTCACCACGGTCAAAAAATGGCTCGGCCATGCCCGGCTTGAAACCACGGCAATTTACTTGGAAGTGTCCGGCGATGAAGAACGGGAACTGGCGAAACGCCTGTGGACCAAAGACTGAAAAAATCTTTTGAAATCAACTTGCTAAAACAGCAACGCGGAGTAACTTTTCCGCGTGAACCAGAATGCGTGATTCTGGTTCATTTTTTTGGCGCACCACCGGCCTGTTTTGGGCAAAAACTCCATACGCTTTTGAGCAACTACCCAATGATTGCGCCAATCATCCCGGCTGGCAATACCTGAACGCGGCGCAAACAAGGCGGAGGGTAAACGCTTACGGCTTTTCAAAAATAAAATACCGCCGCGATGCAGGGAACATCGCGGCGGTTTCGGGAGCAGCGAATCACGCAAGGAGGGGGCGGGATGGCCTTGCGGCGCGATTTAACGCGCTGGTGATTTCGCTTAACCGTGGCTCCAGATCGAATTTAATTGCAGCGGTTGAATCACATCAATGTTTGGACAGCAGCCGATTGACTTCCGACACGATGATTGGGGAAAGCAGCCGGACAGGGGCATTGCTGTTTCCAAATTCCGCAAACCCTACCAATTCGGCAAAAGGCGTCGCATATTTGCAAGGCACATCATTTGTTGGCACTTCCCCAAAAACGCCCTCGCCGTAATAGGGCGTAATTTTAGTGATGGTGAGTCTTTTTGCGTTCGCCAATTTTTTCAGCCGCGCAAAATAATCTTCTTCATCAGGGTTTGGCAGCACAATGGCTTTATGCGCTCGGATGCAATGGATGATTTCTTGCGGGCTGGCAACTTGACTTTGATTGTCGCGTTCAAGTTTTGGGAATATAAGACAAAATTGTAAGACTCTCTGTTTGTCGAACCAGATTTGAAAGCCTTCGGCACCACCATAAACCTGAATCCCATCAATTTGCCGTGGTATAAAAACACCGTATCCGCCCGAACTGGTATCGTTGGTTTTAACGAATTGTGAACGGTCAAGGCCAAGTTGCGCGAGACATTTCCAAGCACGTTCAACAGCCGCTTGATTTGTGGCAGTTCCTTCCAGCGAATCCGGCCTGCGGTCGCCAAGCGTAAATGACATCTGGCCCATATCCGGCAAAATTAAAAAACAAGGCGGTTGTGGCTCACCTTCAAAATGGTCGCCCCAAATTGTGGTTTGATTGGTTGAAGGCTTTGGAAATCCCTTGTCCTGAAATGAAGCCAAGCTGATTGCGTTGGAAATTGTCGTTGCGGAAAAAACTCGCGGCAGCTTTTTGTAAACCCAAAAACCTTTCGGTAAATTAGTTGACGCTTGCCAAACGATTGGCCCATTGGTGAAAAGATGCGACCATAGCTCCTCTACGTTGACTGGGGCAGCAGAGGAGGAAAAAGCTGATGCCAAAATCGCCGCAAGAATAGCAAAAGTTTTCACAACTTGCTTTCGTCAATGATTGGGCAATCTATTCCAACTTCAACAATTCCATGCCCTGTATCAACAAGCACATCAAGACGCAAAAATGGATAAAGGCTATTATTTGCCATCTGATAGCTTGGCACGGCTTTTTTTATCGTCAGGCTCTTGATGCTCGACCAGTCAATGTCCCCCACGTTCTGTGGAACGGGGCCGCGAATCGCGTCACCTTTGCGTATAAGATTCAGCACTTCTTTTTGCGAAATCACTGAATACGATTTGCCACGCTGTAGGTTTGACCATTGAATTGAAAGCCGCGCAATTCTGCCATGTTCCCCCACATTGAACCCATAAAACTCACCGACGATTGGCATTCCGTCCACGACACGTCTAAACAAAACCGACCGATAAGGAATATTCGTAATTGTCAAATCTCCTACATAAAACATCGTCATGGAGGGTTCTGAATAATCAATGGTGTTTGTGCTAACCCAGCCAGTGATGTCAGAAAATTGGATGTTCAGCTTGCGCAACACATTCGTTGCTATGGGAGGTAGTTCATTTAGCGCGGGAACGTTCGCGGCTAAATTTGTCGGACTGTATCGGGGTTCGGGAATTTCGTAATGAATCTTGGCGGCAGAGAATGAAATGGACAATTTTCGCGCACCATCACGGCTTTGAAAATCTGTTCCGTCCGGGCGCCGCGCCGCAATATCCTTTTCAGTAAAAGAACATAACGTCATCGCGTTGGAAATTATTTCCGCCGAAAATTTGTTTGGCAACAGATCATAGCTCCAAACCTTGCGCGGAAACTTGCTTGAAGATTCCCATCGCACATCAAGGTCTGGGCGCGGTAGAATTTTTTCGCCGTTCGCCTTCCACGGCGGGCTTTGGGCAAAGCCCGCCGTGAGGCAAACGGTTTGAATCAGAATGCTAAAAATCAGCCTATTCATTGCAGCAACGGATAAACCTGTTTTGTTTCGTAAAACCAGCTTCCACCCGGCGCAGAATTTGTTTGCAGCGTGTCATCGTGACAAGCACTGTCACCCGCGACGGCATAACTTATGGTCGTGCCACCGGGAAATGAAGCATTGTGATAGGCATCATAGGCTGCTTGATACCAAGCCGCCCGAATCGTTAATGGACTAAAGGAAGCGGCATTTGTTCCCGTTCCGAAATTAATGTATTTCGCCCAATACCATCCGAAACTTGAACTGGTAAAGCCATCGGTGTTTTCACCCATCAGCAGATGCAGATTTCCATTGTAGGGCTTGATGCCAGCGTTTTTCATGCTGTTCCAGTTCGCCTGATAAAGGCTACGGCAGGAATTCAAGGCCATCCATTTCAGGCCGTTTGTCCCGGAACCGCCCAGGTTCATTTCTGACAGCCGCAAATATTGCGCGCTACCGCCAGACGTTATCGGGAAATACATTTGCTTACATTGATTTGCGGCAAAATCAACGGAAGTGCCATAAACGCCGTGAGAAAAAAGAACACCAATATTAACATTGTTAAACGGCGTTCCGCTTCCACGCAGGTCGTTAATGTTTAATTGATCGTCAACTTTTAGAAATGAATTTTGCCATCCCCAATGCTGCATCTGCGAAACAAAGTTGTTCACCTCTGTTTTGTATTGTGGCAGCGGAGAAAAGGGTAATGCCCTCGTTGCGCTATTATTTTGCATCGAAATATGGCCGGTATTCCCCGGCAATCCGTTGCCAAGTATGGCGCAATTTACGGGATTCGTGCCGCCATTCGCGGTATAGGTGTCGTAGGCGACCCCAAATGTGCCAGCAAGCCCCTTCACGGGATTATTAGGAGGACGTTGAGGTGACGGCGGGGCGGGCTGCGGGTCAGGAAGTGGCGTAACGTAACCCGGATCACCAATACCAGAAGGGGAAGCAGTGCCGCCGCCACTGTCCATAGTGGAAAATGACGCCGTGCGTGATGATGCAACCCGCGAAACAGGCGCTCTTAAAGACTGAATTTCCGCTGGTGTTGCCGAGAAAATTGTCAAGCCATTCGTATCAAAACCCGGCGGATAAATCGCAAACGGCAACACATCCTCTGAATCCGTGGCAACCGCCCATAATTGTTCGGAAGATTCCGAACTGACAGCCGAAGCGCGGGCAAATGAAGGGGACGGCACACCGCCGCCGCTTCCGCCACTTGAGCCGCCGCTTACTAGCTCATTGGCCAGCCCATTGGTAGCGGCAGTGATATAGTAGTAATAAATTCCATTCGCTAGATTCGTGCCGTTGGCCGTGCCATCCCAATTATAGAGCATGGAATTTCCGCTGCCTGTCGCGGTCTGAACAACATTGCTGTATGCGTCAACGATGTGCAGCGTCCAATCAGAATTCAAAGGAAATATCGCTGTCACTTGCTGTGTCTGGCCCGAAGAAGGGTCGAATGACGGTTGCGAAAAAGAAATTCCCTCGACGAGGTTGTTAAATAACAAGGAAACGAACGGTGAAACCCCATGCCCTGTGGCAATAGTCCCGCTGTCCACGAGATCGCCCCGGCCAGATTGGCATTCCGTTGTGGCGAATAAAATGTGCGTTCCGTTAAGCCATTCGCAGGTGTTTATGCTATATGTGTCCACTTCGTAATTTGTGACACCAGTGCTGTCTGTGTAATTTGTGGTGGTGTCCGCCATTAGCATTTCCTGACCGTCCACATAAAGTTTCGTTCCTGAAAGAACAGGCTGATCTGTCGTGGCGGTGACGGTTATAGTGATTTCGCTAGACGTTATTGTGCTATTCGTCGGGGTATTGATGACCACCGTTGGCTCGTCCGAGGTCGAATCTGCCCCCAAATCCACGATTCGGTAAAACCGCATCGGCATATCTTTCGGATGCACAATTTGTGGGGAAAAGTTGTAGTTGCCGGTGTCCAGCCAAAAGGTGTTTGTGCCTTGCGACGGATAATTGTCGTAAATTTTATTCCATGTAATGCTCCCCGTATTCGTGTCTATGAGCGCGTCCGCTTCATCCACTTCATACAATTCATTGCTCACACTTGACCAAGCAAGGTGCATTGCGCCTTCACGCGTTACACTGATGCCAGTAAATTGAAGGTTTGTTTGACCCAAACATTGCCCTAGCGAAGCGAGGACAAGCCCAACCAATAACGCCGCCGATTTTATAGTTTTCATTTTTGTTTCTTGCGAAACCCCGTCCCGGAACAATAGGGGCGCGAACTCAACGCACCCCGGCTGCGGGCACCGCGAAGCGCCCTCCCCAAGAGTAACGCCAAGCCGCGCCCGATGGGCGCGCGGCTTGACACAGTCTTGGGGCCGAGGAAAATTCGCGGTTTTGCAGCCAGCCCGTAGCCAAAGCTACGCAAATATGTGTTGTTTCGTTTTTTACATTTAATTTTTTAATCCCGAATTACGTTCCGATTTTCGCCGTTCCCCGGAATTTGCCAAGATTATTCGTGTGACTTTCCCGCTGCGGTTTTGCCATCGCAATGGCAAAAAATGTCCATGTGGATTTTCCCCCGCCGTCCAAGAGGCACAAGCACCGCTCGCTTTCAGCGTGGCAAGCCACCGCGCAACTTGTGCCACTTGTCCTTTGCCCATGAGCGCCGGACATTTGGCCGTCGTGTTCCGCCGTCCGCCTTCCGGCTTGCCCTTCACCCTGCAAGCCACGGCTCCCTTGCTTCACCCGCCAGCCAAGAGTCCAAACAGACGGGGGTTGAGCCTTTGGCGACCCTGCGGGGCTAGAGAATTTTTGTTTAGTGTTTTTGGCATGGCGCGTTTTTTTAAGTGGGGAGCGCCGCCGAGGTCTCACCGTATGCCGCTTGCTGCTACGCCATCTTTTTCAGGGCTTTCATTTCCCGCTATCGCGGGGCGTTTTATTTCCGGCGACGAAGCGCATGGAACACGCCAGCGACCCGGCTATCGGGTAACGCCGAAGCTTTCGCTGTCATGCCCCATGCACGCCGGAAATAAACCGGAGTGTGTTCAAAAAATGTCTCCGCCAGTGGTGAAGCAAGCGGCATACGGCGAGACACGAGCGGCGAACATCAAAAAAAAGCTTATGAAAAACAAATTATCAGGTGAAGCAGCAGCACCAGCAAACGCCGATCAGCAATCATCAAACCGCGCCGAGCGGGTTATGAAATACAATTACAACCGCGAATTGCCGACGAACACCGTCTTGGAATTTCTGCGGAAGCAGTTGCCGGAGCAATACGAATTGGCGGAAATTGTTGGCAAATGGATATGGCTTGAGTTTCCCAAGGCCAGCAACCGCGCCGCCGTGAATACCCTTTACCGTTTGGGCTTCCATTGGAATCAACGCCGTTGCGTATGGCAACACCCTTGCGGAGCGTGTGCGCCGTTCGCATCGCACCCCCAAGACCCGCGCAGCAAATACGGCTCTTATTTCGCCGCCGACATGAATCCCGCTTGAAAGGAATCATTGCCATGAATACACACACCGAAAATTCACCCTTTGGCGAAGTCATTTACGCCTACACCCGCAAGCAAGCCATCGCAGACGGCTTTCAGGTTGAAGTGAGCAAGACCGCGCAGGAAGCCGGAATCCGTTTTCCGGTGTTTATCACGCGCACCGCCTTTGACGCTTATGTGACCGTCCCGCCGAACGTGAACGGGCAGGATGAAGCCGGAAGGCTTTGGGATGTCGTATGGATGCTAAAATTTGCCATCCGCAAAGCAGCGCAGGGGCAAAGCCGTTTGCCGTTCGTGCTTTACGTTCGCAACGACAACCGCGCCGCCAAGCTGGAGAAACTGGTTGCCATGTGCGGCGCACTCGACATGGACGACCCGCAACCAGCCATTACCATCATTTTGCCCGATGAAGATTGACCGGCAACTGTCAGTAGATTTGTCAGTGAAAAGACGGGAAAGTAGTGAAAAATAGTGACGAGTTAGGGCGAATTAGCATTGTAATATCAATGGTTTTCGCTAGTTTATTGAAATCTGAATTAGATATACAGACCGTGTCCATCTGTGGTTAAATCAATTGTCATGAAGCCGTTGATATTTGCACTCGCGTTAAGCGTGGCCGGGTGGATGAACAGGTTGAATGTTCAGAGATTATGATTGAGGGTGAGTAGGGGGCGCCG
>Ga0326727_10014181_pt1 | contig 17457 bp, 12 predicted proteins | sample MB2enrmetagenome_FD_207643 | JGI IMG/M metagenome (GOLD analysis project Ga0326727, IMG submission 207643) | Lab enriched peat soil microbial communities from McLean, Ithaca, NY, United States - MB29MY | ecosystem: Environmental > Terrestrial > Soil > Wetlands > Peat | place: USA: New York...
GCCCATTCGGCCCCACGCTTCCCGGCAGCCCCTGCGGCCCTCCTGCTCCGGTCGCGCCCGTCGCCCCGGCCGGCCCGGCCGGGCCTTGCGCCGTCAGAACTCCCCACTGCTGCGGGCTGAGGCTCGGCGTATTCCCGTGGTTGCCGGCGATCAGCGAGGTATAGCTCGACCCCTGCCACAGCACCACGTCCCCCAGCGCGTAGTTCGTCACCGAGCTGTAGCTTCCCTGATAGACGAATCCCGGAGGCCCCTGCGGTCCGGTCGCGCCCACCTGCGCCGACGCCAGCAGACCCCAAAACGTTGGACTCAACCCCGGAGTGTTGCCATGGTTCGAGTCGGTCAACGAGATGTACGCCGATCCCTGATACTCCACCACGTCGCTCAGCGCATAGTTCGACGTTGAAGCATAGGCCCCCTGATATCCCAGCCCGGGAGGCCCCTGCGGCCCGGTTGGTCCCGCAGGCCCCGCCGGTCCGGCCGGCCCGATCCCCGTCCCGCCCTCGGCCAGCAGACCCCAATCCTCCGGGCTGAGCGCCGGAGTGTTGCCATGGTTCGACGCAATCAGCGAGATATAGCTGGACGCTCCATAGAGCACAATGTCGTTCAGAGCGTAGTTTGTGGTCGACGCATACACTCCCTGGTAGGAGACTGCAACGGACGGCGATCCGGTCCCCGCCGCTCCCGCCGCAGCCAGCAGTCCCCACTCCGACGGGCTCAACCCCGGCGTGTTCCCGCTATTCCCCGCGATCAGCGAGACGTAGCTCGACCCCTGATAGACCGCCACGTCGCCCAGCGCGTAGTTGGTCATCGAGGCGTACGTCCCCTGGTAGTCCAGCCCTGTACCGCTGCCGGCAGGTCCTGTGGGACCAGCCGGCCCTGTCGCGCCAATCGGTCCTTGCGGCCCTGTCGCGCCTGGAAGCCCTTGCGGCCCAGTCGCCCCCGTAGCTCCGGTCGCGCCCGCAGGTCCTTGCGGCCCGGTCGCCCCCGCAGCTCCGGCCGCCCCTGTAGCTCCAGCCGGCCCCTGTGGCCCAGCCGGCCCTATAGCTCCCGGCGGCCCCGCATCCACCAGCTCCACATCGAGCGTTGGTGCGTGTGCCGTCAGGTCGTTCTCCTTGCTGTCGAACTGCACCATCGCAGTCCCGGCCGAGAGCGCCAGTCCATAGTTTGTCGCTGGCGAGCCGATCCATCCCTGCACCAGCGACGTCACATCCACCGCGACGAACACCCCGGCCTGGCCCACCGAAAAGACCCCGGCCGCGCTGCCGATCGCAGGCTCGGTGGCATAGGTCACGCTGTACTCGCCCCAGGCCCCGGTGATTGGCGCAAATGTCACCAGCCCCGGTGTCGTCACCCGGTTGCAGTAGAGCCGCAGCACGGCGCGCGACACCTTCCCCGCCGTCGTCCCCGCAGGCAGCAGCGACAGGTCGAACTGCAGCAGCGTGGTATAGCCCCCGCCCACGTCCAGATTGGAGATTGCCCCGCTATTGACCGTCGGCAGCGCGCTGTTCACATGCGCATCGGCCACCAGCGCCGGTTCGGCTCCCCAGGCCTGCGCCCCCGCCCGCCACAACAACATCGAGCACAACATAATCACCCGCACCACCACCACCGAGCCCCCGCCCGCCCACGGAGCCACTCTCAAGCCACGGTCAATTCCACCCCCGTTCCCCCTGCCCATTCCGGCTCCAGGCTACTCCGGTTGCATGGCCGCTCTGTCCGGCCGGTCCCAGGACCGGCCAGTGGGCCACGCAACGGTTTCAACGTTCCCTACTCGACGATTCACGCTGCCACGGGTCGCGTGCCGAGGATGCGACTTCGTGGAGCAAGACAGACTTGGAACTGTACCGTTTTAGGACACCCCGGCATGAATAGCAAGCCCTTTCGTCTCGACCCTCCCGCTTTGCCGCTCCATCTTCCTTCCCGGCGATTCCCATCGAGTCGTGCAAAGCCTTCGATTTCCCTTCACGCCAGGCATCTCATAGACTGCAAACACCAGCCCAATCCGCGCGGAGAACCTCAGACCATGTCCCAGCAAGCCCCCAACCAGCCCGGAACCCTCCCCACGCCCGACTCCCTGGTCGACATTCCCCGCCTCGTCACCGCCTTCTACTCGCTCCATCCCGACCCTGAAGTTCCCGCCCAGCGCGTGGCCTTCGGGACCTCCGGCCATCGTGGAAGCGCCTTCACCGCCTCCTTCAACGACGACCACATCGCCGCCATCGCGCAGGCCATCGCGGACTACCGCCGGGCGAATATAATCTCCGGCCCGCTCTTTCTGGCGCAGGATACGCACGCATTGTCGGAGCCGGCCTTCGCCACCGCTCTCGAAGTTCTGGCGGCCAATGGGATCGAGGTCTTCGTGGACGACCAGCTCGCCTACACGCCCACCCCCGCGCTCTCCCACGCCATCCTGACGTATAACGCGAAGCTCAATGGCGGCAAGACGCCTTCGCAGGCCGAGCTTGTGAGCGGGGCGAGCGATGGATCGAAGCAATGGGCGGACGGCATCGTCATCACCCCCTCGCACAACCCGCCCGACGACGGTGGCTTCAAGTACAACCCGCCCAATGGCGGCCCCGCCGACACCGCCGTCACCAAGTGGATTCAGGACCGGGCCAATGAACTGCTTGGCAAGAAACTGGATGGGGTGAAGCGCATCCCCTATGTGCGCGCACTGAATGCCTCCACCACGCATCGGCATGACTACATCACGGCGTACGTCAACGACCTGGCCAACGTCATCGACTTTGCACCGCTGGCCGGAAACACGCTGAAGCTGGCGGTCGATCCGCTGGGCGGGGCCGGCGTCTACTACTGGCCGCGCATCGCGGAGAAGTACAAGCTGGGGTTTGAGATTCTGAATCCGTACGTCGATCCCACCTTCCGCTTCATGACGCTGGACTGGGACGGCAAGATTCGCATGGACTGTTCCAGCCCGTTTGCGATGGCGTCGATGATCGCGAATAAAGACAAATTCGACGTGGCCTGGGCCTGCGACACCGACCACGACCGTCACGGCATCGTCACGCGCAGCAGCGGTCTGCTGAACCCCAACCACTACCTGGCGGTGGCCATCCAGTATCTGTTCACGCACAGGCCGGATTGGAAGCAGAACGTCGGCATCGGCAAGACGCTGGTCTCCTCGTCGATGATCGACCGCGTGGCCGAGGGGCTGGGGCGGCCAATGCTCGAAGTTCCCGTCGGCTTCAAGTGGTTTGTGGATGGGCTGATTGACGGCTCGCTGGGTTTTGTCGGCGAAGAGAGCGCCGGAGCCAGCTTCCTGCGCCGCGACGGGACGGTGTGGACGACAGACAAGGACGGACTCATCATGGGGCTGCTTGCGGCGGAGATGACGGCGGTGACGGGCAAAGATCCCGGTCTGCTCTACAACGAGCTGACGGCGAAGTACGGCAATCCTATCTACCAGCGCATCGACGCCGCGGCCACGCCGGAGCAGAAGGCCAAGCTGGGCAAACTCAGTGCTGCGCAGGTTACGGCGAAGATGCTGGCTGGCGAGACTATAACCTCGATCCTCACCGAAGCACCCGGCAATCACGCGGCCATCGGCGGGCTCAAGGTGACGACGGAGAATGGCTGGTTCGCCGCGCGGCCCAGCGGGACGGAAGACGTCTACAAGATATACGCCGAGAGCTTCAACGGCCAGGCCCACCTCACCCAAATCCAAAGCGAAGCCAAAGCACTGGTCGCCGCCGCCATCGTCTGAATAGTACTCATATACATTGTTTTTTGTACGGGGGGTCAGTGGATAACTTAGAGGTCATTGAGATAGTCCGTGCGGGTTTGGCCGCTATTGCTTTGCCCCCAACAAAGAGACCTTCCATCTGTCCACAGCAAACTCCAACTAAAGAGTTGGTAAATTGGGGGGCTACTGTTTATGCCTTTTCATTAATTGCCCATATCCGCCAAATTCTTGCAGGGATGAAAACCCTTCTCGATACTGAAAACGAAATTACGGCGAGTCTTGTCTATCGTCACATATACGAGTGGACTATGCATAGTGCCTATATGGAACAACAATTAGGTGCATTTACTCAGCAACAGAATTGGGTTGAGGCGTGGGAGCTATTTTTACAGGTAGCTACAGGTAATGCATGGGTCAAAAAGTACGGAGCAAATTCTCTGCCGAAGGCTATCGTTTCTGAAATACCAAAGCAATTGAGAATCAATAAGCTAGTCAAGGCATACGAAACTCATCAACAAAACTTAGGAATAGACGTTGATGTGCAAGATATATATGGCTTATTAAGCGAGCACTCGCACCCAAATGGAGCTTGCTTATTGCCCTACGAAGAGCACGTCGGCGATTCGATCTTCTTTGAGAAGATCACAGTCCCACCGTTTCCTCATCCGATTACATATCTGATGGATTTGTTATTGTGCGTGAGAAAGATACTCGTAGAGGTAGAGCAGTACACGATTTCTGCACAGTTATCTTCGATATTAAAGGAAGTCGCGAATTACCGGCCTAAAAACTAGACCAGCTATAAACTGTAGTCATGTGTCCTAACCGGTGTGCTCTTGTTTTGAACAATGGGTGGACACGATAGTTCCAAACTTCAAAAGCGAGACATTACGAAAGCAAGAAGGAATAGAACCACTGGAATCGACCAAATTTTAATTACTTGTTGTAAGTCTAGCTTTTCCTTACTTACTATCTGGAAGCTCTTACGTCGGCCCAAAAATGTTGATGAGGACGCACCCCAGATGATGCGATATGAACCGATGGGAATAACCGGAATCCAGAACACGATGATCCACCGTGTTCGCAATTCAATTCCCAATCTTTCATCTTCGATCGATGAAAATCGTTTACCTCTAAACGCAATGCCGACTCCATGAGGAACATAGAGTATATTGTTGCCAACCTGCTGTAGTAATTTTTGATGGGTTACATATTCGGCATGTTGGTCGATATCATGCGTGGTGGCACCTCTTGCCGCGAGTTCTTCATTGAGCGCTTGAACCGCTTCAGGCACGAGACCACCCTCGCTGGCAATTTGCAAAATTTGATAATCAGGCATTCTCCGATAAGCTTCTCTGTACTCTTGTGTGCTCTCCACGTCGGCACCCTCCAGATCTGATCACCATAAGCGTATAAGACTATCGAATTCTTGTCGCCGGGTGCCCCATTCGTCGTGCCTTTGTCTCACGCGGTGATGGTGCGAGGCGCCACTTACCGCGCGTGCCAGGTCCACTCCATGCCGCCCAGGATGGTGCGGCCCTGCATCGGTACGCCGACGATCTCGGTGTAGCCCGTGTTGCACAGGTTGAGCAGGCGCAGGTAAGGCCGGATACTGCCGGTGTTGCGCGCGAGGCTGGCGTCCCACAGCGGATAGGCCGTCTGTGTGGTCTTCTGCACCACGTTGACCTGTGTGTGTGCGGAAACCTGCTTCCCCCAGGCTCCGGGGAACTGCCCCGTCCATCCGAAGACCGCATTCTGGGCCGCGTAGTTGAACGCGTACTCCGAGAGATAGTTCGGCGGCAGGTTGCCGGAGTGCGCCGCTGTATAGCTGAGGTCAAGCTGCTGCGTTGCGCTGAGCCGCAGGCGCACGCTGGCCTCCGCGCCGCTGATGTCCAGCGTTGGCACGTTGACCGCCTGCCACTGCTCGCCCGCGGTCAGCGGAAGCAGCTTGGAGTAGTCGATGGCGTCGGTCTCGTTAAGCCGGAAGCCGACCGCCGTGAGCGTGAGCCGGCCATTGGCGGGCTTCCAGTCGAGGCCGCCCTCATAGCTCCAGCTCGACTCCGGCTTCAGCGCCGCATTCCCCTTCGTGGCCGGGTCGGAGTAGTAGAGATCGGTGTAGGTGGGCAGGCGGAATCCATGCCCCGCCGATCCGCGCAGGCGCAGCGTTTTCGTCAGCGTAAACGCCGCCGCCGCGCTGGGCGAGAAAACCGAATCCCCGCCCGACAAAACCTCCTCGCGCGCGCCCAGCGAGAGCGAGAACCGCCGCAGCGAGCGCAGGCTCAGGTTGGCGTAGCCCGCGCCCTGGTTGCGCGCGTGGACGCCGAGCGCGTTGCCGCGCACTCCGCCGGAGAAGTTGAAGCTGTGGATCGAGTCGCCGGACTCTTCCAGCCCGTAGGCCAGCGTGGTGTTGCGGCCCAGCTCGTCGGCGCGGCGCAGTGCGCCTTCGTAGCTGGTGGTAACGTGGTTGTTCTCGTAGATCGCGGGCAGCCCCTGCAGCAGCACAAACATGTCGCTGTGCCGCCGATAGCCGAAGCTGGCCGCAGTGCGCGCGCCAAGCTGCTGCTGCAAGCTGGCCAGCCAACCCTTCGTCCTCTCCCACGAGTTGTACGGCCCATAGAAATCATTCGCGCCGTAGGGCCGGTCGCTCACCGCCAGCAGAACGTCGGTTGTCCCCGGCCTGCTCTTCAGCCAACTTTCGCTGGCCAGCGCGTTGCTGCTGTAGTTGCGGTCGGCGATAAAACCATTCGAAGTATCGCGGCTGCCGGTCAACTGCTCGGCAAATGGGCCAGCAGAATACGCCGCGCGCAGATGCTCTTCCAGTGAGCCGTAGTTTCCCGCGCCCGAGCGCGCCACCACGCTCAATCCCGCGCCCGGCGCGCCGGTCAACAGGTTCACCGCGCCGCCGATGGCGTCCGACCCGTAGAACGTCGAGCCCGAACCATGCAGCACGTCCACGCGCGTGATTGCGTCCAGCGGCACGGGAATGTCCAGGTTCAGATGGCCGGTCTCGGGATCGTCCACGCGCAGCCCGTTGACCAGAACCAGCGACTGCTCGAAGGTCGTGCCGCGAATCGCGAGGTCGGCCTGCACGCCCTCGCCCGCCCGTGCCTGCACGTTCAGCGATGGGTCGGTGCGCAGCAGGTCCACCACGCTGTCCGTCCCAACCGGCGCCTCGCTCGGCAGGATCACCTGCACCGAACGATTGCTCTCGGCCAGCGGCAGCGGCTCGGCGGTCGTTGTCACCTGAACGCTCTGCTGCACGCTGATCGGACTCTGTGACTGGGAGACGGTGGGCTGCGCAGCCGGGCCCGCGCTCGAAGAACTCTGCTGGGATCCCTGCTGGCAGACGGCCGATGAGACGGCGAGCAGGCAGAGAGAGAGGGTCGCGAGTCCTTTATTCATGAAGATTGCGATGTGCTCTTGGTGTGGGATTTGGGTGGCCGCCCTGCCTGTATCATACGTCACGCGTCGGCCTTCGCGTCTGCGCGACGAAGTAGAATGGGCCTGTGAGCCCATCCTCCGCGTCTCTCTCCGCAATCCGCCGCAAGGTCGAGCGCCGCGAACGCATCTCGCCCGCGGACGCCCTTCTGCTGTGGCGCGAGGCCACGGACGAAGAGATGCGCTCGCTCGCCTCGCTGGTGCGCGCGCGCTTTCATGCGCCCAACGCCTGCACCTATCTGCTGATGCGCATCATCAACACGACGAATGTCTGTGTGGCCCAGTGCGACTACTGCGCCTTCTACACGCTTCCCGGCCAGGCGGGCGGATACGTCCTCAGCCAGGAGCAGGTCTTCGCCAAGATCGACGAACTGCTCGCCCTCGGCGGCGACCTCGCCGGCTTCAACGGAGGCTTCAACCCGCAGCTCTCGCTCGACTACTACTGCGATCTGGTGCGCGCCATCCGCGCCCGCTATGGCGACCGCATCGAGCTCTACGCCTTCACCATCGCCGAGTTTCTCTACCTCGCCGACCACGCCTCGCTCAGCTACGCGGCCACGGCCCAGCGCCTCAAGCGCGCCGGAGTCCGCTGGATCACCGGCGGTGGCTCCGAGATTCTCACCGAGGACTTTCGCCGCCGCCACAGCAAGTTCAAGTACACCGTGGCGCAGTTCTTCGAGGCGCAGGCAGCCATCGTCGCCGCCGGACTGCGGACTACAGCCACCATGGTGATCGGCTTCGACGAGACCATCGAGGAACGCATCGAGCACCTGGACCGCACGCGCCGCTTTCAGGACGAGACCGGCGCGCAGGAGAGCTTCCTCTGCTGGAACTTCAAGCCCTGGGCCACGCCACTCGGCGCGCAGCTCGGAAATATCGAGATCACGCCAGCCGAATATTTGCGCCATCTCGCGTTGAGCCGCATTTACCTGGACAACATCCCACGCATTCGCACATCGGTCCTCACGCAGAACGAGCGCGCGCTGGAGGGCCTGCTATACGGAGCAGATGACTTCGACCTGCCCATCGAGGACGAGGTGACGCAGAAGGCTGGCGCAACCATCAACCTCAACTTCGACCGAATTCTGAACGTGGCGCGCAGCCTCGGCTTCGAGCCGGCCTATCGCCATGCAGCGCTGGAGCGCACGGCAAAGGCTATTTAGCAAAGTCCCTTTTATTTGCTGGGCAGAGCGTAGATCACCTCGCCCGGGCGCGTGTAGCGCAGTTCTTCGCGCGCCTGATGCTCGATCGCATTGGGATCGCTTTGCAACCGGTTCACGCGTCCCGTCAACAGGTCGTTCTCCTGTTGCAGCTCCAGCATCTGCAGGCTCAGCAGTTGCGACTCATTCCGCTTCTGCTCATACACCGTCAACCCATTCGCCCCGAAGACGACGTGATACGCCACGGCCAGCGCCAGCGCCGCGGCAGCCACGGTCGCCAGCTTGCGCCGCTCCATCGAGAGCCGCCCGCAGAGCGCGCCGAGAGACGCAAAACGTCGTCGCCTCGCCGAGATCGATGGGTCCACTTCCATCGTTTCAGTTGATGAGGCGCAGCCGTTCCAGTCAAGACCGGACTCCGCACCGCGCGCGGCGGGAACCAAGTTCGTACACATGCGCCCCGCATCGAATCAATTTCGAAACCGAATCCCATTCGCACCAATCTCGCGCAAACTGAATCACTTTCATGCAAACCAATCGGACCGCGAATCAAGCGCCAACAGATTCCACATCTGCTTTTGCACCAACGGCGCACAATCCCGCGCCGCTTGGTATTCTTGTGGTGTCTGATTTCATCTCTCCCCCCAACCACTGAACCACTCTGCCGAAGGAACGGCCAACCCATGACAGCACCCCCCGCAGCCATCCAGGAAATCAAGATCGCCCACAGCCCGGACTCCGACGACGCCTTCATGTTCTACGGCCTGGCCACCAACAAGGTGCGCGTTCCCGGCTTCAAGTTCACCCACACGCTAACCGACATCGAGACGCTGAACCAGCGAGCCATCCACGACCCCTTCTACGATGTCACCGCCATCAGCTTCCACGCCTATCCATATCTTCAGGAGACCTACACGCTGATGGCCTGCGGCGGCTCGGTGGGCGAGGGCTACGGCCCCATGGTCGTCTCCCCGCGCAAGCTCTCGCCGGACGAGATCCGGAAGACGCGCATCGCCGTTCCCGGCACGCTCACCACCGCCTATCTCACGCTCAAGCTCTTCTGCCCCGAGGTGGAGACCGTCACCCTCCCCTTCGACAAGATCATCCCCGCGGTCGTTGCGGGCGAGTTCGACGCCGGCCTCATCATCCACGAAGGCCAGCTCACCTACGGCAACAACGGCCTGGTCAAGGCGCTCGACCTCGGCCAATGGTGGCGCGAGCAGACCGGCCTTCCGCTGCCCCTGGGAGGCAACGCCATCCGCCGGACATTGGGCAAAGACGCAATGCGGACCACGACCAACGCGCTGCGCGACAGCATCCAGCACGCGCTCGACCACCGCGACGAGGCGCTCGCCTACGCCATGCAGTTCGCCCGCGACCTGGAACCCGCGCTGGCCGACAAGTTCGTCGGCATGTACGTCAACGAGCGCACCCTGAACTACGGCGAAGACGGACGCGAGGCCATTCGCAAGCTGCTCGGGATGGGCTTCGAGCGCGGCATCATTCCCGTGCAGGCGAAAGTCGATTTCGTCGACTGACCGCTCCTCCAACCCGCGCAATCCCCGCGCAATCCCCGCGCAACCTCGCGGCTTCCCCGCGCAATCAGCAAGCAATTTCCACCCCTCGCATGTGCTATTCTCTTCAAGGTGGTTGTGCGTGAAAGGCCTCGAAGCCCGGGCCGCCCAAGCCCGATCGCCCCTCCCCCAAGAGGCCGCAACACATGCAGCGTTGCAACGAGTCGTGAGGTTGCAACACGAGAGCGTTGCAAAAGAAAAACCGCGGCAACACCAGCGGACGCGTAGCTCAATTGGCAGAGCATTCGACTCTTAATCGACAGGTTGAAGGTTCAATTCCTTCCGCGTCCACCATCCTCCCGCGCATTCCAGACAGCGGAACCATTGAATCTCTCGCATGCAGGTCTGCGCGCGCGACGGGTTGACTTGTCAATTGCCTCACGCACTCTTTACAGTGGGTCGCACTCGAAAACGGAGATCGCGCTAAGGAAGGTCTGCACAAGTCTTCAACATTCCCTCAGGGGCTAAAGCCCCCGTGATTTTGCGGCACTTACGGACTTGAGACCCAAGGCTAAAGCCTTGGGCTACCAGCCCGTCCCTTTCAAAACTTGGATTTGTGCAGAGATTACCTAAAAGTGAATCGTACTCAACGCCGTGCAATCGAACTCTGCCGCGCGGGACAGGTTCGCAGTCTCCGAATTGTGTAACTCGATCGCCGGACGGATAGGATGGAGATGGAGTTGTCAGACCCATTCACCGTGGCCCATCCGCGAATGGGCGCCAACGAGGAAGTCTTGGCCGAAGCCAGCCCCCCAGCCCGCATCGTCCTCACCACCACGGCCAATCCGGAGGAGGCAGCGCGCCTGGGCCGCGCGCTGGTCGAAGAGAGGCTGGCAGCCTGCGCCACGCTGGTTCCAGCCGTCCAGTCCATCTACCGCTGGCAGGGCCAGATCGAGTCCTCCACGGAGACCCTCCTCCTGCTCAAGACCGGCCCCGATCAGCTCGCCGCCCTCGAAGCCCGCCTGCTTCAGTTGCACAGCTACCAGACCCCGGAGTTCCTCGTCCTCGGCGTCGAATCGGCCAGCCATTCCTACCTCGAATGGCTGCATGCCTCCCTGCGCCGGGACTGATCCCCCGGCCGAACGCACAATCGCTTCGGTACCTCCAGGACGGGACGGCAACAGAACAAAGACGCCCAGGGTACTACCGCTGTTTGAGCGGTTCTCCTGTGAATCCGTGATGCAGATCACATCCCCTGTGCGTAAAATGCGCGTCATATGAATACGGGGTGCGAATGGGGGCCCATTTATGAATTCCAAGACGTCTCGCCGCGACTTTCTCTCTGCCGGGTTGATGCTTCCTGTGGTGGGTGCTGGTTCCAGCCTGGGATTATTGAATCTGTCCGCGCAATCTCCTGCAGGAGCCGCCGGCCCCGCTGGGAGTGCCGGCTCTCCCGTCAAACTCAGCTACAAAACCCTGGGCAAGACGGGGCTGAAGGTGACCTCGGTGGGAATGGGATGCATGATCACCTCGGACCCCAGCGTGGTTGAGCGCGCGGCCGATCTTGGCATCACCTACTTCGACACCGCGCGCGGCTATCAGCACGGCAACAACGAGCGCATGGTGGCCGCGGCGTTGGGCAGCAAGCGCAAACAGGTGGTGCTCTCCACCAAGACGGAGGCCCGCGACAAGGCGGGAGCGTTGGCACAACTCGACACCAGCCTGAGCGAGCTCAAGACGGATTTCGTGGACATCTGGTATCTGCACGGCAAAAGCAGCCCGGCCGATATTCACGACGACATGATCGAAGCGCTGCAGCTCGCCAAGCAACAGGGCAAGGCGCGATTTGTCGGCGTCAGCACGCACAGCAACCAGCCGCAACTGATTCCCTGGATGGTGCAGAAGGGCGTCTTCGATGTGGTGCTGTCGGCCTTCAACTTCAGCATGGACCCAGCCGTGGAGCAGGCGATCGATGCGGCGTCCAAGGCGGGCATGGGCGTGGTGGCGATGAAGGTGATGGCGGGAGGCCCTCGCAACCAGAAGCTGGCGCAGCAGGGCGCCCTGCTGGCGGCGCTGAAGTGGGTCACCAATCATCCCAGCGTCGCGACCACCGTTCCAAGCATGACGGACATGGACCAGTTGGACGAGAACCTGAGGGCCATGGCGGGCCCGCTCACGGCGGACGACCACAAGCTGCTGGCCGCGCACCTGGAGCTGATCCAACCGGAGTATTGCCGCATGTGCGGCAAGTGCGAAGGAACCTGCGCGCAGGGCCTGCCGGTGGCCGATGTGCTGCGCTTCCTCACCTATGCCGACGGATATGGCGAGTTTGCGCTGGGCCGGGAGAGATTTTTGCAGTTGACCAGCGAGCAGATATCCGCGCGCTGCGGCGACTGCGCCGAGTGCACGGTGAAGTGTCCCTTCGGCGTTCAGGTTGCAAGCCGCATGGCGCGAGCCCAGGAGTTGTTCGCATGAGGATCGCGCATCTGGCGCTCGTTCCCCTCCTGCTCACGGCGGGGATGGCGCGCGCCCAGGACTACCTCAGTTGCCAGCTTGCGCCCGGATGGACGCAGTCCGAGCCAATCCACCAGTACACCGCCGACAACCTCTACGACTACAAGGACGGCGGCGCGGAAGGCTACCTGATCTACGGCTTCGCGGGCATGAAGTCGCTCAACTGCAAGTCGGGCGAGAACACGCTGACCATCGACGTCTCGGAGATGAACGATGCCGACGCGGCGTACGGGCTGTTTGCCACCAACCGCGATCCCCGGCTGCCCATCGCCAGGATCGGGATGGGCGGGCAGGTGCAGCCGCAGAGCGCCAGTTTCGCCAAGGGAAAGTACTACGTCGAGATCGTAGTAAACGCCGACGATCCCAACATCGTTCACACTGCCGAGCTGCAGGCCCTGGTTGACAAGATGGCGCGGCGCATCGAGGGCCGCGAGACTCCGCCGGAGGCATTGGCGTGGTTTCCGCAAGAGGACCTCACCTCCGCCGGTCTGGTCCCCGAAAGCGTGCTGGGGCTGAAAGAACTGAAGCGCGGCTACGTGGCGAAGTACAAGCAGGGGCAGGCATTCATCGTGCTGGAGGATTCAGTGGAGTCTGCAGCAGCGGTGCTGAAGGAGCTGCGCGCGCGGTTCGATGGAGCTTCCGACGCAAAGGTTGGCGACGAGGCCTTCCAGGCCAATGCGCAGTATCTGGACGGAATCTGCATCTTTCGTAAGGGAAAAACTCTTGGAGGATATGCAAACCTGCCCACTGCGCAGGAAGCCGCGACGCAGGCCGTAAAACTGGCCGCGCGCATTCCGTAGGCGCAGGCGCAAGAGGTCCAACCGCACCTGGAGTGAGAGGATAGAAGTGCAGGCATTCCGAGCAACGGGGAGAAGTTACGCATGAAGCAGTTTGTCGCTGTGGCCTTTGGATTGGGACTTCTGTGCAACGCATTGCTCTTCGTGCCTCAGGCGCTGGCGCTCTGGCGCAAGAAGAACAGCGAGGGGGTCTCGCTGCTCACCTTCGGCGGGTTCAGTGTGCTGCAGGCGATCGGGATCGTGCATGGATGCTACCAGCACGATCGCTCCCTGGTCCTGGGAATGGCGGCGAGCCTCATTACATGCGGCGCCGTCACATCTCTGACGCTCTTCTATCGCCTGAGGCGGAGTTGACTCACGCCTGAGGAGGAGTTGACGCACATTCCGTTACGCGAAGCAGACGTCGTCGCATGGATCGAGGACCTGCTGCGCGTCGTCCCGCGGCCCGTCGCATCCGCTCAGCAACTGCGAGATGACGTCTGCAGCGCTGTACTCGGTGCGGCCCGGCTGCAGAAAGCGCGCGATGGTTACGAGATCGTCGCCCGCCGTAATCAGGCCAACCTCCTCGCGCTTGCCGTTGCGCACCTGCTGGTAGCCGATGTTGGCCATCAGTCCATTGCAGATGCACTTTCTGCCCACGCTGTCTTCCAACTTGCCGCCCTTGGCGACATAGAGGCTGACCGGCTCGGAGGCGCAACGATAGCCGATGCCGCCCTCCGCGGTCCGATACGGCTCCCTCAGGAAGCTCAGGTCGCAGATGCGCGGACGTTCGGCGACGACTTCGGCATCCGAACAGGTGCCTTCCAACTGCGCAACCTTGAAGGGAAATCCCGTGGGCGAGGCCAACGGATCGGTGAAGACGCGCGCCTCTCCGGCGATGGCCTTGGCCAGCAATCTTCTCTTGTAGTCCGCGCGCAGGCCGCTCTCGTTGGTAAATTCGAACGCGGTGCCAACCTGCACGCCCGCGGCGCCCTGCTCCAGCGCCTCGCGCAGCATCTCCGCGCTGCCATAGCCTCCGGCCAGCCAGAAGGGCACGCCCAGCTCGCGCAGCTTGGCAATGTCGATTGCGTCCCGCTCGCCATAGACCGGCTCGCCGATCTCGGAAAACACCGGCTTGCCGCGCGGCGGAGCGTTGTGCCCGCCGGCCGTTCGCGTCTCGATCACAAGCCCGTCCACGCGCCCGTTCGCTTTCTTGAGCATCGTCGTGGCCAACGTGTTGGAGGAGACGATGGGCAGGAACTTCGGCCGCGTTAGCGGGCCAAGTTCGCACTCCATGAACTCGCGCGGATCGAAGCGCATGGTGACGTCGTCGCCCTCCTGCGAGCCGCTGACGTGGATTGCGTACTCCGCAGCCTCGTGGTTGACGTAGCGGTCCAGCACGCCGGGAATCTTCAGGGGAATTCCCGCGCCCATCACGACGTATCCCACCCCGGCCAGCATCGCCCCGTAGATGCACGGAAGATGCGCCATCTGGATCTTCTCCAGATAGTTGATGCCCACTGGATTGGTGTGGCCCTGGCGGGCCAGATAGACCTCGACGAAGTTGGCCACGATGCACAGCTCCGTCAGCTCACGAGGGATATCTTTCTCCAGCGGCGGGACAGGGAGATACGGCGTTCGCTCGGCCTTGCCCCCGGCGATGTAGTACTTTTGCCAGACGCGCTCCGCCATTGCAGGAAAGGGAAATGCGTCCAGGCCGCGCCGCATGTGCCCGCCCGGATCGCCATCCTGCAGCCGCCGCGCCAGAATCGGGTCCAGCGCCGTGCCAGAAACCAGCCCCAACTGGCCGAGACGCGAAACCGCCTGCGCCAGCCGCCAGTTTGAAACCCCCGCACCCATCCCCCCCTGGATGATCACTGGGTTGCTCGTCGATGGTTCGCTCGTTGCTGGTTCACTCATACTTGTCTAAAGTGTTTCATCCAGCAGAACCCCACAAACGTATTAGTTTTGTAACTTTCATCGCCATTCCCAGCCTGAACCCACTGGCGTGAAAGTCTCTGAGGGACTTTTCCAGACGCCCTGCAAGTTCGATGTGAAACAGGCCATCCGAGAGCGCCGGCGCCCCAATTTGACTGATAATACTTACAGGCTCCAAGACTCGATGCCAGACCTCTGAGCTGGAGTTGCGGAACGATTGCGGAGGGGAACCTTGATTCGATTCGGGATGGCCCGATGACGAAGACGGTGATCGTCGGCGGCGGCATCAGCGGGCTGGCCACTGCGTTCCACTTGCAGGAGTGCGGCCTGCGCGAGTTCACGCTGATCGAGGGCGCGCCGCGCTGGGGCGGCAAGATCACTACGGCGCACGAGGACGGATTCACTATCGAGGGCGGGCCCGATTCGTTCATTACGCAGAAGACTGCGGGGACCGAGCTGTGCCGCAGGCTTGGGTTGGAGGACCAGTTGGTTGGCTCGAACATCGGCAAGGGCGCGACGGTTTATATATGGAGCGGCGGGCGCTTGCACGCGATGCCGGAGGGCATGATGCTGATGGCCCCGACCATGGTGATTCCATTTCTGCGCTCGCGGCTGTTCTCGTGGCCGGGCAAGCTGCGCATGGGGATGGAGGTCTTCGTTCCCAGGGCGCGCGGCGACCAAGACGAGAGCCTGGCCGGATTTGTGCGCCGGCGATTGGGCGCGGAGGCGCTGAACAAGATCGCGGGGCCGCTGATGGGAGGCATCTATGCGGCGGACCCGGAGCGGCTCAGCCTGAAGAGCACGTTTCCCATCTTTCTGGAGATGGAGAAGAAGTACGGCAGCCTGCTGCGCGGAATGATGAAGCGGGCAAAGCGGCCTGTAAAGCCCGAAGCGGGGACGCGCGCGGCGCATGGCTCGAAGCGTCCGCCGATGTTCATGACGCTGCGCGGCGGTCTGCAGCAGCTCTCCGATGCGCTGGTGGCGCAGTTGCCGCAAGAGTCTCTGCGGGCCGGATGCAGCGCGCTCGCGGTCCATCGTCATGCGGGCCGGTACAGGATCGACTTGAGCGATGGATCGTGCCTGCTGGCGGAGGATGTAGTCTTTGCGACCCCATCGTTTGTAACGGCCGATCTGGTCGAGCAGCTCGATCCCGTGCTGGCGCAGCGGTTGCGCGCGATCCGCTATGTCTCCACCGCGACAGTCTCGCTGGGATTCCGGCGCAGCGAGATCGCGCACCCCTTACAGGGTGCGGGCTTCATTGTGCCGCCCAGCGAGGGGCGAAGGATTACGGCCTGCTCGTGGTCGTCGGCGAAGTTCCAGCATCGCGCGCCGGAGGACTGCGTTCTGCTTCGCGTCTTCATCGGCGGCGCGCTGGCCGAAGAGCTTGCCGAGCAGGATGAGGCCGCGCTGGTGAGGCTGGCCCGCGAGGAGTTGCAGGCGATTCTGGGGATTGCCGCGACGCCGGTGCTGGCCAAGGCTTATCGCTGGCCCAAGGCCAATCCGCAGTACGACCTCGGACATGAAGAGCGGGTCGCGGAGATCGAACGGTCGCTTTCCAACCTTCCCGGACTGCATCTGGCCGGCGCTGCCTATCATGGGCCCGGCATTCCAGACTGCATCCAGAGTGGAAGGAAGGCAGCCCAGGCCATCGCAGCGAGACATGCGCGGGCCGAGAGCGCCGGGAGAAGCGAACCATCGTCCGTTTGCATCGAATCCTAGGAGAAGCTAGCGAATGTCTTCCAACGAAATTGGAGCGAAACCAAAGTCCACCGCGACTGACTCCACCGCGCACGCACAGCCACACGCGCATCGCACCGCGGCGCGTGACTACTCGCGGAACCCGATGAACATCTACTGGGAGATGACGCAAGCCTGTGCGCTGGCCTGTCGGCACTGCCGCGCGGAGGCGATCTCTACGCCGCATCCCCAGGAGCTGACGCACGCCGAGAGCATGGAGCTGCTGCGGCAGATTGCAGCCTTCGACAAGCCGCTGCCGCACCTGATTCTGACCGGCGGCGATCCGCTGCGTCGCGCCGACCTGTACGATCTGATCGACGAGGCGCAGCGGCTGGGGCTGACGGTTTCGATCACGCCCAGCGCGACCGGCGACCTGACCTGCGACGTGCTGGCCAAGCTGAAGGCGCATGGAATCGAGAGCCTCGGGCTGAGCCTCGACGGCTCGACCGCGGCGCTGCACGAGGCCGTGCGCGGCGTGAAGGGCTGCTTCGACTGGACAATTTGCGCGGCCAAAGACGCGGCGAAATTGGGAATTCCGATCCAGGTCAACACACTGGTGGCGCAGGAGACGGAGGCCGATTTGCCGGCGATCTACGAGCTGCTGAAAAGCGTCACGGTGATGCGCTGGAGCCTCTTCTTCCTGATCGCGGTGGGCCGGGGCAAGCTGCTGCAGCCCGTCT
>Ga0326727_10014183_pt1 | contig 17457 bp, 12 predicted proteins | sample MB2enrmetagenome_FD_207643 | JGI IMG/M metagenome (GOLD analysis project Ga0326727, IMG submission 207643) | Lab enriched peat soil microbial communities from McLean, Ithaca, NY, United States - MB29MY | ecosystem: Environmental > Terrestrial > Soil > Wetlands > Peat | place: USA: New York...
GAGGTCAATACCGACTGAAGCGATAAGCATGAGATGATCCTCCAATCTGTACTGCTGCTCCGATCATCCTACGTCGGCTGATCGGGGCGGCGGACCATCTCATTAGGCTTGTTTTCGTCCGGTGTTGCAGCGTTGCTTCCATAGAGCTACATTTGTCGGCGTGAGACTATTCACCCTATTGCTTCTCGTAGCGGGTTCTCTGTGGGCACAAACTGGCCCTGCAACTCCCAATGAGGACTTCGATAAGCCCTCAAAGAAGTCGGTTGTGGACTTCGGTCTATCTCCTTACAATCCGCCTTCTCAACACATCCGAAAGAAGCTGACGTGCTACTACTACTCCACTTTCACCGTTAAGGAATACGACGAGGGACAGGAGGGTGCAGAGTGGTTATCGGTTGTTCCCTCGGCCCACGCTGCATGCACACGCACGCACAGGAAGGACGAAAGAGTCTACGTCTATCCTGAGTGGAGCGGATACTTCTGGGGTGCAAAGGGTGGAGTTGTTTTGTTTGGTGCCCCTGATGGTGAGAACGGTGGAGTGCCGTTCGCTGCCTTCGATGTAAGGACAGGACGAAAGCTCTTTAGCGATTCTTCGATACTTGAGTATTACCAGCAGAAGCTACACATTGAGAATGCATTCCGAATCAGCAGCGTGGCCGACCAAGTTCCCCGGTTGGCGTATTTCCGTGTCGTGGCTGCCGGGTGCGACCTAAGAACAGCAAAGGCTGACTGTTGGAAAAGAGTCCGGGCCAAGTTCGGTATCGCCCAAACCAAAACGCCCGTTTGCATCGGGTATGAGAAGGTAGAGGGTAATGTGGAATCCTCACTTGCTTACCCAGTGTCAGTCTTGCTCAAGGATTCTCCGCAACTCAAAGCGGCAATCGGCCCTGTTTTCTGTTGGCCGGTAGACTAGTTCGGCGGATACTTGCTTATAAATCGCCAAGCCGCTCACTATCCCGAAACGGAACCGCTAGGTAGACGTTTTGCCGAGCTTACCGGGCAGGTTTTCAACCTCCGAAACCTTCGCTACTTCCCCTTCCACCGCAGCTCCATCCCGGCGATGAAGCCTCTTCCCGGCATCGCCACTCCGGCGAGCTCGTGGTACTTCGTGTCGGTTAGATTCGTCAGTTGCAGATAAGGCTTCCAGTAGCGGAAGTCGCGGGCGACCATCCACTCGACGAGCGGGTAAACGTCCTGCGAGTTGAACGGATACGGCTGCGGAGGCCCCGCGACGGGATAGCGCTGAGTGGCCGTCACCCGCAGCCGCGAATCGACCTTGCCCGGAAGCCTGCTCCACCACGTCGCCGCGCCGGCGTTCGATGGGAAGTTGAAGGCGTACAGATAATACAGGCCGGTAAGCGACGCGCCCGCTCCGTGGATTCCCGTATAGCTCAGCTCGATGCGCTGCTGCTTTGCCAGCTGCCAGCGCAGGTCGATCTCCGCGCCGGTGAAGTTGAGCTTCTGGATGTTCTCCGCCGTGTAGGGCGTGCCCGCTGGAGCCGACTCGGAGAGCACGTAGTCGATGACGTTGCTGTCGCGGTGGTAGAAGACGTCCGCATCCAGCGTAATGCCGCGCGCCAGCGCCAGCTGCGCTCCGCCCTCGTAGCTCCACGAGTGCTCGGGCGCCAGGTTCGGATTGCCGCGATGCACGGGATCGCTGTAGTAGAGCTCGGTGTAATCCGGCAGGCGGAAGGCGTGCGAGATGGAGCCGCGCAGCTTCACCCGGTGGCTCAGCCAGTAGGCTCCCGAGACCGATGGGCTGAAGACCTGCTGCCCGGCGGTGTAGAGCTCCTCGCGCGCGCCTACGTTGAATGAGAAGCGCTTCAGCGCGCGGGCATCGAAGCTGGCGTAAACGCCGCCCTGATCCCGCGTGTGAATGCCGAGATTCGTGCTGTCGATGTGCTCGCGCAGTGCGTCGGCGCCGTAGTAGAGTCGCAGGTTCTCGCCCAGCTTGCTGTAGCTGCGCAGCGCCGCCTGGTAGTCCTCGCCGATGTGGTTGTTCTCGTAGAGCGACGGATCGGGCTTCACGTAGACGTACTCGTCGGTGTGGCGGCGATAGGCGAAATCGGCCGCGGTGCGTGCACCGAGCGGCTGCGTCCACGCCGCCAGCCAGCCCTTGCTGCGCTCCCAGCTCGGAATCGACGGTGAGACACCATAGAACCCGGCGGCCCCGAAAGGCCGGTCGCTGATGCCGAGCAGAATATCGCTCGAACCCAGGGGGGTGGGGATGTGGCTCTCCGAGGCGACGGCCAGGTTGCGATAGTCGCGATCGGCGATGAAGCCCGTCGAGAGCTCGCGCACAAAGCTCAGCTCTTCGCTGAAGCGCTTGCGGACCAGCGTCAGCGCGCCGTTCTGCAGGTTGGTGCCGAAGTTTCCCGCGCCCGCGCCAAGACGCACTTCGCTGCTCTCCGGCACGGCGGTGATGAAGTTCACCGCGCCGCCCATGGCATCCGAGCCGTAGAGCGTGGAGCCCGCGCCCTTCAGCACCTCGACGCGCCGCACCGACTCGAAGGGAAATGGAATGTCGAGATTGTTGTGGCCGGTCTGCACGTCGTTCAGACGCAATCCATTGACAAGTATCAATGTCTCTTCGAAGGTTGTTCCGCGGACAGAAAGATCGGCGGATGTTCCCGGCGCGCGCTGCTGCACATCGAGCGAGGGGTCCTGCTGCAAAGCGTCAACCCAGTTGCGAAATTCCGTTGGCGACTGGCCGATCTCGATGGAGCCGACGCTGCGATCGGCCTCCTCCAGCGGCACCGCCGCGTAGCTTCCGGTGACAACGACCTGCTCCTCGTGACGCGGCAACTTGCTTGGGCCGTCGGGTGTGCTCTGTGCCATCGCCGCACAGCTCAGAATAAAAACGAAGACGGTACTTCTCATGCACATCCTTTTGTGGAAGTCAGCGAGTCCGGCTATTCCTTCACGGCAATTCCCAGCGCCTTCATCTTGCGGTAGAGATGGCTGCGCTCCAGGCCCAGGGTCTCAGCGGTGCGGCTGACGTTGCCGTTGTTGTCGTCGAGCTTCTTCAGAATGTAGTCGCGCTCGTAGGCGGCGCGCGCCTGGTGCAGCGTGGTGAACTCGCCCATGGCGCGCCGAGTTCCCTCGCGATAGAGCACCGAGGGCAGATGCTTGCGCTCGAGCCGCTGCACCGTAGGATTCATGATGACGACGCGCTCGATCACGTTGCGCAGCTCGCGCACATTGCCCGGCCAGGAGTAGCGCATCAGAACTTCCAGCGCCTCGTCGGCGATCTCCTTCGCGCGGCGGCTGTACTGGCTGCTGAACTCCTTGACGAAGTGGCGCGCCAGCACAGGAATATCTTCCTTGCGCTCGCGCAGTGGAGGCACCACGAAAGGCACGACGTTCAGACGGTAGAAGAGATCCTCGCGGAAGTTGCCGCGCGCGATCTCTTCTTCCAGGTCTTTGTTGGTGGCGGCGATCACGCGCGCATCCACTGTCGCCGGCTCCTCCATGCCCACCGGGAAGAAGCGGCCTTCGTCGAGAGTGCGCAGCACCTTGGACTGCGTCTTCAGGCTCATGTCGCCGACTTCGTCGAGGAAGAGCGTGCCGCCATCGGCCTTGCGGAACTTACCCTCTTTTTCAGTTTCGACGCCGGGGAATGCGCGCTTGCAGCAGCCGAAGAGCTCACTTTCGATCAGGTCCTCGGGAATAGCGGCGCAGTTGACCTCGACGAACATGGCGTCCTTGCGCAGGCTCTGCGCGTGGATGGCACGGGCGACCAGTTCCTTGCCGGTGCCGCTCTCGCCGTATATCAGCACGCGGCCGTTGGTGGGAGCCATCAGCGCGATCTGCTGGCGAAGCGCCTTCATCGGAACACTCTCGCCGGCGATCTCCGCCTGCTGCGCCATCTGCCGCTTCAGCTCCTGATTCTCCGTGCGCAGCTTGCGCGCAGCCGCCGCGTTCTTCACCACGATCAACGTCTTTTCCAGCGAAAGCGGTTTTTCCAGGAAGTCGTAGGCGCCCAGCTTGGTGGCGCGGACAGCGGTCTCCACTGTGCCGTGCCCGGAGATCATCACCACCTCGGGACGGTCCTCCATATCCTTGAGCTGCTGAAGCACGGCGAGTCCATCCATCTGCGGCAGCCAGATGTCGAGCAGGACGACATCGAACTGCTGATCGCGCAGGAGTGCGAGTCCGCCCTCGCCATCTTCAGCAGTGGTTACGCGGTAGCCCTCGTCTTCCAGTACTCCTCCCAGGGTCTCGCGAATGCTGGGCTCGTCGTCCACTACAAGTATTCGAGTCATCGTTCCTCTTTCACCGGCTCTTTTGCCGGCTCTGGGGCCATGCGTTCGGCGAGCGGCAGCTCGACCAGGAATCTTGTGCCTACGGGCTTGTTGGCCTCCACCCGAATGGTGCCGCGGTGGTCTTCCAGGATGCGGGCGACGATGGCCAATCCCAGGCCGGTTCCGCGCGCCTTGGTGGAGTAGTAGGGCAGGAAAAGCTTCTCCTTGGCCCCGTCGCTGACTCCCACTCCGGTATCGCTGATCTCCAGCTCGACGGCGTCACGGGTCTCCAGCAGTGCGGTGCCGATGCTTATCTCGCGCACCACGGAGTCCTTGAGGCTCTCGGCGGCGTTATCCACCAGGTTGGCGACGACGCGCTTCATCGCCTCGGGATCGGCAAACACCGGCGGCAGATCGCCGGCCAGGTTCATGCGCACGGTGACACCGGCGAGACGGCCATCGAAGAGGGCCATGGCGGACTGCACGATGCGGTTCAGGTCTGAGGGCTGCGGCTGCGACTGCGGGAAGCGGGCCAGCAGCGAGAACTCATCCACCAGGCGGCGAACCGTCTCGACGGCGCTGCCGATGGTCTCCGCGCAGCTATCGATGACCGGCCAGGAGGCTCCCTCGCCGCGGCTGCCGCGGGCGATGTGGCGGCGGATGCGCTCGGCGGAGAGCGCGATGGGCGTCAGCGGATTCTTGATCTCGTGGGCCACGCGCTGGGCGACCTCACGCCAGGCGGCCTGCTTCTGTGCCTTCAGCAGATCGCTGAGATCCTCGAAGACGATGACGTAGCCGAGACGGCGGCGCTGCTGCTGCCCGGTCATGGAGGCGACGGTGACGCCAACCTCCTTGACTACACCGCCGATGGAGATCTCGATCTGGGAGCTGGTCATGCCCATGCGGTCGGCCTTGCGCGTCAGCCGGCGGATATCTTCGGCGACCTCGGCAGCGCACTCGGGCGGGAATAAGTCGGCGAGGCGCAGGTTGCTCTGCGCTCCCGGCTGGCTGACGGCGGCGGGCTGGAACATGCGAATCAGCGCGGCGTTCAGGCGAGTGACCTGGCTGGCGCTGTCGAGGGTGAGCACGCCGGAGGGAATGCTCTCCAGGATCGTCTCAATGTGCAGGCGACGCTCGTCGAGGCGGGCGTTGGCCTCCTCCAACTGGCGGCGGTTGTTCTCCAAATCCGCGGCCATGCTGTTGAAGGACTCCACCAGCTGGCCGAGCTCATCGCCGGCGCTGACATCGACGCGATAGTTGAGCTGGCCGGCGGAGATCGCCTGCGTACCTTCGGCCAGTGCCGTCACCGGCCGGGTAATCATCTTGCTGAGCGCCAGCGCCGACCAGGTGGAGCTGAAGAGCACCAGCAGGGTGATGAGCAGCAGCGCCTGCATGTAGGTCTGGCGGATGAGCTTGTTGTTGCGGCGCAGCTCCTCGTAGTGCTGACGGCTCAGGTCGAGCTGGTTGAGCGCCTCGCCGTAGTGCTGCGGTAGCGGCAGAGCGATGGCGATATGGCCAAGGTCTTCGACCGGAGCAGTGGCCAGCACATAGGCGCGATTGTCGAAGCTGAACTGCACGGGCTGGCTCTGCGGAGCGGCCAGGCTCGGCACCTGTTTGCGAAGAATGCTCCATGGGGCGGGAGCGCCGAAGCTGGCTTCGATCTGGCCCTTGTAGAAACCGAGGGCAAAGCCGCCCTGCAGGGTGAGCTCGTGCTCGCGAAGCTCCTCGATGAGCGGGCCGAAGCGGCCGGTGTGATAGGCCTTGAGCGCCTCCTCGTTGGAGGCGATGGAGCGCGCTTCAGCCAGCGCGTTCTGCCCGGCATAGGAGCTGAGCAGCTCGGCAACCGCCTGCGTACGGCCCTGAACCTCTTCGATGGGCTGCGAGAACCACTTGTCGATAGAGCGGTTCATCAGCCCGTAGGCAAAAAGAAACATGGCAATCGCGGGTCCGAAGGAGAGAACCAGCGCGCCCAGCACCATCTTGCTGCGGAAGCGCGAACCGGCGGTTCCGGCCTGCCGCTCAATGTAGAGCTTGACGATGGTGCGAACGAGAACAAAGATCAGCGCGACGAGGGCGAAGAAGATAAGCGCCGAGAGCGCGATGAGAATGAACGACTGCGCCAGCGAATCCGGACGGAGAAACTTCAGGTTGAAAGCCTGCTGCGAGATGATGATGAAGATGAGCAAGGCCATGGCCACGCCCATCAGCAGAAGCCTTCGGCGGCGCGAACGATTTGGTGCGGAACTGTTCATTCGCTTTCCCACCACAATTCTAGTGCAAAAAAGACACATAAAGTGGAAAGAATGCGAGCCGCGATGGATTGCTCGTCACAATCAGCTCCTCCGGTTCCGATCGAACGGACAACGTCTTGAAAGATCACAGGTTGCCCCTATGTCTTGCGTGGAAGGAGCGGGCGGAGGGGGCAATGTTCGCAGCGGGCATCTTTCTTGAGGCAGAAGTGTTTGCCGGTTTGCACCAGGAGGGCGTGGAACTGGTTGTAGCATTGGGCGAGTTCGCTGCGCGGAAGGCGCGAGGCGGCCGAGGGCTGGTGGATGGTGAGTCCGGGGATGTCGAGTCTTGCGTCTTTTCCCCACATTCGGCCAGAAGAGGGCCGGATGTGGGCCCCCCGCGGCAGATGTGGGCCACCATCCGTTTCATCAGCCAGCGCCTGCTGGACGGCGAGGCGGATGTCGTCGTAAGGGGTGGCGGCGGTGGCGAGGCGATGGCGCTCGAAGATGCGGCGGGTGTATGCATCGACGACGAAAACTTCCTTGCAGGCGGCGTAGAGGAGGATGGAATCGGCGGTTTCCGGGCCGATGCCGTTGAGGGAGAGCAGCTCGGCGCGGAGCTCCTCGGCGGGGCGGGCGAAGAGAGCGTCGAGGGAGCCGGAATAGTTGGCGTCGAGGTGCTGGATGAAGCGCTTGAGGCGGGCGGCTTTCTGGCGGAAGTATCCGGCGGGACGGATGAGCTGTTCGAGGGCTTCCAGCGGGGTAGAGCGGATTCCGTCGACGGAGAGCGCACGGGCCTGGCAGAGGTTGGCCATGGCGCGCTCGACGTTGGTCCAGGCGGTGTTCTGGGTGAGGTAGGCGCCGACAACGACCTCGAAGGCGGATTCAGCCGGCCACCAGTGCTGTTCGCCCATGGCGGATTCCAGCAGCCGGAAGGCGCGGTGAATCTTGCCGAGGCGGGCGGGGGAGTTGGGCATTCACGAGCCTCCTGATCTCCCAGGTTAGCTCCGTTTCGCTCCGCGAACCTGGGGCACCCGACCTGGGCATGAAAAGAGTCTATCGCGTGCTAAGTATCAAGGTCCTAAGCCTTTTGATTGTGACTTTAGCGTTTCCCTATGATTGACAACTTTTGTCAAGCTGCTAATCTGCCGGTAATAGCCCGAAGAGCGCTTTAGTTACCTCTCTTGACACGGGCCTCAGGCCGCCGGCGTGCCGACGGTGCTTACAATAGAGTGAACGAAAGCTTTCAGTGAGGAACGGCCTTGTCTACTCCACCGAGAGGCATGCAATACGCTGCCTTTGATCCAGCGAACTACGTCATCGATCCGAAGATCGTGAAGATGGTCCCGAAGGATATCGCGCACAAGCACAAGGTGCTGCCCTGCGGCAAAACGGGAACGGCACTGCAGGTCGCGATGGTGGACCCGACGAACTTTCGTGCGATCGACGAACTGACATTCATCACCGGGTACGCGATTGAACCGCTGAAGGGCAGCGAGGCCGCCATCCTGGAGGCCATCGAATACGCATACAACATTCCAGAAGCGGGCTCGGCCGCGAACAAGGAAGCGGTGGACGAGAGCCTGGCCAGAATGATGTCCGAGTCGGACGACTTCGACGCCGAAGAAGACTCCGAAGAGCACGGCGAAGAGGCATCACTGGCCGAGCTGGAAAAGATGGCGAGCGAGGCCTCGATTGTGCAGATTGTGAACGTGATTCTGCGCGAGGCGGTGAAGGCCAAGGCCAGCGACGTTCACATGGAACCGTACGAGAAGGAATACCGGGTGCGCATCCGGGTGGACGGCATTCTGCAAGAACTGACCAAGCCTCCGCTCAAGCTGCGCGATGCGATCATCTCGCGCGTGAAGATCCTGGCGAGGCTGGACATCAGCGAAAAGCGCCTACCGCAGGACGGCCGCATCATGATCCGCATGAGGATCGACGGACGGCGGCGGCAGCTCGACTGGCGCGTCAGCACGCTGCCGACGCTGTGGGGCGAAAAGATCGTAATGCGACTGCTGGACAAGGACAATCTGCGGCTGGACATGACGCAGCTGGGCTTTGAGGCGGAGTCGCTGGAAAAATTCCAAAAAGCGATTCTGAAGCCCTTCGGAATGGTACTGGTGACGGGGCCGACGGGCTCGGGCAAGACCAATACGCTGTATTCGGCGATCTCTCTGCTGAACAAGCCGGACACGAACATCATGACCGCCGAGGATCCGGTAGAGTTCCAGCTGCAGGGCGTCAACCAGGTTCAGATGAAAGAGCAGATTGGGTTGAACTTTGCGGCGGCGCTGCGAAGCTTCCTGCGGCAGGACCCGAACATCATCCTGGTGGGCGAGATTCGCGACTTTGAGACGGCGGAGATCGCGATCAAGGCGGCGCTGACCGGACACCTGGTGCTGAGCACTCTGCACACCAACGGCGCTCCGGAAACGGTTTCGCGATTGATGAACATGGGCATCGAGCCGTTCCTGGTGGCGACCTCGGTTCACCTGATTCTGGCACAGAGACTGATACGCCGCATCTGCACCAGTTGCACCGCGCCGGTGGAAGTTCCGGCACAGGTGCTGCAGAAGATCGGCTTCACAGCGCAGGAAGCGCGCACGGTGAAGGTGATGAAAGGGCGCGGATGCGAGAAGTGCAACGGCACCGGCTACAAGGGCCGCACGGCGCTCTACGAGGTGATGGAAGTGGACGACTCGCTGCGCGAGCTAATCCTGGTTGGCGCTTCGGCGCTGGAGCTGAAGAAAAAGGCGATTGAGAACGGCATGATTACACTCCGCCGCAGCGGCCTGATCAAGATCATGAGCGGGCAGACGTCGATGGAAGAAGTGCTGCGTGAGACGGTGAATTAAGTACCCCGCTCAAGCCAAAGGATGGCTTGAACCGGTCACCGCGGAAAACAGGGCAAGCAAGGAGAATCGATGGCGGTAACACTGAGCGACCTGCTGAAGAAGCTGCTGGAACTGAACGGCAGCGATCTTCACATCACCACCAACTCGCCTCCGCAGGTGCGCGTGCATGGACACCTGATGCCGCTGGACATGCCTCCGCTTGGCCCGGCCGACACCAAGCAGCTGGCCTACTCGGTGATGACGGACGCGCAGAAGCATCGCTTCGAAGAGGACTTCGAACTCGACTTCTCCTTCGGACTGAAGGGACTGGCGCGCTTCCGTGCCAACATCTTCAACCAGCGCGGGGCGGTGGCGGCGGTCTTCCGCGTGATTCCGTTTGAGATCAAGACGTTTGCGCAGCTGAACCTGCCTCCTGTGGTGGCCCGGCTGTGCGAGAAACCGCGCGGATTGATCCTGGTGACCGGGCCGACGGGCTCGGGAAAGTCGACGACCCTGGCGGCGATGCTGGACAAGATCAACAGCGAGCGCCACGAGCACATCATCACCATCGAAGACCCGGTGGAGTTTGTGCATCCGCACAAAAACTGCCTGGTCAACCAGCGCGAGATTCACCAGGACACGAAGAGTTTTGCCAACGCGCTGCGGGCCGCGCTGCGCGAAGATCCGGACGTGGTGCTGATCGGCGAGATGCGCGACCTCGAGACGATCGAGTCGGCGCTGCGCATCGCCGAAACCGGCCACTTGACTTTCGGCACGTTGCACACCAACTCGGCAGCCTCTACGATCAACCGCGTGATCGACGTGTTCCCTGCGCACCAGCAGCCACAGATTCGGGCGCAGCTTTCGTTGGTGCTGGAGGGGATTCTCTGCCAGGCGCTGCTGCCCAAGGCGGGCGGACAGGGGCGCGCGATGGCGATGGAGGTACTGGTTCCGAATCCGGCGATCCGCAACCTGATCCGCGAAGACAAGATCCACCAGATCTACTCTTCGATGCAGACGGGGCAGGACAAGTTTGGAATGCAGACCTTCAACCAGTCTCTGATGACGCTGTATCTGCAGAAGCTGATTACGCTGGAAACGGCGATTCTGCGCTCGTCAAACCCGGACGAGTTGCAGGAGATGATCAACCGGGCTACGGGGAACGCGAAATCCACGTCAGCCGGCAGCAGTGCCGCACGCAAGTAACGCGGCAGCCAGGCGGGCCGAGAGGAAATCATGCCGGTTTTTACATACCAGGGACAGAACGCCGCAGGCGAAAAGGTTCAGGGGGAACGCGCTGCCGAGAACAAGCAGGTGCTCCGCGCCATGCTGGCCCGCGAGCGCATCCAGGCGTCAGTGATCAAGGAGAAGAGCGCCGGCAAGAGCTTCAATATCACCTTTGGAGCCGGGGTCAAGGCCAAGGAACTGGCTGTGTTTTTCCGCCAGTTCTCGGTGATGATCGATGCCGGCCTGCCGCTGGTGCAGTGTCTGGAGATTCTCGGCAACAACCAGGTCAACAAGAAATTCAAGGACGCGCTGCTGACGGTGCGTACCTCGGTGGAGGGCGGCTCGACGCTGGCGAATGCGCTGCGCGCCCATCCCAAGATTTTTGACGATCTGACCACAAACATGATCGAGGCGGGCGAGGCCGGCGGTATTCTCGACACGATTCTGCAGCGCATCTCTGCCTACGTGGAAAAAGCAGTGAAGTTGAAGGCGGCGATCAAGTCGGCGCTGGTGTACCCGGTTTCAGTAATTGTGCTGGCCGTGGTGGTGGTGGGCTGCCTGCTGAAATTCGTGGTTCCGATCTTCGCCAACCTGTTCGTCGGCTTGGGCGTAGACCTTCCCGCGGCGACGCAGTTTGTCATCAACCTTTCGGCGTTCATCAGCAACTTCTGGTGGCTGATCTTCCTGAGCGTCGGCGCCCTCTTCGGCATTATCAAGTACATTCGAACCACGCCGAAGGGGCTGTACTATACCGACAAGATCCTGCTGAATCTGCCGGTCTTCGGTCCGGTGCTGCGCAAGATCGCGGTGGCGCGCTTTACCAGGACGCTGGGCACGCTGATCTCCTCGGGCGTTCCGATCCTCGACGGCCTTGCGATCACGGCACGAACCTCCGGCAATGCGGTGCTGGAAAAGGCACTGATGAACGTGCGCGGATCGATCGAACAGGGCCGCAACATCGTCGATCCGCTGCGCGAGAGCGGCGTGTTTCCGAGCATGGTGACGCAGATGATCGGCGTGGGCGAGGCCACGGGCGCGATGGACAACATGCTGCAGAAGATCGCGGACTTCTACGAGGACGAGGTGGATGCGGCGACCAAGGACATGCTGGCGCTGATGGAGCCGATGCTGATCGCCTTCCTCGGCGTCGCCGTGGGCGGCATCGTGATCTCGCTGTACATGCCGCTGTTCTCGATGATCTCGAAGCTGGCGGGCTAGAGCCGGTGCGCGCCCCATCGCCGGCATAGAATGGCAAGAGTATTCTTCAGGGGATCAGGCCCCTGCATAGATGACTGCGAGCGGCACGGCTGAGGCCGTGCCGTTTCACGACCGGAAAGGCGGCGATGGCGGCAGGAATCAATGAGCGGATATGGCTGGAATGGCTGGTCAAGGTCCGTGTCATCATCATTACGATTCTGCTTGCCATCGAACTCGCCATCGTCAACCTGACGAGCACGAGCGTCGATGAGCATCTGTTCGTCGCGGTGATGCTGGCGTGGTACGCCGCCGCGGGAATTCACTTGTACATGGTCAGCTATCGCAAGAGCGAGAGCTGGCAGATTCAGTCGAAGGCGCAGGTGATCTCGGACCTGGTCTTTGCCACGGCGGTGGTCTATACCAGCGGCGGCATCGATACTTCGTTCAACTTTCTTTATCCGCTGATCATCATCGTTGCCAGCACGCTGCTCTCGGGAGCATGGGCGTACCTGGTCGCGGCACTCTCGTTCATCCTGCTGGGCGCGACCCTGGAGCTCTCGTACTTCGACGTGATCCGCTCGTACTCGATTTCGAGGCCGGATCCGCGCTCGCTGCTGGCGGTGATTCTCATCAATCTTTTCGGCTACCTGCTGGTGGCGTACCTGGCAAACCGGCTGGCAAGCCGCATGCGCCAGGCCGACGTGGCGCTGAAAGACAAAAGCTTTGAGCTGGAGAATCTGCAGGTTCTGCACGAGATCATCGTGCGCTCAATCTCCAGCGGGCTGCTGACCACCGACCTGAACGGCGCGATCATGCTGGCGAATCCGGCGGCTCAAACGGTGCTGGAGCACGGTCTGGATGCGCTGACGGGAATCGACGTACAGGGGCTGTTTGACGATAAGCTGCCGAAACCGAACTCCGGACGCAACGAGGTTCGAACCCGCACCCCAAGCGGAGCCGAGAAGCTGCTGGGCGTCGGCTGCAGCGAGCTGCACGGCATCGACGGAGCAACCATTGGCTACATTTACACCTTCACCGATCTGACCGAGATCCGGCGGCTGGAGCGCGAGCTGCGGCAGCGTGACCGGCTGGCGGCGGTGGGCAGGATGGCGGCGGGAATCGCGCACGAGATACGCAACCCATTGTCGTCGATTGCCGGCTCGGTGAAGATGCTCTCCGGCATCGCCGAGCTGAGCGACGACCAGCGCGCACTGTTCCAGATCGTCACCCGCGAATCGGAGCGGCTGAATACGATCATCTCCGACTTCCTGACCTACTCGCGCGACCGCAAGTTTCTGAACACGAGGGTGGATCTGTGCGAGCTGCTGGGAGATACTCTGACCTTGCTGGAGAATCGCGAGCCGAATGTCAGCATCCTTCGGGAATTTTCGTTGGCGCGCGCGTTTACCGAAGGCGATGGCGACAGGCTGAAACAGGTCTTCTGGAATCTGTGCAGCAACGCTCTGCGGGCGATGCCGCAGGGCGGCGAGCTGGCGGTAACGCTGGATGCACTGGGAAATCAATGGCGGATTCGCTTCCGCGATAACGGCACCGGAATCTCGCCCCAGCTGATCGAGAAGGTATTTGAGCCGTTCCAGTCGGGATTTGAGGGCGGCACCGGACTGGGGCTGGCGATTGTCTATAACATTATGCAGGCGCACGATGGACAGATTTCGGTTCGCTCGAAGCCCGGCAAAGGAACGGAGTTTACGCTGCTCTTCCGCAAGGCGGCCGCGCCCGAAATCGAAGCTGCCCCCGCGGCCTTGCCGGAGAGCCTGAGCGCTCTCCGAGACGAAAGCAGATAACGCATGGGATATATCCTGGTCTGCGATGATGAGCCCTCGATCTGCCAGATGCTGCAGATTGCTTTTCAGGGGCAGGGACACCGGGTGGAAACGGTGACCAGCGGTGACCTGGCTCGCCGCAAAATCGATTCCACACTTTACGACGTGGTTGTGACCGATGTGCGCATGCCGCAGGTCTCCGGCATGGAGGTGCTGCAGCACTCGCGGCGGGTCTCGCCGGAGACACAGGTAATCCTGATTACCGCCGTCGACGACAGCGAGATTCCGATCGAGGCGCTGAACAGCGGCGCGTTCTACTACATCCGCAAGGGGCCGAAGCTACTGGAAGATGTGCTGAGCGCGGCGGCGCTGGCGCTGGATCGTTCACAGCTGCGGCAGCAGAACGCTGCCCTGAAGCGTGACGCGGCGCAGCGCAACTCGCTGGATAACATCATCGGCGAGAGCGAGCCGATGCGGAAGCTGAAGCAGACCATCCGAACCATCGCGACGACCAACAGCACGGTGATCATCAGCGGCGAAAGCGGCACCGGCAAGGAGCTGGTGGCGAGAGCGATCCACACCTGTTCGCCGCGCTCCAGCGAACCGTTCGTGAGCGTCAACTGCGGCGCATTTCCCGAGACGCTGCTGGAGAGCGAGCTGTTCGGCTACGTAAAGGGCGCGTTCACGGGAGCGACCAGCAACAAGCGCGGATTGTTCGAGCTATCGAGCGGCGGAACGATCTTTCTCGACGAAATCGGCGAGATGACGCTGCCGATGCAGGTGAAGCTGCTGCGGGTGCTGCAGGAGCGCTCGATTCGTCCGGTGGGCGGCGGGCAGGAGACGCCGGTGGATACGCGCGTAATCGCCGCATCGAACAAGAACCTGCTGCAGCAGGTGCAGGAAGGACAGTTCCGCGAGGATCTTTATTACCGGCTGAGCGTGATTCCGGTGGAGGTTCCTCCGCTGCGCGATCGCGGCGAGGACATCATTCTGCTGGCCAATCATTTCCTGAAGAAGTTTGCGGTGCAAATGAGCAAGAACGTGGTGCGGCTCTCTCCGGAGAGCGTGCGGCTGATGCGTGGCTACGACTGGCCGGGCAACGTGCGCGTGCTGGAAAACACGATTGAGCGCGCAGTGGCGATGTCCGACGGCGAGGAGCTGCAGGTGGAGCTGCCGAACTCCGGGGCCAGCGCGATGCCGACGGCGGGAGCTCCGGGCGTGGTGTTGCCGGCCGACGGCATCGACATGGAGCGCTACGTGGCCGAGATCGAGAAGAGCCTGTTGCAGTCGGCGCTGCGCCGCTCGAACAACGTGCAGACCAGAGCGGCAGAGCTGCTGAAGTTGAGCTATCGCAGCTTCCGGCATCTGATGAAGAAATACGAACTGTCGTAGCGGTCTATACTGAACTTATGTGGTACGCCCTGCGCTTCATCTGGAATGCGACCCGAGGCCATCGGCTGGCGCCGTGGCGCAGCCCGTACATTCGCTGGCGGCTGGAGACTTACACCGGGCTGAAGATGGAGAAGATCGGCTTCGTGCAGATCGTCCGCATCATGCTGCACGAGCACCGGCAGATGTGGCGCTTCCTGCTGTGGACGGCGAAGATGGACAACTACGCGCGGGTGCGTCCGAAGAACCCTTCGACGCAGAACTGGGGATAATTCAAAATTCCACCACCACCGGCGCTCCCCGGCCGGCTTTGGCGACCTGCGCGGCAGGCGCTTTATTGCAAGCAATTTCCAGGAATCCCATGCTGTTGATGAGGGCGATGAGTTCTCCCGGCTGACCTTCTGAGTAGCTGCTGCGCAAGGCGGCGACGGCGGCTTCGGCGACCTTGATGCGCGGCTGCGCTCCGGCGGTGAAGATTGCAGGAGTGTTTTCAGCAGTGAAGTTGGTGACGAGGTTTCCGAATTTATCCACCTTGAGCACCACGCCTTTTAGCGCGTGCTCGCCCGTGGGCTTGGGCTGCGGCAGGGTGAAGCGGACGTAGTCGGTGATCTCGTCGCCGAACTTCTCCGGCTCGACTCCCTTGCTGAGCCAGGCGGCGCAGGGTGCGAAGACGTCGCGTCCGTGGAAGGTGCTGCTGACGGGCTGCAGGAAGTAGTGCTCGGCGGCAATGTGGCGGACGGTGATGCGCTCCTCACGGGCCATCACCAGCGAGAGCACACCGTTGTCGGGAGCAACAAAGTAGTGGTGCGAGGTGGAAACCAGCAGCGGACGGCGCGAGGAACCGACACCGGGATCGACAACGACGAGGTGGATAGTGTCAGCAGGATAATGGCGGTAGGCTTCGGCGAGGGTGAGAGCGCCATCGAGGATGTCGAAGGAGTTGACGGCGTTGCAGAGATCGACGACCGAGACGGCGGGATTGATGCCGAGGATGACTCCGCGCATGGAGCCAACAAAATGATCGGTGCTGCCGAAATCCGTAGTCAGGGTGATGATGCGCGTGGACACGTCGAGCCTCCTCGGTTGCCGGTATGGGTGGAATTGTACACTGCGGAAAAGCGAGGTTTCGGAAGTGTCGGAAGTTTCGGAGGTTAAAACCTAAACATTAGCGAAGCTGGACGCCAAATTGAATCGCCGTTGGTTTACTTTTGTTCTTTCCGTTACTTTTCAACTTCCGGCACTTCCGAAACCTCCGACACTTCCGAAACCTCTGCTTTGCTAAAATCCAATACCACTGGCTTTCACCTGGGAGCGCCATCTCTTGTTCACCTTCGTCCTGATCCGGATCGTGGTTGTGCTTTTGCTGGTGGCGGCCAACGCTTTCTTTGCCGCCGGCGAATATGCGCTGGTCAGCATCCGCGATACCCGCCTGCAGCAGCTGATCGACGAAGGACGTATTGGCGCGCGCACCATTCGCAAGCTGCACCAGAAGCTGGACGAGGTGCTGAACGGTATCCAGATCGGCGTGACCATGGCGAGCCTGGCGCTGGGCTGGATCGGCGAGGCGTCGCTGGCGCGGATGCTGGAGACGCCGCTGGCGAGGCTTCCGCATGCTGTGCTGTTCGCTCACGCGCTGGCGGTGGTACTGGCCTTTATGGCAATCACCTACATGCACGTGATTTTGGGCGAGGTGGTGCCGAAGTCGATTGCCCTGCAGAAGGCCGAGCAGGTTGCGCTGGCCGTCGCCGGGCCACTGGATGTCTTCATCACCGTGTTTTCTCCGGTGACGCGGACCATGGCGGCTTCTTCGCGCTGGGTGCTGCGGGCCTTCGGCTGGAAGGCGATTCGCGAGGGCGGCGTGCATACTCCCGAGGAGCTGAAGCTGAGCGTGACGGCTTCGCATCGCTACGGGCTGATCAGCGCGACGCAGCAGGAGCTGCTGCATCGGGCGCTGGACCTGGAGACGATCACCGTACGGGAGATCATGGTGCCGCGTCCTGACATTTTTTCGCTTCCCGGCGATATGCTGCTGGAGGAAGCGGCGACGCGAGTGGTGGAGGAGCAGCACTCGCGCATTCCGGTGTACGATCCGGCGCGCGGCCCGGAGGCGATCATCGGCGTGCTGTACTCCAAGGACCTGATGCGCTGGATGCAGTTCCGGCTGCAGCGCGCGCAGCACTCCGAGCGCCTGCAAGCGGCGCCGCCGGCGCTGACGGTACGTCATGTGATGCGCGATGTCTTGGTGGTTCCGGAGAGCAAGCCGCTGCCGGATCTGCTGGACGAGTTCAAGCGCCGGAGAAGGCACCTGGCGATTGTGGTGGATGAGCATGGCTCGACGGCGGGCGTGGTCAGCGTGGAGGACGTGCTGGAACAACTGGTAGGCGAACTGGAAGACGAGTTCGACGTGGTGGCGCGCACCAGCCAGGGCAATGCGGCCTCACTGGTGCTGGAGGGAGCGCTGAACATCCGCGACCTGGAGACGCAGTACAACCTGCATCTGCCGCGCGACGAGGGCTTTGAGACACTGGCCGGATTCGTGCTGACGCGGCTG
>Ga0326727_10014186_pt1 | contig 17451 bp, 17 predicted proteins | sample MB2enrmetagenome_FD_207643 | JGI IMG/M metagenome (GOLD analysis project Ga0326727, IMG submission 207643) | Lab enriched peat soil microbial communities from McLean, Ithaca, NY, United States - MB29MY | ecosystem: Environmental > Terrestrial > Soil > Wetlands > Peat | place: USA: New York...
GCGAAGGACAACTGCAGGTGGAGCTGGCGCAGTTGAATTACATGTTGCCGCGGCTGACGGGACGCGGCACGCAGATGTCCCGGCTCGGCGGCAAGAGCGGCGGCGGGGGATCCGGAGGCACGGGTGGAGGCGCCGGCCGCATCGGCGTACGCGGACCCGGCGAAAAGAAACTGGAAACCGACCGGCGGCGCATTCGCGACCGGGTAGGGAAAATTCAGGACAGCATTAACGAAGTACGCAAACAACGGGCGCTGCGGCGGGAAGCGCGCAACGCCGTGCCGCTGGGAACGGTCGCGCTGGTGGGATACACCAACGCGGGGAAATCCACGCTGTTCAATGTATTGAGCCGCGCGGAGGTGCTGGTGTCCTCGAGGATGTTCGCGACGCTGGACCCGACGGTGCGGGCGATCCGCCTGCCGTCGAACCGGCGCATCCTGGTATCGGACACGGTGGGGTTTATCCGCGACTTGCCAAGAGATCTGATCACGGCGTTTCGCGCCACGCTCGAAGAAGTGCAGGAGGCAGCGCTGCTGTTGCAGGTGAACGATATATCGAATCCCCGGCACGAGGAATTGGACGTGGAAGTGGAGAAAATTCTGGCTGAACTGGGCGTGATGGGAAGGCCGCGGCTGTGCGTGTTCAACAAAGTGGACCGCCTGACGGAGGCGCAGCGCCAGGAGCTCGAAGCGGCTTGGCGAGGCAATGGCGGAGGAGCGCCGCCGGTGTTCGTTTCGGCGCTCACGGGGGAAGGGCTGGAGGAATTGCTGAGGCGGATGGATGTGGCGTTGCCCGTGGATCCCATCGTAAAGCTCTCGCTGCACATGCCGCTGAGCGAGGGGCGGTCGCTGGCGCTGATTCACGCCCTCGGGCGCGTGCTGCGTTCCGAGGTGAGCGAGTCGCACATGGATCTGGAAGCGGAAATTCCCGAGGCGATTGCGCGGCGGCTGAAACTCGACGAATTTGTGGTGAAGGGAACTTCGCGAAGTGCGCCTGCGTATCTTTAAACGGGGGTAAAACCATGGCCGCTTTCATTTTGTGGTGTCTGCTGCTGGTGGTTTGCTGGCCGCTGGCGCTTTTGGCGCTCGTGCTGTATCCGTTGATTTGGCTGCTGCTGCTGCCATTCCGAATTGTGGGAATTGCGGTGGGTGGAGTGCTTGAACTCCTGCGTGCCATTCTCTTTCTGCCGGCCCGCGTATTGCGGGGTCCGCGAGCGATTTGAGGAGAACCGAAAAAAGGCTGCGTTACTTCCGGGTAACTACCTCCAATTCCGCGAAATGTAAACAAAATGTGACAATTAGCAGGGGCGTGACAAGGTTCCCCGAGGTGGTGTCCCGTTGTGGAAAAGTTTGTGGAAACTTGCAGGCAGCCCCACGAAGCAAGCGGAGCACAAAACCCTGTCGTGGAAAGAGAGCACTTTGGGGGTCCATGTAAATTGTTGATTGTTAACGGCTTATATGTTCTTGTGGTGTTTCACGGAGATTGCCCGGGAGCTTTTCCAGCCGACAGTGCCATCAGACTTTTGCACAGCTTTGCAGCATGGGTGTTACGAAAGAGTATCCGGCTGTCCGCTGGCAGCGCCCGCTGCGTAGTAACCCCAAAGTACAGCCCCGGCTGGGTCACAGCAACAACCTTCCAGCGTTGACGCTTTCCCGAGCGGAGTCTATAGTGAGCCGAGTGGTGGCGTGTTGTCGCATAGGCAGCGCCCGCTATCGTGGCCCTATGAACCTCCCGAATTCCTTGACCGTCCTGCGGATATTTTTCGTGCCGCTGCTGATTGTGGTGCTGCTGACGCGAACTCCCAACGTGGAATTGTGGGGTTTCCCCATGCATTTCGAGTTCTGGGGCGTTTTGATCCTGCTTGTAGCGGCGGCCACGGACTGGGCGGACGGGTTCTTTGCGCGGCGTCATTCGCAAGTGACGACACTCGGGATTCTGCTGGATCCAATTGCCGACAAGTTGCTGATCACCGCGGCGTTTATCGCCCTGGTGGATATGCACCTGGCGAAGGCGTGGATGGTGGTGATCATTATCGGGCGGGAATTCACCATCATGGGTTTGCGGAATATCGCCTCGGCGGAAGGATTCAATATCGCGGCTTCCACCCTGGGCAAGACCAAGATGGTCTTGGAAGTGTGTGCGGCTGCGGTTTTGATAGCGGGGGGCCGCCATCCCTCGTTAAAGCCGCTGGGGCTGGTGCTGCTGTGGTTGGTAGTGATCAGCGCGCTGATTTCCGCCGGACAGTATTTCTTGAAGTTCTGGAGCCAACTGGACGACCGCATCAAGCAGCGGCGGAAGCTCAGCCTGACGGAAACACGGAAGAATTCACAGGATGCCGTGCCTCTCTGATGCCGACCGAAAGACCATCCTGGATTTGGCACGCCAGGCCATCACGGAAGCTGTCTGCCACGGGCGCTTAATTCATCCCATCCCCCAGAGCGGCATATTGGAACGCCGGTGCGGCGTGTTCGTTTCTCTGCATGTAAAGGGAAAGCTGAGGGGTTGCATCGGGGTAATTGACGGCCGCGAGCAACTTGGCGAGAGCATTGTGCGCTGTGCGGCGGGGGCGGCCCTGGAAGATCCGCGCTTCACGCCGATGAAGCCAGAGGAAGTCGGCGATGTCGAGATCGAGATATCGCTGATGACTCCGCTGGAGCTGATGCGGCCCGAAGAAATTGAGATCGGGACTCACGGCCTATTGGTGGAGCAGGGCGGGCGCCGCGGATTGCTGCTGCCGCAAGTGGCCCTGGAGCATCATTTGGACCGTGAGCGTTTCCTGGAAGAAACCTGCTGGAAGGCCGGTCTGGCGCGCGAGGCTTGGAAGAACCCGGACACGAAGATCTACGGATTTCGCTGCGAGATCGTTTCCGAAAGCAAGTAAGGCATTTTCAAAAAGAAGAAGCCCGCTTCGGCTCTGCGCCGCGGGCTTCCGGATAACGGAATTGGGGAAGACGGATTACTCGATTTCGACGTAATCGCCGGCGTAGGTCTCGATGGTAGTGTGGGTAACAAACATGGTGGACGCATTGTGGTCCACCATGATCACGATGCCTTCGCCAATCACTTCCCGCGGAAGATCGTTCCACTCGTATTTTTGCGGTGTACTGCCGAAGCCAAGCAGTTTGTATTGAGCGTCCGCAGTAGTCGGAGTCGCTTCCGCGCGCGAGCCCTCATAGCGGAAGATGCGGAAATAGTCCCCAACCCTCACGCCCTGATTGGTGCCAAGGTTGACATAAACGATGGAATTCTGCCCGTAGGTCTGTGAATAATTCGGACCCATGACCAGCATGCCGACGGACTTGCCGCTGACAGGCGCAAAACGATCGAACTGGCCGGCGGGCTTGTATGCCGGTGAGGGGCGTTCCTGCATGGGCCTGAGGATGTCGCCGCGCTGCAAGTAACTGCAGGTGAAGGTAACCTGTGCGGTAGAAACATTGGGCTGTACGTTAGTGACAACAATTTGTCCGGTATCCATGTAAATCGTGCCCATGGCTTTCAAGAGCTTGTCCTGCCACTTGAACCATTGCACCTTCACGGGATCGGGATCCGGCCGAACGCCAAAAAAGCGGTCCCCGACACGCACGCCCTGATTGGAGCCTTTGTTGATGAAAACGTAATCACCGCGGGCGAAAACGATCTTGACGTTGGACTGCTCTCCGGAAATCAAGCGCACATCATCTTGCATTTTCTCATCGGAGACAAAGCCGGCACAGTAAACCGCCGAGAAATCAGGCGAGGTCTGGGCGCCGACAGCTTGCGTGGAAGATACGACCTGGCTGGGGGCGTTGCCTTGCGCCGAAGCGCCGACGGCGGCCAAGAGAATTCCGAGACACATCGTTGCTGCGTTTGCGCGCATCATCATCGTACTCCTTCGACTCACGCCAGAAAGGGCCGTGCGGGGACTTGCACCTTTGAAGCTAACAAGCGCCTTGGGCCACGTCAACAAAATGGGTGAGGACGCTTTACACATTTGCAAAGGCATGCTACAAGCCCTATTTTCAAGGGATTGGGGGTAGTTTACGTCGATGAAACCGTTCGGAACCGGGCTGGGGCGCATTTGCGGAGTGGCTGCCGCCGCAACTGCCAGGGAATTGAGGGTTCTACTCCGGCAGGCGCTCCGCCACACCCCGACCGTAGAACTCCGTTTGGACTGGCTGCGGACCGACCAGGAGCGCCAGAAGTTCCTGAGTTGGCTGAAGGATTTTCGCCCGAAAGGCGCTGTTTTCGTGGCAACTTGCCGGCGGCGCGTTGGCGGGGGAGAGTTCGCCGGCGATGCCGGCGCGGAATTGTACTGGCTCACGAAAGCAGAACAAGCGGGCTGCCAGTGGTGTGATCTGGAAGTGGAAACGCTGCGGGAACTGCCGGGAAAGTCCGTGGAAGGATACGCCATACCACCGAAGGTGATGCTCACGATGCACGATTTTCGGCGGACGCCGAAACTTCCAAAGAGGCTGAGCGTGCCGCCCCAGGGAGGAATGGACGCGATCAAGATGGCAGCGATGTCCCGGACAATTGCGGACAGCGTAAGGCTTCTGAAAGTGCTGCGTCATTCACGACAGTTGATTGTCGTGCCGATGGGAGAGATCGGATTGCCCGCCAGGTTGCTGGCCCTGCGCGAGGGAAGTGCGCTGGCTTATGCACCGGTGGCGGCGAAGACAGCGCCGGGGCAAGTGCACCTGCGCGATTTCAAGGAGATGTACCGCGCACACAAAATCACACGCAAGACGCGCGTGTTTGGCGTGATCGGGAATCCCATCGGGCACTCGATGTCGCCTTTGCTGCACAACACGGGTTATGTGGCAGCGAAGAAGGACGCGGTGTTCCTGCCGTTCCTGGTGGAACGCCTGGACGATTTCCTGAAGGCAGCGCCGGAGCTGGGCGTGGCGGGATTCGGAGTAACCCTGCCGCACAAAGAGGCGGTTTTGCGGCGATTGGACGATTGCGAACCTCTGGCGCAGCGGATAGGGGCAGTGAACACCGTTACGATACGGAGTGACGGCTCGCTTTATGGAAGCAACACCGACTATCTGGGAGTGCTGCGCGCGCTGGAGAGGAAACTGCGACTGCGAGGCAGCCGGGTGCTGATTTTTGGGGCGGGCGGCTCCGCACGGGCCGCGGCTTTCGCGCTGGCGCAGGCTGGGGCAGAGGTTTTTGTTTGTGCGCGGCGGGAGAAGGCGGCACGGGCATTGGCGCGCGCCGTTGGCGGCGAAGCGGTGCGGCGCGGGGCGCTGGGTAAGGAGCGCTACGACGCCATCTTAAATGCGACGCCCGTGGGGATGCACCCGCAGGTGGGGATTTCGCCCCTACGGCCCAGCGAGTTACACTGTTCTGTCGTGATGGACTTCATCTACCGCCCAGCGCAGACGAAGTTGCTTCAGATCGCGGCGGCGAAAGGGATTCGCACGGTGTCCGGCGTGGAAATGTTTCTGGCACAAGGAATCGCGCAATGGGAATCGTGGATGGGAAGCCGGGCGCCGGAAGCAGCCATGCGCCGCGCGGTGCTGCGGGCGCTGCAAGCAGGAAAGCAAAAACGCTGGTGACCCGGGGCAAAGAAAAGCCAGCCTTACGCAAGCGATTCTTTGCCTTCGACTTTCAACCCTAAAACTGGAATAGTGATCGCCAAGCGATGATTCAGCCTTCTTTCCAGGAATTTCAACGGCTTGCCAAACACGGGAACCTTATCCCGGTGTATGACGTTTTCTCCGCGGACCTGCTGACGCCCGTGAGCGCCTATTTGCGCGTGGCGCAGGGGGCGAGATATTCCTTTCTGCTGGAGAGCGTGGAGGGCGGCGAGAAAATCGCGCGGTATACGTTTGCGGGCGCCAACCCGGAAGAGGTGTTTCGTTACGCCAGCGGGGCGTGCGTGCTGGAGAGCCGCGACCGCATAATCTGGGAAGAGCGCGATCCCATTTCGTTCTTGCGGGAACGCATGGCGCGGTTCCAGCCGGTGCGTTTGCCGGGTTTGCCGCCGCTGGTGGCCGGTGCGATCGGGTACTTCAGCTACGACATGGTGAGGCTGATCGAGCGGCTCCCCAAACGATTGCGCGACGACATTGGCTTGTACGACGCCATGCTGATGTTCTATCGCGGACTCCTCGCGTTCGATCATGTGCAGCACCGCTTGTGGATCGTGCGCAACGTTTACACCGAGGGGCCGGGAACTCTGCGGGCGAAGTACAACAAAGCCGTGAAGGAGATCCGGCGAACCCGGCAGATGCTGGAAGAGCCGGTGGCCGGGGAGCGGCCTGCAAAGAAGAAGCCCGCGAAATCACGGGCGCCGCAGGTCACGTCGAATTTCAGGCCGAAGGAGTACCTGGAGGCGGTGAGGAGGGCGAAGAAGTACATCCGCGAGGGCGATATTTTCCAGGTGGTGCTGAGCCAGCGATTTTCGGCGAAGACCAAGGCCGCGCCGTTCGACATTTACCGCGAACTGCGGGCGCTGAATCCCTCGCCTTACCTTTTTTACCTGCAACTGAACGACGTGCATGTGGTGGGCAGTTCGCCGGAAATGCTGGTGAAAGTGCAGGGCAGGGAGGTATTTTACCGGCCAATTGCGGGCACGCGTTGGCGGGGCAAGGATGAGGCGGAGGATGTGAGGCTGGAACGCGAGATGCTGGCCAGCGAGAAAGAACGCGCCGAACACATCATGCTGGTGGATCTGGGGAGGAACGATCTCGGGCGGGTATGCGAATACGGCTCGGTGCAGGTGGAAAAGTTGATGAGCGTGGAGCGCTACTCGCACGTGATGCACCTGGTGTCCAGCTTGCGCGGGAAACTGCGCGAGGATGTGGACTGCTTCGACGCGCTGATGTCGTGCTTTCCGGCAGGGACCGTTTCCGGAGCGCCGAAGGTTCGCGCCATGGAGATCATCGAGGAGTTTGAGAAGACACGCCGGGGCATCTACGGGGGCGGGATTCTATATCTGGATTTTGCGGGGAATCTGGATTCCTGCATTGCGCTGCGAACGATGATCATCAAAAATGGCGTAGCGCACGTGCAGGCCGGCGGAGGCATTGTCGCCGATTCGACGCCGGCAGGAGAATTTCGCGAGTCGGTGAATAAATCCAAGGCGCTGCTGCGCGCGCTGGAATGCGCGCATGGTGGCGACTCTCCGGGAGTGAAAAACAGACCGTGATTCTGCTGCTCGACAACTACGATTCGTTTACCTACAACCTGGCGCAATACCTGGGCGAGCTAGGATGCCAGGTGGAGGTCCACCGCAATGACCGGATTTCCGTGGAACAGATCGCGGGGCGGAAGCCGGAGCGGATCGTGATATCCCCGGGCCCATGTACACCGCAGGAGGCGGGCATTTCCGTCGAATTGATTCAGAAGCTGGGCGGAAAGATCCCGATCCTGGGCGTGTGCCTGGGGCACCAAGCGATCGGGGCAGCCTACGGCGGCAAGGTCATCCGCGCGCCAAAACTGTTTCATGGCAAAACGAGCGAGATCCAGCACGACGGCAAGGGTATTTTTCATAAGCTGCCGAATCCCTTCACGGCCACGCGTTACCATTCGCTGATTGTGGAACGCAAATCGTTGCCCCGGGAATTGACGGTCACGGCCGAAACGAGCGACGGGATCATCATGGGCCTCAGCCATCGGCGGTACAAGGTGGCGGGCGTGCAGTTCCACCCCGAGTCCGTGCTCACGCAAGCGGGGAAGCAACTCCTGCAAAATTTCCTGGCGCTTTAGCAGGCTACGGAAAAAGTGGCTTGGTTCGTCATTCCAAGCGAAGCGAGGAATCTCTTGTTGGCTGAAACCCAAGAAAAGAGAGATTCCTCACTTCGCAGACTCCGTTCGGAATGACGGGATGGTGCTTTTTGCGCAAGTTGCTAGGGAAGACCGGAACGCCCGGAACGGTGCCGTGGGGTCCGACTCGACAAAGGAGCAGTCCGCCTTCGCGTCACGGCCGGTAACTCACAGGTAACTCACGAATGAAAAGAGAATAGAGATATTACAGGATAAAGTATATTGAATGATTAGTTAAAATAGCGTATGGTGGCCTCCAGCGGGCAGTCCCTCCGGTTCACCCGGCTTCGGAGGTGCTTCATGTTTCCAATTCGCCGTACCCTGGCCGTTGTTTTGGGTGTTCCTCTCTGTTTGTATCCCTCCCGGTGTGGCGCGGGCCCCAAAGCTCCCTTGGGAATATTGACGCAGGCTTATGACGCGCACCTGAATGAGGCAGCCGCCTTTCCCGGACTATCTGTGTTTGAAGGGGAGGATGTCTCGACGGAGGCCGAAGGCCGGCTAGGAGTGCGTGTGGGCCGAGTGACGGTCTTGCTGGCAGGGTCCAGCGGGGCAACGCTGCATGGAATAGACAATGGCGCCCATGTGGATCTGACTGCCGGAACGGTCTTCTTTAGTTCGCCGGGGAACGGAATCGTGGAAATTCACGCCGAGGAAGCGTTCCTGAGTCCGGAAAAGAACCAATTGACGCAGGCAGAAGTCACGATTCTCGCTCCGGGCGTGCTCCAGATTCGCGTCCGGCGAGGGGATCTCGCCTTTCGATACCGCGAGGAGTTCCAGGTGCTGCCGGAAGGCGCAACGTACCGGATTTATCTCGATTCTCCGGCAGAGCCACAAGGCGCTGCGAGTTTGGGAGCGCAAAAATCCACCCGGTTGCGAAAGGTTTCGTATTTTGTTGTAGGAACCGCGGGTGCGGGGCTGACGGCCTGGGGAATCTACGAGTTCACACACACCAGCACGGGCATCGAAAGCCCTACGAAGCCTTAGCTGGCTGCTGAAAAAGCCAAGCGAATGTCATTCCGAGATCCGTTCGCCTTTTGAACGGGACGAGGAACTCTGCCCCATCGCGTGCTTTTTACGCGATGAATCTGCTTTTTCCTAGCCCTAGGCGGGAAACAGATCCCCCCCTTTGCTCCCCTCGAAACTCGGGGCAAGCGGGACGACAACGAATTACAGTTTTTGAGCTACCTGCTAAAAGGCAGACGTTTGCCAGGACTCATTCTGTTGCCTAGCTTCAAGCGTCGCGGCTGCTGTTCACAAAGTTTTTGAACTGTTGCAACTTGGCGAGAGCCGCGCCCGAATCGATGGTCCGAGCGGCCAACTCCGCGCCGGAGCGGAAATCTCCGGCGATGTCCGCGACGACGAGAGCGGCGGCCGCGTTCACAACCACGACGTCGCGCGGGGCGCCAACGTGTCCCTCGAAAATCCGGCGGATGAGATCGGCATTTTCGTGAGGAGTCCCGCCACGGAGCGCTTCGAGGGGCGCCCGCGCGACACCAAACTCCTCGGGAGTGACGATGAAACTCCGGATGCGGCCATCGCGCACTTCCGTGATCGATGTTTCCCCAGCAAGCGAAATCTCATCCAGCCCGCTGCCATGAACCACGAAGGCGCGCTCCACACCAAGTTCCAACAGAGTCGCGGCTACCAGATCGAGGGCTTCCTGGGCAAAAACCCCCAGCACCTGCCTGTCTGCTCCGGCCGGGTTCGTCAGTGGCCCCAATAAATTGAAGACGGTGCGCTTGCCGATCTGCTTGCGCGCGGGCACGGCATGACGAGCGGCCGCATGAGCCACTGGCGCGAACAGGAAACCGATTCCCACCTCGCGAATCGCCTGGCCTGCGCGGCGCATGGGCACGTCGATACGAATGCCGAGCGCTTCCAGGACATCGGCGGAGCCGCTGTGCGAGCTGGTCGAGCGGTTCCCATGTTTGGCGACGCGCGCGCCCGCAGCCGCGGCCACGAATGCCGCCGCCGTGGAAATATTGAAAGTCCCGCTGGCATCGCCACCCGTGCCGCAGGTGTCCACCAGATTTTCCAAGCGTGACTCTCCAAGCGCGAAGACGGGCGCGGCGTGGCGGCGCATGGTGCTGGCAAAGCCCGCCAATTCGGCGACGCTGACAGGGCGCAGGTTCAAAGCAGTCAGAAGGCGAACAATGACAGGGGTTTCCACGCGGCCGGAGAGGAGGTCCTCCATGATGGATTCCGCTTCGGCGCGCGTGAGGGTGGCACCGGCTTCCGCTTTCTCGATCAATGCCGAACTGTTGGTCATGTCGTTTGCAAGGGCAAAACGGCTGCCTTGCCCCGCACCTCGCGTCTCAAGTAAACTTGAGTGTTTTGCGAGACCTCAAATACTAACACCTGTGCACTGCACCATGGTTGCACAGCATGGCGACCGCGTCACGGCCGCGTAAAAGGCAGAACCTCAAATGAAGATCCACGAATACCAAGCAAAAGCGATCCTTGCTCGTTACGGTGTCGCCACGCCCCACGGGGAAGTGGCGTTCACGAAGGAGGAAGCGCGCGAAGCGGCACAGCGCCTGAAATCCCACGTGGTGGTGGTGAAGGCGCAGATCCATGCGGGAGGCCGCGGGAAGGGTGGAGGAGTAAAGCTCACACGGTCCGCCGACGAAGCCGCGGAGACGGCTTCGCATATCCTGGGCATGACTTTGGTGACCCCGCAAACAGGCCCCCAGGGACGCCTCGTGCGGCGGCTGCTGATCGAAGAGGGCCTGGACATCAAGCGGGAACTCTATCTGGGGCTGCTGATTGATCGGGAGACGGAGCGGCCCGTGTTCATGGCCAGCTCCGCAGGCGGGATGGAGATTGAGCAAGTGGCGAAGGAAAATCCCGGCGCGATTCTGCGCGAGCCGATCCATCCGGCCGTAGGATTGCAGGCTTACCAGGCGCGCAAGATTGCGTTTGGGCTGGGGCTCACGGGAGAGCAAGTGACGGTGGCGGTCCCGTTCTTGCTGGCGCTGTATCGCGCGTTTATTGACACAGATGCGTCATTGGTGGAGATCAACCCGTGCGTTGTGACCGGCGACGGCAAGATCGTGGCACTCGACGCGAAGATGACGTTCGACGATAACGGGCTCTTCCGCCACAAGGAGCTTCGCGAATTGCGGGACCTGGATGAGGAAGACCCACTCGAGGTGGAAGCATCCAAGTACGGGCTGAACTACATCAAGCTGGACGGCACCGTGGCCTGCATGGTGAACGGCGCGGGACTCGCCATGGCCACCATGGACATCATCAAATATGCGGGCGGGTCGCCGGCGAACTTCCTGGATGTGGGCGGCGGCGCTTCCGCCGATCAGGTCAAGAATGCCTTCCGCATTCTCCTGAGCGACCCCGAGGTCCGAGCGGTTTTCATCAACATTTTTGGCGGTATTTTGCGCTGCGACGTGCTGGCGACGGGCGTAGTGGCGGCAGCAAAGGATCTGAAAGTGAAAATACCGATTGTGGTGCGCATGGAAGGAACGAATGTGGAGGCTGGACAACAGATTCTCCGCGAAAGCGGATTGAATTTTACGATTGCAGCGGGCATGAAGGATGGCGCGCAGAAGGTCGTGGCGTTGGCAGGAGGTGCGCGATGAGCATCCTGGTTAATGAAAAAACGCGGCTTCTGGTGCAAGGATTTACCGGGCGGGAAGGGACGTTCCACTCGCAGCAGATGATCGAGTATGGAACGAATGTCGTGGGCGGCGTGACGCCGGGCAAGGGCGGGACGAAGCACCTGGAACGCCCCGTATTCAATACCGTCGCCGAAGGCGTGAAGGCGACAGGCGCGGATGCCACCGTGATTTTTGTTCCACCGGCGTATTCAGCGGACGCGATTCTGGAAGCCGCCGACGCGGGGGTGTCCCTGGTGGTTTGCATCACGGAGGGAATTCCCACGCTGGACATGGTGCGAGTCTCCTGCGTCGTGGACAAGTGCAAAACGCGGCTGATCGGACCGAACTGCCCGGGGATTATTTCTCCCGGCAAATGCAAGATCGGGATCATGCCCGGCCGAATTCACAAGGAAGGGAACGTCGGGGTGGTGAGCCGTAGCGGCACCTTGACCTATGAGGCGGTATTCCAACTGACGCAACTGGGGATTGGCCAGTCCACGTGCATGGGGATTGGCGGCGATCCCATCATCGGCACGACGTTTCTGGATGCCATCAAGCTGTTCAATGACGATCCGGACACGCACGCCATCTTGCTGATCGGCGAAATCGGCGGGAATGCGGAAGAGCGCGCTTCCGAGTGGATAAAAGCGAATGTGAAGAAGCCCGTGGTGGGCTTCATTGCCGGGCAAACGGCGCCTCCGGGACGGCGCATGGGCCACGCGGGAGCGATCATCAGCGGCGGCCAAGGCACGGCGAAAGACAAATATGCAGCCATGAATGCGGCGGGGATTCATACGGTGGAGACACCGGCGGATTTGGGATCCACGGTGGCCGCGGCGCTGAAATGAGGCAAGGGAGAAGAGAAGTAAAGAAGCAATGAAGTAAAGAAACAAAGAACGTTTCGCGGTATGCGGAAGTTGCGGATGTCCATAAAGACTTATAAGGATTTGAATGTTTTTCGTGAGGCTTATCAGTTGGCTTTGGACGTCTCTCGGGCGTCAAGGTTCCTTCCAGGGTATGAGCAATTTGAAATTGGCAAGCAGTTGCGCCGCGCCGCACGATCAATTCCCGCGAATATCGTGGAAGGCTGGGCGAAAAGAGCGTCGCCGCTGGAGTTTAAGCGGTATCTGCAGATCTCGATAGGCTCCTGCGAAGAGTGCAAATTCTGGTTAGAGATGAGCCGGGATGAAGGGTATCTAAAGCAAGAGGAGTGCGGAGAATTTGCGAATCGACTCAACGTTGTGGGAGTGATGTTGAGGAGTCTGTGGAAGAATTGGAAGAGTTTCACGAAGTAGCGTTTTTCACGGCCTCCTTGTTTTGTTGCGTCATTAGAGCATTGAGGAGAATCTTGTGGCGATGGAACGCACATGCGCAATCATCAAGCCGGACGCAGTTGGCCGTGGCCAGCAAGAAGAAATACTGGCGCGCATCCATAAGGCGGGCTTCAAGATTGTCGCCATCAAGTCCATGCGATTGACAAAGGAAGAGGCTGGCGGATTTTATTACGTTCACCGGGAACGTCCGTTTTACGGCGAACTCACGGACTTCATGAGTTCGGGGAAAATCGTTGCGATGGTCCTGGAAGCGGATGGCGCCATCGCCAAGTGGCGCGACACCATGGGCGCGACGGATCCGAAGAAGGCTGCTCCCGGCACGATTCGGCGCGACCTGGGCACAAGCATAGGCAAGAATTGCGTGCACGGCTCCGATGCGCCGGAGTCCGCGGCGTTTGAGATCGGCTATTTCTTTCCCGGGCTGGAACTGATCTGAGCGCGCATTCCCCTGTTTAGATCCACCTCCAACGTTTCGGACGTTCGTCAGCAGCATTAATGGTGTGAGTTTGGATGCGACTGAGGCGCTCTGGAGATCCCCGCCGTGGGCGGACTCCCGGCATTCTTGCGAAGCACGATTTTATCGCCCTGCAATTCGTAGCGACTGTCTCGCCAGACAGCGCGTGCTCCCGTATAACTGGCCGCCCAAACGATAAAACCCAAAAAGTCGCGAATGGGGTAGAGCCAGAACTGCTTCAGGGCCACGGGATCCCGCACGACGCCCCAACCCACCAGCCAGGATTCCAGTATGCGGTTGAGAACGGCGGCGCCGAGCAGCGCCAGTCCCAGGCCCGGCTTACCAAGCGCCATCGCCGCGACCAGTCCGAGCAATCCGTAAGGCAAGGCGAAAGTCAAGCCGCTGCCGAAATGTCCTCTCGGGCGCGAATAGCGCGTGGATTTGGCCCAGCGGAACTGATTGTCCCACATGGCCTGAAAATTCTTCTGATTGACCACGTGCTCAATGACGTGGTGCGAAAGGACGACACGATAGCCGGCTGCGTCGATCAGGTGGCCGATCATGAAGTCGTTGGCGAAATAGTCTCCCAACTTCTGGTAGCCGCCAATGCGCGCCAGGGCCTCTTTCTTCACGGCAATCGTCGGTCCCAAGCCGAACTTCATGCCTTCCAGCAGGTTGGCCACCAGCACGCCCGCGGTCATCTCCACGGACATGCCAATTGCCGTCAGCCCCGACCAAAATCCGGCGGTGTTCTTGCCTCGATATACGCACGTAACCATGCCCATTTTTGGGTCGAGAAGTGGAGCGACCACTTCGCGCAGGTAGTTGGGAGCGACTTCCACGTCGCTGTCGCTCGTCACCAGGATTTCGTTCTCTGCCAACTCCGTCAAACGCGAAAAGGAATAGGCGGGCGGATTAGGCCAGGGCGGAATCCCGTTCACCAATATCTTGCAAGGAACTTGCGGATATCGGGCGCTTACTTCCCGTACAACACACAGCGCGGGATCGTTTTCTTCGTCCGCCGCGAACAGGACTTCATAAGCGGGATAATCCTGGCGGAAAAAACCTTCCAGCTTCTCCTTCAGCCGGACTTCTAAACCGTGCACCGGCTTGAGCACGGAAACGGGTGGAAAATATTTCACGCGAGAGAGGGAATCGATCGCCTGCCGCGCATCCCGATGAAACTTGATGGCCCCGGCAAGGACCAATCCCAGGAAGATTGTGGAGGTCAGCGCACCGAATAGAGCTACGCCGAGCAGGAAGTAGAGAATCAGCACGGGTTGCGCCCCGCGATGTTCCGGGGCCCGTTGGGACTCGAGGCGCGCATGGCCTCAGGAGGTAGCGCGCTTTTTCGCGGCAATGATTCCACAACCTGTCGTCTCTGCCACCAGCTTGACCGGCTCCAGCGCATACCCTGACTTAACTCCGTCGTCATAAAACATCTTCACGGTTTCCAGCGAATAGTCGCTCAAATCTTTCCCGATCAGGTGAAGTTTCCGGAGGACGTCGTTCGTGACGGTAATGATGTGGCACCCGCTCTGCTCGGCATGATAGATGTTCAGGAGTTCGCGCGGACTTGCCCAGATCAATTCGGATTGCGGATTTTCCCGCAGAATAGCCACGGCTTCGGCCATGACCGGTACGGGATCGCGACCCGTATCCGCGATTCTTCCCGCAAAGATGGATACGTTGGAAGGTGCGCCGCCGCGCAACGCTTTCGAGACTTCGCGCACCTGTTCAAGCGTCAGCAGCGCGGTCACGTTGATCTGAATTCCGTCCTGGCTCAAGCGATGAATCAGCGGGTACATCGGCACCCGGCGCGTGTTTGTCACCGGAATTTTTACGTACACGTTGGCACTCCACGCCGCGATGTAACGCGCCTGCGATTCCATCGTCTCTTCGTCGTCGGCAAGCACTTCGAAGGAGACCGGCAGATCCGGAACAAGCTTGAGCACCTGCGCCGCAAACTCCTCATAGTCCGGCACGCCAGCCTTCCTCATCAGTGTGGGATTGGTCGTAAAACCTTTGATAAAGGGGTGCCGGCTGAGCTTCTGAATACTGGCAAGGTCGGCGCCATCCCCATAAATTTTCACCGCAAGCTGGGACAGTGACTTCATCGCGCCGCACCAATGGAATGCGCCTGAAGAATCCAGTCAACCGCCTCCCGAAGCGAATGCACAATCGCGTCCGGCGGGCGTGCCGGATGCTTTTCCCGATATCCCTGATCAATCAACACCGTGCGGCACCCCGCGTTCTGTCCAGCTTCCACATCGCGCCAGCGGTCCCCGATCATGAAACTCAAGGAGAGATCGATATGGTGCTTCCGGGCCCCCTGCAGGAGCAGGCCAGCTTTGGGCTTGCGGCAATCGCAATCGTCGCCATCCCCATGGGGGCACACAAAAAACTCATCCACCGGCAGCGCCGCGGCCAATTTCCGGTTGATCGCGTCCACATCTTCTGGCGTCGCCAGGCCCTTGGCAAGATCCGGCTGATTCGTCACCACCAGCAGCTTGAATCCTTGCGCCTTCAATTCCCGGAGTGCGTTCTCCGCTCCCGCGGCGATATCCAACTCAGCGACACTTGCCGGCGGATAAGGCTTCCCGTCACGTATCACCACGCGGTTCAGCACGCCGTCCCGGTCCAGAAAGACCGCTCGCGAAAGCTTGCCCGCGTTCGCGGTTGCTTCCCATTTTGTCTGCGCGATCTTCACCGCTGGATGCGTCACCAGCAAATGCCAGACCACCGCCTGAAATGCTTCGGTGTGGGGCGTCACATGCGCCGGGTTGACCGTCGGAATGACGATGCAGACGTCCGCAACCTTCGCCGTGTACCCGCCGTCTCGCCCGACGATGCCGAGAATTTTCGCACCGGTGGATTTTGCAAGTTGCAGTGCGGCCACCAGGTTCGGACTGACGTTGCGCTCCAAGTCTCCCCCACCCACGGAAAACACCAGCACGGCATCGCGCGCTTGCAGCTTGCTCGTCTTCAGCCAGGCCTCAAAGACGGTTGCCCATCCCTCGTCGTTGGTTCGCGCCGTCAATTCGGAGACGTTGTCGGTTGGCGCATACGCTTCGATTCCGGCAATCTTCCGAAAATCGTTCACCGCATGCGAGGCATTTGCCGCGCTGCCCCCAACGCCGAGAATAAACAGCCGCCCTTCATTCGCTCGCACGTTTGCGAGGAGTTGCGCTGCCTTCTCGATACAGGATACGTCCAGGCCGGCAAGGAGCTGCGCCGCTTCCGCCAGGAACTTCTCCGCAAATGTGGGTGCGTGGTTCATTTCTGAACGAGCCTTTGTGCGGCCTGCTGCGGGGCCAGGAAGCGCGCTGTCTCTTCGAGCCCAGCGGGTGAGCCAATCTCATAAAATCGTTGTTGAATTTCCATTCCTGCCAGTTGCCCTTCCTCGAGAATCCGGCCGTAGAGCTCCGCCAGGTCGGAGGCCCGCCCCGCTGGCACTCCCGCAAAAGCTTGCGCGGAGAAAGCACCCAGGCCGTAGTCAATGTACTGCATCCGAGGCGTCCGGTCTTTCTTGCTGTAAGCCAAAATTCGACCGGCCTGATACTCCACGTTGCTGGTGTCCCACTGCCCCTCGTTCTTGAACACCGTCATGAGGGCTAGTTTGCCCGCTCGTAGAAATTCCCGAGCCACGGCGGCATAATCACAAACCAAGTACGAATCGCCATACAGCACAAGGAAGGAATTCCCAAGTTTAGGGAGGGCATTCTTGACTGCACCCGCAGTTCCCAATAGTGCCGTACCGTCGAAGGAGTAGTCAACTTCCACGCCGAACTCCTGCCCTTCGCGGACAACCTGGCGAATCATCTCTCCCAGATGCCCCACGCACACTACAACGCGGCGGACGCCATGAGCCTTCAAAAGCCGCAACTGGTGGAAGATGAACGGCTCCCCATTCACCTGCAGCAGCGACTTGGGCACGTTCTCGGCGACCGGTCCCAGGCGCGTCGCAAGGCCCCCGGCAAGTATGGCGACTGGTAACAACCATCCTCCCTAGTGCGGTTCCAACTTCTTCCAGCAAATCCCTTAGAGAATACTCTCTCCGTGTTCGCGTCAGATGCTTGGACCGTCATTTGGCCCCAATAGTTGGAACGGCACTAGGAATGCGCCATGATGGTGGTGCCGGCAAAGTCAAACTGCAGCCGCACTTCGCGAAGTCCCGCGCCCCTCATCGCCCGGCGCAGCCTGGTCTTCTCTTCCGTATAAAACAGCAGGAAGCCCCCGCCGCCGGCGCCCACCAGTTTTCCGCCCAGGGCTCCGTTCGCGCGCGCCAAGTCATAGAGTT
>Ga0326727_10014187_pt1 | contig 17448 bp, 12 predicted proteins | sample MB2enrmetagenome_FD_207643 | JGI IMG/M metagenome (GOLD analysis project Ga0326727, IMG submission 207643) | Lab enriched peat soil microbial communities from McLean, Ithaca, NY, United States - MB29MY | ecosystem: Environmental > Terrestrial > Soil > Wetlands > Peat | place: USA: New York...
GTATTAAAGAGCTTTTGCCCAGTAATGACAAAGTCGTCGCCATCCTCGACCGCCCGTATGGCGAGCCTGGAAAGGTCGGAGCCGGCCTGGGGTTCGGTATACCCCAGGGCAAGCTCTATTTCTCCGGCCGCTATCTTTGGAAGGATTTCCGCTTTAAGCGCGTCACTTCCGTGGCGTAAAATCACTGGTCCCGCCATGTCTACGCCAACCAGGCCGATGCTTCTGACATATGCTAAAGCGCCTCTGTAATCCAGCTCATGTTGTACGATATACCGGTAAGCCTGGGAGAGGCCGAGGCCCCCGTATTCAACCGGAAAAGTCGGGGCAAGCCATCTCTTCTCCCCCAGTTTCCGCATGAATTCCCACGAAAACGGACCATATCCTTTAGGCGACTGGGATTCCGCTACCAGTTCCTCTGTCACTGCTTTATCGAGAAAAGCGCACACCTCCTCCTTAAATTTCTTTTGTTCTTCGGTGAGTTCAAAGTCCATGCCTCCCCCTTCCGTTCGTTTCTGAGGCCTCTCTCCTGAAAGACTTTCGCATCAAATGCTCCGGCACATGAAAAACATCACAATCGTACCAACTCCACCAGTAGAAAATACCGCCGTACGATGCCACAAACGGCAAAGCCGATAGTAATGGCACCGGAAAACGAGATGGGTTCGATCGATCCTACTATGGGCCTTCCGAGAGCTCGCGTGGTAATGTCGGCCATCATCGTCGCCATCATGAACACGAGTCCGGTCCCGGCTACCGCCTGAAACGAGATATCCACTTTGTGCACGCTGCTCGAACGGAGCAGCGCGTATCGAGCTCCTACGTGCATAAGTCACGGACATTGCGACATAGCCCACTCTTCGAGGAGATGGCCAACAGGCGTTTTCTGCCAAGCCCTTTGTGACCTTTCGACAAGGGCCGGGCAGAAAACGCCGGGTGAAAAAATCGTGGTCAGAAGATCCAAGTCCTGCCCCAAATCACACTACTTGCGATGCGCCAACACCTCTTCGCAGCTCGGCATATAGTCCTTCGCCGGGATAGTCTGAATGTCTGTTGCAATAAGGAAATCTTTGTACCGAGGACTCTTCTTCGTCACGCCCCAGAACATCGGGAGCATAACCTGGTGGTCGCATTTTCGCATTTCCATCTTACCGACCGGGCTTTCGAGGACCATACCCTCGTAAACGTCGATGAATTTCTCTCTGTCAACCTTACCGGCCTTTTGAAATGCGGCCGCGATGAACTGGCCGGTCATGTAACCATAAAGGGCGCCGATCTTGGGATACCTGTCGTACATCTTGCGAAATTCATCAACAAAAGCCTTGTTTTCTGGTGTGTCGAGATAATAGAAGAGGTAATTCACGGTACCGTAGACCCCTTCGGGTGCGTCCATACCAAGAGCGGCGAGCACAGAGAACTCAATCGCAGTATGCTGGTAGAATGGGATTTTTCGACTCATGCCCGTCAATTTCGCAGCCTTCTGGAAGTTGACCATGCTCGCGCCGCCCGTGCCTACGATCACGAAATCCGGCTTTGCGGCCATTATCTGAGTGATGTAGGGGACAAGGTCTGTTTCGCCAATCTTCCACCACGACCGACCGACTAACTGTACATTGGGTTTCAGTTTCTTCAGTTCATTCCACAGGTTGTCTCCAATCTCATGGCCGTATTCGTAATCATCGCCCGCTATCCAGTATTTCACGAACGGCTTTTTTGCCAGTGCGACCGCCGCAGCCCTGGTTGCCATCGTCGTGGTCTCGCTCATACTGAACACATACCGGTGTCCTGCCTCGCCCGTGAGCTTGTCGCTCTTTGGAAAAGTTGCAATGAAGGGTATTTTCTCCGCCTTTGCAAATTGTGACACGGCCAGCGCCGTACCGCTGCTGATCGTGCCCACCAGAATATCGACTTTCTCCCTCCACACCAGTTCCCTCGCCATCGCAAGAGCAATGTCGGGTTTGAATTTTTCGTCCCTTGTCGTGAACTCTATCTTCTTTCCTAGGACTCCGCCCGTGGCATTGATTTTGCTTACGGCCATTGCAAAACCATCCCTTACGTCGTAGGTAAAGACAGTTGGAGGTCCGCTATAGGTATCGACAATACCAACCTTGATCGTGTCTGCGGAGTATGCGGCCGGGGCTATCGCGATGAGACCAAAAAGCACCATGCGAACGACAAGCGTTTCCTTCATGGAGACCCCCTTTTTTGTTCCATTTCTCACGCAAGGCATCTCAGACAATTCCACTATACGTTAATGTCGCATATGTGTCTTAATCTTTTCGCTATGCGCATACCGGTATCGGAATCAGGGATGGCTTTTTATATACTCCAGGCAGAACTTGAGCGCCTCGTCTCCCGGCAGACCCCTGCTCTTCATGTCCTTTACATACTCTGCCAGTACCGGCTTCATCTTCTCCGCGGTCTTTGCCTCTTCCTCCTTGGAGGCGCGCACGAACTTCACGCCTTTCTGGATCGCATACTCTCTGCCCTCCCTGCTCAACGCATTCCAGAGTTGCCCCTGCTTCTCAACCCATTCCTCGTTAATCGTCTCGATGGCCTCTTGGTCGGCCTTTGACAGGGAGTTCCACTTGTCCTTATTCATGACCACGAACATGGAACCGGCCCAGGCGGACCCATAGTTCTCAATGGTCGTCTTAACGACTTCCGCGAACTTCCATCCCTTGAGAGTTTCGGCCGGCAGGTAAATACCATCGAGCAGCCCCTTCTGCAGGGCATCATAGGTCTCGGTGATGGGCATGGTCACCGCGGCACCGCCGAGGGCCCGTACGGCACCCACGTTCTCGGCGTTTGTCTTAAACCGCAGCCCCTTTATGCCGTCGATGGATGAGATCACCTTTTTTGTACTGAAGAACCCGGGATCGCAGCAGTGGAGGTACATGACCTTCACGTCATTGAATTCTTTGGGTCTGAACTTTTTATAGTACTCGTTTGCCATTTTCGTCGCTTGATAACCACTCGTGGCTCCGAGGGGCAAGGACAACACTTCGCTCAGAGGCAATCTGCCTGGAACATAAGCGAGCAGCGCCTGCCCGATATCAGCGATACCTCTCACTGTGCCGTCATAAGTCTGCATGGGCGGTGTGAGCGTACCAGCTGGAAAATGAACGATCTTTACGCGGCCGCCGGTCCTTTTCTCGACCTCCTTGCACCATTCTTCTGAAAGCTTGCTTATGGCGTGGACGGAGGGAAAGAAATTCGAATAGCGTAATTTGACCACCTTTTCCTGCGCGCATGATAGGGTAGGCAGGATAAAGATGCCGATCAACGTGATGACAACTCCCAACCAAAAAGCATGTAGAACAATCCCTCGTTTCATCTTAAGCCCCCCTTGTCGCTTTATTGGTTTTCTGAAACATTTCCAAGAATCGAGCCTGAACATTATTTCCCACAGAAGACCGGTTTGCGTTTTTCACGAAGCGCACTCATTCCTTCCCTGAAATCGCTGCTGCTGAAAATCAGGGTCTGGGCTTCAACAAAATAGCTCATTTCATCTTCGAGCAAAACACGCAAAAGACTGTTCATTCGGGCCTTCAACATGGCAACCGGCAGCGGGGCCGTATCGATTATCTTTTTGGCCAGTTCGAAGGCCCTGTCCATGAGTCGGTCGTGGGGCAGTACTTCATTGACCATTCCCAATGCCATGGCCTCAGCAGCGTCAATAGTTCTGCACGTCAACAAAAGTTCCTTAGCCTTCTTGTGACCGAGCAGTTGGCACAGCAGCGGGGCAAGACTGCCGGGATAGACACCGATGGCAGACTCGGGCATCCCGAATGTTGCCGATGAAACGGCGACGGTAAGATCACAGAGGAGGCTGATTTCAAAACCGGCACCTAGGGCCATGCCGTTAACCGCCGCAATCGTCACCTTGCTCATACCTATGAGCTGTTTGTTCAGCTCCAGGTTCCTCGTGTGGAGCAACCGTGACTCCGAGGTCGGGAGGTCTGGTACGTTCAAGACGTCGAAGCCGCCGCAGAAGGCCCGGTTGCCGGCCCCGGTAATAATGATGATTTTTGTATCCTGATCGCCATCCGCGTCCTTGAGGGCCTGGCTGAGCCCGGAGAAGGCCTCCGGTGTTATGGAATTAAGTTTCTGAGGCCTGTTAAGTGTGAGGAGGACAACCCCATCCCGCGCCTGACAGATGATCTCTCCATAGTCCTTTCTCATGGCCATTGTTTCAGATCCTTATCTTTGGTGAATCGTTTTTCGACTCATAAACCAGCTCATATTTCTGCTTTTCTTCTTACTATCTTGACCACCGGCCTTAGATTTTCCTTTCCGCGTCTGTCCAGTATTTATCTCTCAAAGCCCTCTTCAGGATCTTTCCTGCGGGACTTTTCGGAAGTTCTTCAAGAAAATCGACTGATTTGGGCTTTTTGTAGCTGGCAAGATTCTGGGTGCAATATTCCATCAATTCCTTTTCCGTCAATTCCATGCCCGGTTTGAGCGCTACCGCCGCCTTCACCGCTTCACCCCAATAGTCATCGGGAATGCCAAACACCGTTGCCTCCAGTACAGCGGGATGCCTGTACAAAACTTCCTCGATCTCGGGGCAGTATATGTTCTTTCCTCCGCTGATGATCATATCCTTCTTTCTCTCGACGATGTACAGGTAGCCGTCCTCGTCCATATGGGCAAGATCACCTGTGTGAAGCCAACCGCCCCGCATGACTTCTGCTGTTTCATCGGGGCGGTCCCAATAACCCGCCATCATGCTGGGGCCCTTTACCACGATTTCACCAACCTCCCCGATCGGCACCTCCCGGTCCTCCTGATCGAAAATCTTTATCTCATAATTGACAAGCGCCCTTCCCGCTGCCCGCGATCGCTTTACCTTTTCAGCCGGCCCCTCGATAATGTGGTCCTCGGGAGGGAGCATAGCATAGAGAAAGCCTTCAGTTTGACCGTAGACCTGTGTAAATCCTACAGGGATTCTCTTGAGCGCCTGCTCCAAAAGCTTGATCGGCATTGGAGCCCCTCCATAGTACAGGGCCCTGAGCGAGCTTATGTTATATTTTTCAAGATCGGGAAGCTGGAGGAACATGTTGATGATCGTGGGAACCACGAACCCGCACGTGATCCCCTCCTGCTCGATTAGCTCCAGTACCTTTTCTGCTTCGAACTTGGGCACGATGACGTGCTTATTTCCCAGGAAAGTGCTGCACATGATCTGCGACGCCATGGCCGTGTGATATATGGGGGTGACGTGCATTTCAACGTCGTTATAGTCTTGCTTGTAACCTATTGCCAGCGTGTGCGCATTGAAGACCAAGCCCCTGTGCGTATGCATTCCGCCTCGCGGCATCCCGGTGGTACCACCCGTGAAAATGATGAGACCGATATCCAGGGGGTCGATATCGACAACCGGTTCTTCTTTAGAGTTCTCCCGGATAAGCCGTTCATAGTTCTCCATTCCCGGGACGTCTGCGCTCATTACCACATAGGATTCGACACTGGGGAGCCGGCCCTTTATAGACTGGATCATATCGACAAAACGCGGCTGGAGGATCAGGACTTTCGGCGAGATGTAGTTCAGCACATACTCCATTTCCCTGGAAACAGCGGTACTATTCACAGGGGCAAAGATTGCGCCTGCTTTTGCGGGGGCAAAATACATTTCAATCCATTCGTAGGTGTTGTCTGCAATGAGGGCTACCCTGTCTCCTTTTTTCACACCCATTGCGATGAGACTGTTCGCCATGGCATTTGCGCGGTCGTCGACTTCCTTATAAGTAAGGCGCTTCCCTTCAAACACCACGGCCGTTTTGTTGGGAAATTTTCTCGCACTGCGAGCCAGCAGCTCCCCAAAGTAATATTCTCGTCCGTACATTCTCATATCCTCCCCTAGTTGTTCAGTCGCCACGGAACGTCGGCTTTCTCTTGTTAAAAAAGGCGTCCAGCCCCTCCTTCAGGTCCTTGGTCTGGAAGAAAAGCATGTTCGTATTGAACGTATATGCATAACCCTCGGGAAGTATGTCTCGGTTGACCGTGACCTTCGCCAGTTCGACCGCCAAGGGCGCCTTCGTTATGATCTTGCGGGCCATCTCCTCGGCCACGGCCAGAACCCGGTCGTGCGGCGCTACTTTATTGACTAGGCCGATCCTCAAAGCCTCTTCGGCCGATATGATATCGCCCGTCATCATCAGCTCTTTGGCTTTGCTTCTTCCCACGGCATTGGCCAGTCGGATCACGCCCCATAGGGGCACCACCCCTATTCCGGTTTCCGGAAGACCGAATTTGGCCTTCTCAGAGGCGACTGTCATGTCGCACGCCAGGGTTATCTCGGTGCCCCCACCAAGGGCCAGGCCGTTTACGGCGGCTATCAGAGGCTTATTCATCGCCTCCATGCGCACGAAGAGCTTCGTGCAGAAGCGCAGAAACCTCTTACCGTCCTTCATGTTCTTTATATCGAATGTCGCGATGTCCTGACCGCAGATGAACGCCTTATCTCCCTCTGCGCTTAGGATCGCCACCTTTACCTGGTCGTCTTCCTCGATCGCATCGAACGACTCGTTGAGTCCGCGATAAACATCGAAATCAAGGATGTTCATTTTTGACGGGTTGTTCACGATGACATACCCGATCCCATCCTGAACCCTGTATTTGATTTTCTCGGTCGCCACGTGCATTCCTCCCGTTATATTACTTTGAAATAGTCAATATCCGTGGGGTAGCCCTTCCTTTCTTCTGCGAACACAGCCTCTACTCGCGGCTTGGCCAGCAGCTTCTGTATATCTGTTTCATCGACAAAATGCATAAAGCCTGTATCAGCGCCGTCAAGCTTGATCAGCCCGTTGGTGTACGGGGCCTTCCGTTTCATCCACAAATTGGGAAGGTGGATAACCGAGAAGTGTATCAGAGTACCTTGAGGTCCTACTTCCACCCACTCTGTCGGGACCCAGCATTTGGGACAGTCGGACGTGGGGGGGCAGAATACCGTGCCGCATTTCGGGCATTTCGTTCCCATGATCCTTTTGTTGTCCTTTAACTCGCTGAAGAACCGGGAGATCTTTCCGTAACTCCACTCGAATTCAGCTTCCATCTTGTAGTAAGCCTTAACCACGTCCTGATTTTCCATGATTAGTCCCTCCCCAGAATGAATACCGTTGATATACTCATGCCCGAGCCGCCCATTGTCTCCACGAGACCGACCCGCGGGGCCGGCGTGACCTGATAGCCGCCCGCTTCACCGCGGAGTTGTTTTACCACTTCGGATATATCCATCATGCCGATCCCTCCGTACGCGTGGCCATGGCCTATACATCCCCCGCCAGGATTGACCGGTAGCTTACCTCCGATTTGGGTCGCACCTTCTTCAATCAGTCTGCCGCCGCCCCCCACTTCGCAAAAACCGAGCATCTCATAGGTGATCAGTTCCACCCAGGAGAAGCCGTCCTGTACCTGGGCAACGTCGATCTGGTTCAGGGGATCGGTAATGCCCGCCATCTCGTATGCTTCCTTCGCAGCGGCCCGCATGACCGGGGTCTGGCCGAAAGTGAATCCGGGGTTCATCGTCTCCCGCCACCCAAATTTGCCCACGTCATTCGCATGCCCCACTCCTTTGATCCAGACAGGCTTATCCGTCAGCTCCTTTGCCCTCTCCTCCGAGGCAAAGATCACCGCGGCAAATATATCGCTCACGAGACTGCAATCAAGAAACTTTATGGGCCAGGCAAGGGGCTTTGAATTAAGCACGTCGTCTACCGTTATCTTCTTGGCACCCTGGGCATTAGGATTCAAAAGGGCATTCCCATGGTTTTTCACTGAGACCATGGCCGCCTGAGCCTCGGTAATGCCGTATATAGACATGTACGCCTGGCAAAGGAGCGAAAACTGGCTGAACCCACCCGCGCCGAAAGGCACCTCCCAAATACAATCGTTGCCATAGATGATCAGGTTCTGGAACCCGTTCAGGCCGGGTGCGTCCGCGTCAGATATCTTGTCGCCGCCCACCGCCAGCACGAGGTCTGCCTCGCCGGAGGCAACCAGGTTGTAGGCGCTCGATAGGGCGCCACCGGAGGACCCTCCTGCATTGGTAAATTCCCACAACGGTTTCTGGACCCATCCGAGAGCCTCGGCTATATAAATCCCCATCAAAGGCTGGCGATTGAACAATTCACTCGCAGTGGAAAAAATACAGTATTTGATGTCGTCCTTTGTGACCCCCGCGTCGCCGACCGCCTGCCGTGCCGCTTCGTAGGCTAGTTGAAAAAAGGTACTATCATCCCTCCTCCTGCTTGCCTTCGTATCGCTGACACCTACCACGGCCACCCTGTTTTTCAATTTCTTCATCTTTTTTGGCCTCCTTTCAGTTTGTGCGGTTAATTCTAATGATGATTCAACTCGATTTTCGGTAACGGAAGCGCCCGATAATCTGGATCAGAAACTGTACCGGCTGTTCCATTTTCCTTCTTGTTCGTGTCACCATTTTGGAAACATACACATACGGCCCCTGTCACGTAAGTCGAGATCTTCGATACCGCTTCATATTCCATATTACTCGATACAATGCCAATAACGCTGCCGTGTATTCTCTTTCTAGGCCATTGACTCCCGCAGGGAATTATGTTTCCGCTAAGTGAACTTATATCACCTAACAGGAAACCATGTCAAGATTTTTTTAAACTTTGTTTTCCCTTCGCCCTACCTTGAATCCTTTTATGACTCTTTCAAAAAGCCTGAATTTGTCGAGCACGTGCCAAAACTCACCCCAGCCGACGCCGTGCGAGAAGCCCACGCATTTGCCCATTATGCGATGGTACTGCTATGGGCGACTATGGTATGCGTTATCCTCTTCCGAGCCGTGAGCTGATCGGCGAGGCCGCCGAAAAGGTGGTCGCACGCTACGCGCGATTCAAGGAAAACGTCTACGACAGGACCGGTTCCGCCCTTAAGATCTAAGGGACGAAGGCCGGCTGCACCTGGGAAATCAAGATGGATATCCAGAAGATGATCGGCCTTTTCACCGAGCGCGAAAAGTTCGGTTACATCTGGCCGGACCACCTTCATTCGGCCTTCGTCATCGAATTGCTTTGATTCCTCCGCCGCGACTAGGGTATTACCGTTATTGTCCCTTAACCGTTTCTTCCGCAACGCGAGTTAGAATCACATGTCCCCGGCAGCGAGCCCGGGTACGTCTCCTCAAGAAAATCCCTTTTTATGCGCTAGCTGACGTGGCCAAGAAAGGGTGGGTAGGAAGCCGCTCGGTGAAAGACTACACCAACAACCTGTCCGCACTTTTCCTGACGTGCTTGGTCAACAATTTCCTCGTCTTCACACCCTGGGCATCTACAGTAATCTTCATACTGAGGATCATGAATTCGTCGGTACTGCGTATCCATCGCAATAGATCCCCTCTGGTGCCGTTTTATCTATTGTACCGGACACAAATGCGGAGTGCCGGGCCGAGATGAAATCCATCAGGCTCTCTCCTTGCTTAAGATATACTTAACTTCCGTCCTCAAGGCTGCGTAGGCTTCACCTCTTTATTCCTGCTCGGCCCTCCTTTTCTGTAACTACAATCCTCAGCCCGTCCAGGACACACAAAAGTGGGCCATTTCCCTGTTACCCACCGTTCCGTGAGTAACGGCCAGCAACATCTTTTCTAGGATTTCTTCGAAGGGGCCCGCGTAATGCTGCCGCAGCAGAAAGGGGCGTCAAATGCCCTCATGCTATCCTGCTCAGGATGCTCGCGATGCTCTTGGGGTGCCATTTATGACCAACAGGCTTATGGCCTTTTGTCTCCAGCTCCCGACACATGGACTGGAAGCTGCTTCCCTTCCCGTGGCGTTCCTTCATCAAGGATACGGCCTTTTGCTCCCCCTCGTTCTCCAGGAGGGTCTTTCTATCTTTGGCAAGCCACCACTCTTCTCCAGGAGAAATAGGGAAAAGATTTTACCCCCCCCTGGTCTATCGCCCTACCGCGCCTCGACTGACTTATTGCCCGAATGTAACACCCCTAAATTTGTGCCCGTAATTGTACCCATAGGCCACAGGGAATCCCAAAAAATCACCGACAATCACCGATACATGGAAGACCGGAAAAGCCTTGACAGTCATCGGATTATGAGCATTTCCAGAAATTTGCAAGAATATTCCCTTTTTCCGTAATTTTGTTCTACAATGGGATAACAGGAGCCATTGATCTTTATCTTCTATAAGGAGAGTGCCATATGTCCTATTCGGCAGATTTTGAAAAGGCCCTTCAGCTTCGTCCCCCCAACGTCATGGAGCTTTTCCCCAATTCCAAGGCGCTTCTCGTCAGCGGCAAGGTGATAGACCGTGCTATGCTCGCCAAGGGACATGCGATTGCCATGGCTGCCAACGGGAGGAACTATTTTGTCATCCGCGGCGCCCTCAAGGCCGCCCAAAGGGCCAAAGCCGCTCTCATCATCGAGATCGCCAAGTCGGAGGGGGGCCAGAAGGCATACTGCCCCGTCAGTTTCTGGAACATAGCGCGCATCGTCGACAGTATTTGCAACGAGCTCGCCATCACCGTGCCGGTCGCCGTCCACGCGGACCATTACGGGATCAAGAGCGACAAGGACCTTGCCGCTGCAAAGGTCGAGGTGCCGACCATGTTCGATGCGGGCATGACCTCCGTCGCCGTTGATGCGTCCCACCTGCCCGACGACCAGAACCTCCTCGCTAATATCGAGCTGAACCCATTCATTCCGAAATGGGCGGGGCTTGAAACCGAGGTGGGCGAAATCAAGGGGAAAGAGGGACTTTCTACCGTCCCCGAGGCGAAATTCCTGATCCAGGGATTGAACGCCTACAAGATCTTCCCCGACTGGATTGCCCTTAACAACGGCACCACCCATGGCATCGAGGCATCCGACGCGGGTATCCAGGTGGAACTCACCGCCGCGATCCACCGCGCCCTCATCCCCTATAAAGTGAGCGGCGCCCAGCACGGCACCTCGGGCAACAGCTCCGACCGGCTGCGGGAAATCGCCGCCAAGACCGCAACCACCAAGGCAAACGTCGCGACCGCCCTGCAGATGATCTCCTGGGGGCTGGAGGTGAACGACTACGGTAACGCACAACTGGACGCCGGCGGCAATTTCATCAAGCGCCGGGGTGAAGGGGTGACCGAGGAGCTCTGGGCTGAAATGGTTGCCTATGCCGAAAGCAAGGGATGGAAGAAAGGGGATTACAAGAGCCTGAACCTACCGTTCGAAAATAAGCTCCTGGCGCAGCCGTCAACGGTGCGCGAGCGGATGGTGAAAGGGGTCGAAGACTTCGCCTTCAAGATGATGACCGAGGTCTTGAACGCCGGAGACACAGACCGGCTCGCCATCGAGGCGCTTCTCAAGGCAGGCTCTTACGATGTGGGTCCCAAAGGGAGCGTCCTCGAAGACCAGGCAAACTGGACCAGGGAGCAGATCATCGAGCGGGCGAAGGGGCTCAAGTCGGACAAAGGGGCTGCCGGCAATTTCGAAGACTGACAGCGTCTCTTCTCTAGTCGGTCGGCCAACGGCCTGGAGGAATCGCGATTCTGAGCATGAGGCCGGCCGACAAGAACAAAAAAGACAGGAAAGAAGGAACCTGCAAAACGACCTATTCGACACCCTCCAGGAGCCCCCTGAGCGCCCCCGCCTGCTCCTCCGTCAGCGTCCCCCTCTCCCGCGCCATTTCCAGGGCCACCAAGGAGAGCGCCTTGTAGACCTTCTCATGGAGGGGCATCTCCCCCATGGCGGCCAGGTGGGACGAGACAGTGCCCGCGTCCCCCCTCACCACCGGTCCCGTGAGCGAGAGGAGCGGCCCCCTGGTCTCGATATTCGCAAGCGTCGCCCTGATGATCGGATAGAAGGGTTTGAGATCGATGCCGATGCGCGTCATGATGCCCTCCCCCGCATAGAGGAGGCCGGCGAGGAGATTGCACACAAAGACCGCCGAAAGGTGATAGAGCACCTTGTTTGCGCTCTCTATCACGACAGCCTCTGCGCCTATACGCGACGCAAGGTCCCCAAGCACGGGAAGCGCCTTGCCATCGCCTTCGATAAAAATATAGGTATCGGGGAGGCCCCTGATGCCGGCGTCGATATCAGGAAAAGTCTGAAGGGGGTGCAGCGAGCCGAGGAGGGCGCCTCTTTGTTCCAGGGGAGAAAGCTCGGACGAGGCATGGGCCCCGCTTGTATGAAAAAACAACTTTCCGTCGAGCCGTCCGTCAATGGCGGCGATTTGCGCGGCCACGTTCTTTATCTCCCTGTCCTGCGTCGTGACCGCTACCACGTCGGCCATCTCCACGGCCTGCCGGTTATCAAGGGTGGTGAAACAGTCAGCCCCGATGTACGTCTTTGCCGTATCGAGTGAGGACTGCCGCCTCGATGCGACGGCCACCACATTAAACCCTTTCTTCCTCAAGACATAGCCGAGGGCAATACCGACTTTCCCTGCCCCAATAATGGCGATCCTCATCTCTGCAGCTCCTTGTAAAGCTCGTCCCAGACACCTTTCGGGAGCTGGAGTGTATTGCGCAGCAGGTACACAATCCTCGCCCCCACGCTCCGGACATAGGTCGATTTTACCTCCGGGTCCTGCGCCGGCCCTTTGATATTGTAGACAAAGAACAGAAAACCGCTTTTCCTCTCACGGATAATGCTGCGCACCAGGGGGACCAGGTTTATGATCTTGTCCGTTGCCACCAACGGCGATACCGTCATCCTGCCGTCGATCTCGTTTTTCCCCACGTCGAGGTCCCCCATGCCGGTGATAAGCATGGAGGGGCTGTCTATAAGGAAATCATTCGTGCGAAACACGCCGTTATTCCCGTCAAAGGAGGCGCTGAGCCGCCTGTACACAAGACCATTCTGCGTCAGGTCGACCCGTCCCCGAAAAAGGTCGTACATGTTGGTGAGGGCCAGAATCTTGGAGAGGATATTCCATCTCCTGATCACTCCGTCCCGGCTCGCGACGGTCACCGTGCCGCTCGCGCTCTTCGCGAGGGCATCGCTGTCTCTCCCAACAAAGCCGAGGTTGGCCGATATCGATCCCGCGCCTTCAAAAATGTGCTGCTTTCCCCCGAAAAGCGCCAGGACCTCCTGAGAGGTCACGTCCGACAGATGCCCCTTCACATTAAGCCGGGGAACGGATCCGAGATATGCATCTCCCTGAAACACGAGCTCGCCCCTGGCCGCCTCGATCCGCCCTTGCGTCACCGCGAGCGTCCGGTGTCCGAAGGTGCCTCTCATCACCAGGTCACGGTAGGCCGTGCCGCGAAGACGCGCCGTCTTCGATTTCAGCAGAAACTCCCCTGTCGTCCTGGCCGTGAGACTCCCTGCGGCAATCACCGGCACCCTGAACCGCTTCCCATAGTCCTGCGCAAAATCAGCGGGGTCAAAAGAGTCCATATCGACCCCAAGGGTGAATTGAGGCGCATCGAGGCCCGCGATAACGAGACGCGCGTTCCTGAGCACGCTTTCACCCGCACGCAGCCCCGACAGGGCGATGGTAAACCGCTCCCCCTCGAACGCGCAGGCAAGGTCGATGCCCGTGAGGGGCTTCGCGAACATGGGAGGGTGCAGGATGTCTCCGCGAAACGTAAGGTGTCCCTGCATCACGGGGAGTTTTGTCACGGGGTACGGCAAATTCTCCACGCGCACGTCGACCTTCAGGTCTCCATGGGCCTTGCTATCGTCAAAAAAAAAGAGCCGCGACAGCCGCTCGACTTTGGGAACGTCCAGGACCACATGCATGCGGGAGATCCTTCCCTTCCCGATCCTTGCGTTAAGTGCTGCCTCCAGAGGACCAAGCGTATAAAGAAGGCTGTCCACGCAGAGGTCGCCACCCGGCTCGAAGTGCAACGACACGACGGCTGAACTCTCTGCCCCGCGCTCCTTTTTCATCACACGGGGGATCTCGAAGGAAAGGTCCGTCATCGAGAGACGCCCCTTGAGCCCGAACGCACCCTCCTTTAATCCCACCTCGCCGTCAACGCTCACGAGCCCCTGCAGAAGAGACGGGCGGTCGAGGACGAGGCCTATCTGGCGCCCGTCGATTACTCCTTTCACCCGCAGGTCGGCCCGCGCCGAATCCGCGCTCCCCCTCATGACGAGCCTCGTTCCGGCCTCGCTTATCACGAGGGGGACGAACGTCACGCGACCGTCCTTGAACGTGTAGCTCCCTGACGCCCCAAGGGCAACACGCTTCCAGACGAACCGGCTGTCCCGAATGGTCCCTGCGCCCTCGACGCTGAAGCCCCGACCCTGCCTCCCGTGCAGCGCGATGCCCCCTTCGGTAGTCCCTGCGAGGATCTCTACAGTGTCCGTCCCGGCAAGCTGCGAGAGGTCCTTAAGATCCAGGGAATATCGCCCCTTCAAAGCGACGTCCCGGTCCAGCCTCAGGGGGACGAGACCTGTGACCCCGGAGACCTGCCCCTTTCCCAGCCTTCCCTCGAAACCTGTTAACGCCAGCGCGCTGCCATCCAGGCGCAAGACGCCTCTCACCCCGTGGAACGCGACCTTTCCGGTCCCCACCTCGACGTGAGCCACCTCTATTTCTGCGGTAATCGGCCTTCCCCTCTGAAAAACGAAACGGCCGATGCGCACAGTGCCGTTTTTGACAAAAGAGAGAGGGCCCCAATCTCCTTCCGACAAAACCGCGGGGTTTATATAGTCCATCAGGTCGGGAATGGCGAGGAAGCCGGTGTTCAACTCTAGGTACGTGAGCCTCTTGGCGGTAGACGAGAATTTCAGTGAAAGCGGCGTGCCTTTGAAGGAGAGACCGGTCAGGGTGAAATCCGTTGTGTTGCCGACCCTCTTCAGATGGATGCGGCAGGCATTCCCCTCTGACGCGAGCCTCTGCTTCAGGAAGTCTTCCATGAGCGAAAAGTAGGGCGCCTGCACGTCACCGTCCATCACGAACACCCCGTCCCGGTAGCTGAAGGTGCCGCGGGAGTCGGCCAGGCCCTCGTAGTTTTCAAAGACGCGGGCCATGTTTACTCCCGACAGGGAATACACGCCTCTGAGTTCCGACCGCTTTTCCCCAAAAGTTCCTTGGCCCCTGGTCTTGAGGTTGCCCAGTCCCTCGACCCCTCCGTCTATACTGAATTCCAGCGGGCCGCCCGTGTTGAAATTGGAGACCCTCATCTCACGGAGGACGTACTTGTGCCCCTCATAATCGACCGTGCCTTTCCGGATCTCCGCCAGCTCCACGGGCACCGGATAAAAACCTATATGGCCCCTTTCCTTCCCGATCTTGATATCAAAATCCGAAATGGTGAAATACTTGACGTAGAGCCCCTTTGAGGGCTGCACCCGGAGCTCGCACGTGCCGACAACACCTTCTACCTTGCCCTTTATCCGCACCCCGTTAAGCTTCAGCACGAGGAGTCCGCCACGGAAGGAAACGCTCGAGCTTGACGCCTCCACCGTTCCGTCTATTACCTTGCCCAGCATGTGGAATGCAAGCGTTGGCAGATAAAACCAGGCTGCGAGCATCATTCCAGCCAGAACGGAAACCACCGCGACAATTATGAGCAAGGCTTTTTTCATCAGGGCGTTCTTGCAAGGGCGAAGAAGAGGACCTCCTTCGCTTTTGTCCGCAAAAGTGTCCGGCAGGCCTCCCGTGCGGTATTGCCCGTAGTATAAAGGTCATCCACAAGGAGCAGGCGCTTGCCCGCAAGAGGACGTGCGTCCTTCACAGAGAAGGCTCCCCGTATGTTCCGCTTTCTCTCCACTTTCGACAACATGTACTGGTCTTCAGTCTCTTTCACCTTGACGAGAGTCCCGCAGTCGACGGGCGCACCCGTTATGCGTGATATCTCCCCGGCGATGATAAAAGACTGGTTGAAGCCGCGTTTTTTCAGCCGCATCGAAGTGAGCGGAACGGGAATGACCAGGTCGAAGGCATCAGCGAAAGAAGCGATTTTTTCCCGACCCATATGCATCAGGGCCCTTCCCACGTCAATCCTGCCCCCGAATTTGAAGGCATGAACGGCCTCCCTCAGCGGGCCTTCAAAAGAAAAGACGTAAAACCCCCGCGTGAAATACGGGGGATTGGTGATACATCCGCCGCACAAGGCGTCGCTGCCCGTCCATCTGCCGCAGGATGGGCAGACGAAGGGACTTTCAAGGGTGATGAAAGACTGCCTGCACGCATGACAGAGCACTTCTCCTTCCCCGCCGCATCCTCCGCAATAGACCGGATAAACAAGCTCGAGGACAGATTTCAGGATCTCACGCACCGTACTTATCAAGCTTCGAGCCATAGGCAAGGGCGAGGGTCATCAGCTCTTTCGCGTATATCGTCCCTATGCTGCCCTTCAGGCAATTCTTTTCGTGGAAGGAGATGCCGTCCGTTTCACCCGTATCCGCGACAATTAAAAGCGGCACGGGGTGCCAACTGTGGCCTTTCAGGGGACAGGGGGTCGAATGGTCGCCGGTGACGACGAGCACTCTCGGCTTCAGGCCGTAGATATCGGGCACTATCGTGTCGACGAACTCTATCGCCCTTGTCTTCTCTTTGAAATTGCCGTCTTCTCCCGCGATATCCGTCTCTTTCACGTGTAAGAAGAAAAACTGGTACCGGTCGTAATGCTCTTTGAGGATGGAGACCATCTCTTTATAGTCTACCGGCTCTTTCTCCACTTTCATGCCCAACACCCTGGCAATCCCCCGGTACATGGGATAGGTGGTGATTGCCAGGGAATCCATCCGGTATTTCTCGGGGAACCGCAGTATGTCGGGATTCTTCGAGAAACCCCTGAGCAGGACCCCGTTCGCCACCGGCTCCTCCCTGAGCACACCCATCGCCTTTTTGATGAATGTGTTGACGACCGCAGCGGTCTTCTCTGCCGCGGGTGTTTTCGGAGCCGCCAATGCGAGAGGCTTCCGGTCCTTGTGCGGGTCCGCGTCCTCCAACTCGTCGGACAGGCCCTCTCCCCTGAAGATGATCCCGAACCTGTGCGAGACGCCCGGCTTGATGAGCACCTTTACCCCTTCTACCGACGGGACCGCCTTCGATATCTTTTCAACCAGCCGCTCCCCGACTGAGGTCTCTATCCTGCCCGCCCTCCGGTCGGTCACGATGCCGTCCTTCACCGTGCAGAAATTACCCCTCGCGGCGACATCGCTCGGCTTAAGGTCCATATTGAGCCCGAGCACTTCCAGGATGCCTCTGCCTATCTCATAACGCGCAGGGTCATAGCCGAAAAGGCTCAAATGGCCCGGACCGCTGCCCGGCGTGATGCCGATGCCTACCGGGATAGTGCGGCCAAGCACACCCTTCTCGGCTGCAAGACGATCCATGTTCGGCTTCTTTGCCGCCTCAAGGGGGGTCATGAAGGAGTGGGCCGGGTCGGGGATATCGCCAAGCCCGTCAAGGACAAGGAAGATAATCTTGTTGTCGTTGGCCAGAATAAGATCGTCCATCAAGTCGCCTCCCAGTTTTCCTCGTAGACCACGCGCAAATTTTCGGCCTCCTGAAAAA
>Ga0326727_10014188_pt1 | contig 17447 bp, 24 predicted proteins | sample MB2enrmetagenome_FD_207643 | JGI IMG/M metagenome (GOLD analysis project Ga0326727, IMG submission 207643) | Lab enriched peat soil microbial communities from McLean, Ithaca, NY, United States - MB29MY | ecosystem: Environmental > Terrestrial > Soil > Wetlands > Peat | place: USA: New York...
AAGCTGCGCTACTGGACAGACGATCCACGAGCGTTCGCGTCGACGGCAGGGGCGTGCCGTCCTGACGAGCAGCTCGCGCTACAGCTCGACAGTGTGTCCCGGTAATGGTCTAGTGGGACACTGACAGACGCAACCCGCGACCTCTTGAACGTTCTCCCTCGACTCATGAACGCGCACGCCTACGTCCGGGTATCGAGCGCCTCTCAGTCCCACGCGATGCAACGCGACGCGATCGAACGCGCCGCGAAAGCCCGCGGCGACCGGATCGCGCGCTGGCACGTCGACACCTGGACGGGGGCGACGTCGCAGCGTCCGGGGCTCACGGCGCTTCGCCAGCTCGCGCGCGAAGGGGGCGTGCCGCGCCTCTACGTTTACCGCGTCGACCGTCTTTCACGCGCGGGCATCCGCGACACCCTCGAGGTCGTCGAGGAGCTACGCGCGTGCGGCGTCGACCTCGTCACGATCGCGGACGGATTCGACCTCACGGGCCCGGCGAGCGAGGTCGTGCTCGCGGTGATGGCGTGGGCCGCGAAGGCGGAACGGCTCGCCATCGGTGAGCGGATCGCGGCGGCACGGCGACGTCGGCAGGCGGACGGACAGTCGTGGGGCCGACCATCGCGCCTCGCTCGAGCGGACCTCGCTCGTATCGAAGGACTCCGAGCGAAGGGGAGAAGCGTCCGACAGATCGCCGTCGCGTTGAAGGTCCCCAAGTCGACGGTGGGGCGGGCCCTCGCCGCGCTCGAGCCCGAACCGTCCCGAAAGACTACCGCTCGAGCGGCACGCCCGGGCCCGGCAAAAGCGGGTCCGAAGCGGGGGGCGTCCCGGTAGTGTACTTTCGGGACAGTGGTGCTACGCTAGCAGCATGAACCTTCCCGGCGTCCTCGTCGTGCAGCTCTGCGACTCGCTCTTGTGTGTGGAGGACGCAGTAGCGCGTGTCCTCGTCGTCGATGCAGAGGGAGGACGGACGAGCCTCCACGTGTGTCAGGCCCACTTGGACGAGCTGCGGGGGCACCACGCGGCGCGCGATCCATCGTGGCCTCAGGTGCGCCTCGTCGTCCACGGGGTGAAGTCGTGAGGCGCATTCCCTGCGAGACGGCTGAGTGTCGAGCATCGTCGACCTTCGCGGTGTGGCCCCCCGCCACGCAAGGCGGGCCGACCGAGCAAACCGGGTGGGTCCGCGTCGTTGTCCAGGTGCACACGACGCACGGGACGAAACCGGAGCGTCTGTTCAAGCGTGACGGGTGGCTCTGCCCCGCATGCGTCGAGCGCTTGGGGGCGAAGTGAGCGCGGGGTGTCCGGGTTGTGGCGCCGGCTTCCGTCGCGGGTCGGTCGTGCTGCTCGTGACGGCGGATGGCAAGTCGACCGTGAGCGTGCAGCAAGAGGGGCGGGCCGAGGGACTCGAGAGCGCGATCGAGCTGCTCACCCGCAAGCCGTGAAGGTCGACGACGGACAACGCCCGCTCCCGTTCCGCACGGGCTTGCCTGCCCGGCGACGTCGTCCGCCGCCACCCTCGCTGACGTTCAGGTGGCACGGCGAGCGGGCTCGCGTCTGTCCGGGCTGCGGGTGCAGCGAACACACACGGTGCACGATCGTCCTCGAGGACGGCGAGAGCATCGGCGCGTGCGTGCCCGCGGGCGTCCACGGCGCTCGCGCGTGCTCGTCGTGCGCCTCACGGGCAGGACAGGACACCGGACGCTGACGGACTGCCGCCAGGCCCCATCACGGAACACGCCACGCCCGCGCGACACATGCCGTCGCCGCACCCGCCGCCTGGCCAGAGGATGCATCCGCACGCGCACGTGAACACGCCTGCGTCCGTCGTGCACGTCGGCAGCTCGGCGCCGACGTCAGCCGGCGTGCCGCCCTCGAGGACGTCGCCCGCGACGTCGGCCGCGGCGACGTCGGAGGGCGTGACGTCGACGGCGATGACGTCGGATGCAGCGTCGAGCTGATGGCGAGGACGAGCGCGGTCAAGACGAGGCGAGCGAAGCGATCCGGCAGGGTGTCCAGCATGCCTCACAGCGTAGCCACGGCGGCCGACGTCGTCGACGAGAAACGGGACAAGCTATCGGTCGACCACGAGGTCACGCCGGCTTCGGCTTCGGCTTCGGCTCGGGCTTCGGCGCAAGCATCGCCCCGCCGCCAAGTAGCAGCGCGGCGACGGCCAGAAAGATGACGGTGTTTCGTTCCTGCGTCGTCATGGCCGTACGGTCTCGCTTTCTGCCGCGGGCGCGGGCATCGTCGCCGCGGTGCTCATCCTCAATCGCCGCAAGAGCTGCCGCGCGAGCTGCACGCGGGTGGCCGCGACACGCATGCCCGCCGCCCCACCGCCTGAAAGCCCCCGGAGCGGACACTCCGGCCACCGTCGTGCACCCATGCGCGCGAGATCGTGCCACGCTCGAGCGGCGCGCGCGACGTCGAGCGCGATCCACCCTGGCGTGTACCAGAGCTGCCACACCCCTAGCGCCTTGCCCCCATCGCCTACCGCGTCGACACGGAAGCCGCTTTCACGCCACGCATAGACGAGCATGACGGCTGCGTCGACGTCGCCTGGACGAATGCCGTCGTCATCGTCGTCGAACACGTGCGTCGGAGCGCTCGCCACGGCGTGCGCGATGGCGCTCGCGACGTCCTGAGCGCCAGGGGCGTGCTCGGCTCCGGGCGCGAGCATCGCCGCGAGCATGAGCAACTCGGCCGCGTTCATGGCGGCGGACCCGGAAAGTCGAGCTGCTGCACCTGTCCAGTCGACACGCGCAAGAGCAGATTGACCGCGGGCGCCACGAACGGGACGACGGTGTAGGTCGTGCCGTCCTCGAGGATAAAATCCACGTTCAGAAGACTCGGCGGGACGAAGTCGCTTCGCACGTCCAGGACGTTGCCGTTCTCCGTCCGTGCATCGAAGGGAACGGGGTAGACGGCCATGGGCGCTCAGGGAAGTACGGGGGATGCCCTCACGGCACCACGACGTAGCTGAACACGTAGGGATCGCCGCCCGTGAGCGCGGTGCCGCTCGCCAGCTCGAATCCACCACCCGTCACGTGCGCAACATACAGCCCTCCTGCATTCGCGCCTTGCAGCACCGCGGCGTTCAGGTTGGCTTGGAAGAGCACGACGGCTCGCGGAGCGTTGCCCAAGGCCGTCGTGAACGACACTTCCGCTTGATTGCCCGCAGCGATGCCCGCGCCCCCCGGGGTAAGCGTGACGACGCCTGCCGTGTCGTTCGACCCTGCCTCGAGTGTGGCCGTTCCCGTGGCGCCAAGCCCCGCGAGCGGTGCAGCTCCGGGAGCTTGTCCGATGGCCTCGCCGAAGAGCGAGGGACCGACCCATCGCGAACCGTTCCACCAGACAGGCGAGCCCGCAGGGGGACAGAGGTCGGGGGTGAAGTTCATTTGCCCCTGCATCGCTTCGCCCGCAAGACTGCCGAGGTCCGCCGCCACGAAGTCGCTCGGCAAGGCCCACTGAGCGAGGTCGATGCGGAAGGGACTGAACGTCCCGAGCACGCCCGGGAAGGTCACTTGCGGACACGAGCTGTCATACGACTCTTGCACCGTGGTCCCGACGGTGGAGCCGATGCTACTCGGATCAATGATGCTCCCATCGAAGCAGGTGAAATAGACGATGCCCTGGCACTGCACGACGGGCTGCGCGCTGCCCGGTTGGCCGAGGACTCCGAAGTAGGTCGTCAGCGCGAAGGACCCGCCGACGGGCAAGAGGATGCCCGGCACGGTCGCCGTCAGCGTCATGGCGAGCGCGCCATTGTAAACGAGCAGGTTGTCAGGCGAGTCGTTGCCGAAGTTGAAGGACATTCCTTGCGTCGTCATGCTGTCGAGAAAAACGCCTAGGAAGCCGATGATTTGCTTGACGCGATAGAGCGTGGTCCCGTCGTCGACCACGAGGTTGTCGAAAGAGAACGACCCGACAAAGAAGTTCTCTTGATTCACGTAGCTCGTGAGAGTGACGCTCGTGAGGTCGACGGTCCCGAGGTTCCCTCCGGTGTGCGCCATGCCCCCGACGAGGGACGCGTCGACGACGAGCGTCCCTCCGAGAGCGACGGCGCTCGCCGCTCTCAGAAACGACGTGAACACGTTGCCCTCTTGCACGCCTCCCTGTCGGTAGATGACGACGTCCAGGCCGCCGCTACCGCTCGTGCCCGCGCCCGGAATCGGCGCCGAGCTGCCGTCCTCCAATCGACCGTCTTGCGTCAGCGGGGCAGTCATGGGACCTCAGGAAGCGGGCAGCTCGATGATGCTGAACCCAGCAAACGCGATGGTGAGATCGTGCAGCGCGGGACTGGACACGGTGACGCAGGGCTTGAATGGGACGCCGAGAGGGTACGGCCCTACGTTGCTGATGCTCACCGCGAAGAGCCCGCCCACGTGGCTGGACTCTGTCTCGGGACTGTCGCCAAGGGGTGTCCCGCCCGGGGCCCCCGTCGTCGACGTCGCATCGACGACGTACTGATAGACGATGGGGTCGTCGACGGTGACGTCACTTCCAAAGACGGTCGCGATGACGAGGCAAATGCCCGACTTGGTCGGTGTGTACGGGGCGCCGATGGCGGTGACCTGCGCGTTGCCCGCACCGCCGACGATGCCGTTCTGTTGCGAAAAGCCGCTCGAAACCGCGCCCGCGGGCGTCACCTGGATCGCCTGGACGCTTCCGTCCTCGAGGCGCACGTCAGCAATGTTCGTCATGGTCTTGTCCCTTTCGTCGTGGCGGCGGACTAGGTCGTGGCCCCGTTGGAGAGCGTCGCGACGACCTCGCACGCGTTGGGGTACGCGCCGACCGCGACGTTCAGGACGAGCGTGTCATCGGCGCTCACCGTGAAGGTCGTGACGACGTCGGCCGTCAGCGCGGCGTCACCGAGGTTCGCGCCCACCTGCGCGCTCGCGGCGATGGCGAGGACGCCCGCGGCGCTCTTGCGCAGCGACACGTTCCACTCGGCACCCGCGTTCAGGTTGGCCGTGGGGTCGTAGACCTCCACCATGAACTTGACGAACGCGCCTCCACCCGGGGGCGGAGCGTAGCCAGTGTCCGCCACGAGCGCGGCGGCCGTCGCGGACACACCCGTCAGGCTCACACCTGAAATCAGACTCGCATCGATCGCCGCGGTGCTTCCGTCCTCGAGGCGCACTTCTAGAATCTGACCCATGGCTTTCCCCTTACCTTCGACGTTGGAGTGACGACGTAGCGAACCGCTCGGCACTCTCGCCGAACGGGACATGCGCCCACGGTGCGACCATCGCGCCGACGGGCACGACGAGCAGCCCCGAAGCCGTAGGCGTGTAGGCGATTTCCGCGTTCACCTGAATGTCCTGCGCGGGCACGCTGAAAGGCGCGGGGATGACACCCAGGGGGGGCTGATAGGCGTTCGTATTGGGCAGGAGGATGACGGCGGAGAGCGCGGTGCGCGACTGACCGCAGCCGATCGTGATGTTGAAAAAAACGGCGATGTTGGCGACGGCTTCGCCCGCGGGAAACTGGACGCCTTGGTCCACGTTGAGCTGTACGAGCCAGACGACGGGACGCGGGACGTGCGCTCGAGCGAGCTGCTTACTCGTCGCGGTGAACGGCACGGTCGCGACGGTCGTGCCCGTAACAGCGTCCGCGTCGCCCCACCTGAGCGCGTCCCATTCAGGGTGCTCGCGCTGGCCTTCGCGGAAGCGGGGCGACTCTGCGGGCTGCATCGGGGCGCCACCGTGCTCGCGCACGAGGTCGGGCCGATCGAAAATCATGGGCTCGGGATACGGCTCTTGCAGCTCGGCATTGCGGTAATAGCGCTGCATCATGTCCCACGGCGTCTCTTCGCCCGGGGGCATGAGGTCCGCCCCTCGAGGTCGCCCGCGGTAGCCGTGCCCGTGACCGTTCATGCTCAGCGCTCCTGTCCAACATCGAAGCGCACGCGCCGACCGCTCGCGCCCGACACGCGGGAAGCCGTGAGCATGTCCGTCGGATCGATCGCGTGCGTGTGGTCACCGTCGGGCCACAGCTCGAGGTGCACGTGCGGCGTCGTGTGCGCCGCGTTGCCGCTCATGCCCACGTGACCGATGACGTCGCCCGCCTTGACGATGCGATCGATCGTCCCGGGTTCGGACATGTGCGCGTAGTAGATGACGCTCCCATCCGCGCGCTTCAAGAGCGCGACGTGTCCACCCATCGCGTCGGCCGCGTAGTGAACGGCGCCGTCCGTCATCGCGAGCAGCTCGGTTCCCTCGGGCGCTCCGAGGTCGACACCGAGGTGCGTCCGATCGTTGCCCCGCGATGCGCCGAACGGGCTGACGACCTTCGCCCCACCGCGCACGGGGTAGACGACGACACCGAGCGATCCGGGCTCGCTCGGTGCGACGTCGGCCGCGCCCGGACGCGCGGGTGTCCCCTGCCCTCCCTGCCCCTGCCCGCGTCCCCTCGAGGGCGCACCGCGGCCCTTGCCACGCGTCAGGACGAGCGCGGCGAGGACAGCCAGGGCAATGAGGGCGGGGTGTTTCACGGGCTCTCACACGGGCGGTGCGGGGCGTCCTGGCGGCGGCGGCGGTGCGGGTCGACCGCCAGGGGGAGGGGGCGGTGCGGGCCGTCCTGGCGGCGGGGGCGGTGCGGGTCGCAAGCCGAGCCCCGGGTGGAATGCGGGAGGCGGCGGACGAGGCAAGCCCGTGCCCGGAATGAACGGCGGGGGCGGCGGAATGGGCATGCCCGTGCCGGGGGCCCACTCCTGCGCGTACGGATCGAAGGGCGGTTGTGCGACGTCCTCGGCCCAATCGCCGTCACCGTCGTAACCGTTGCCCGCGTCGGCCGCTTGCTCGAACGGTGTCAGGCCCTCGTGGAAGCCACCGCCCGGGTCCTGCCACTGCGGACCCGGTTGATCTTCGGCCCAGTCTTGGCGCTCGTGATGCTCGTGCTCGTGGCCACGGCCCCATCCGCTCGTCGCGGTGCCGTCGCCGTCGCCACCGTCGCCGTCGCCACTGTCACCCGAGCCGTCGTCAGCGGGAGCCGCGGACGTGTCGGGGGGCGGAGCGTAAGCACCGCCGCCGCCGTCGTAGCCACCGCCCCCTTGGTCCAGGTTCCACTGCGACGTGTCGATCGGCTGCTGCTGCTGCGGGTAGCGCCGACGGAAGCGACGACCTCGCCCGCGACCGTACGGACTGAGGGTGCGGTACACGCCGAAGCCGCGTCCACCGCGTCCGAACGGCACGCCGAAACCGTCCGTCGAGTAGCCGCCGTCGTAGCCGCCGCCGTCGTCGTAGGGTGCGGCTTGCGCTTGCTGCGCTTGCTGGGCCTGTTGCCACGCGGGCGAGCCCCACGGGGCTTGCTGCGGGCCCTGAGGCTGCCCCTGCCACGGGGGCGCGGGCGGAGTCACGAAGCTGCCCGGGGGCGGTGGCGGTGCGGGACGGAAGGCCGTTCCTGGCGGCGGGGGTGGCGCGGGGCGGAAGCCTCCGGGGGGCGGCGGCGGAGCGGGCCGCGGCGGAGGGGGCGGCGGAGGGAAGCCGTGCGGCTGCGTCTTCTGCCATGGCCAGCGAAAGCCCGCCGTCGTCGTCGCGTCGGCCGCGGCGCTCGCCGCGTCGAACGCAGCGGACGCTTGCTCGAAAGTCGTATCGGGCGCGATGACGGCCGCGGGGCTCACTGCCGACGGGGTCGTCTTGGCCGCGGCCGTGCCTTTGAGCACGTACGCTTCCGTCGCCATGAACGTCTTGGGGCCTTTCGTTCCCGGGTGCCAGGCCGCCTTGAAAGTGACCCACTTGCCCCCAAATTGCTCCTGGACGTAGGGCTTTTTGATCGTCTTGCTCGGGTAATCCCAGAGCTGCGGATTCCAGAACTGCGCGCGCTTGACGATGTCAGGTGTCGTCTGGCTCGCGACCCATCCGGGCCCAGGGAAGAGCGGCAATGCGCTTGGCGTGGGCGACGGCCACGGTTGCGAGCTGCTCGGCACGGTGGGGATGGTCGCGCTCGTGTCCGTCGTCGTCGGCGGAGCGTCCGCCGTCGCGGGTGTGGGCGGGGGCGTGTAGCCAGGGATGGGCATCGGCGAGGGCATGGGAACCGGCGGGGGTGGGAGGTCCGGGGGCGGAGGGCTTGCGGGCGTTGCAGCGGCGGGCGCTGCGGGCTTGGGATGACGTCGCGGCTTGCCGTTGGGCGCGGGCGTGGGCGCGGGCGCGGGCGTCACGGGCGTCTCGGCGGGAAACGTCGTGGCTTGCGCGGTGGCTGCGTTGCCCGTCGATTCGGCCGGCGAGACGGTGCCGCCTGGCTTCTGTCGATGAGCGAGCAGCTCGAGAAAGCCGAGGAGAGCGAGAACGGCGCCAGCGGGGTCGACCATCGTACCTATCCCTTTCCATTCGGCTTCGGCTTGTCCGCGGCGGGAGCGGCGGGCGAGCTGCCGAGAAACTTCATCGCTGCCGCTCCGAGCACCTGAGCGACCATCTCCGAGTTCTTGTCGTCGGCCGCGGCGCCGCCCTCGTCACCGAGGACCTTCGCGAGTCGGGCGCTCGTCGCATGCATGTTCGTGATGGCGGCCGTCAAGTGACTCGTGAGAATGTCCACGAGGGACACGAGCTGCTCTTGTCCACGCGCGGTGGCCTCGCTGCCGCGCACGTAAGCTTCGTTGAGCCGGTGTCCGTAGTGGTCCAGGACGGCCGCGAGCTCGCGGCGCTCCTTCGCGATGATCTTGTCCGCGCGCTTCTCCTCGCGCTCGTCCTCGTCGACGACTCCGTTGTCCTCGACCTCGAGGATGATGGCACGAAGGACGGCGCCGTGACCGTCGAGCGCCTCGACGCTGACCGCTTGCGCCGCAACAAGCGCGTCCTCGGCATCCTTGAAACGACACCGCACGTTCTCCGAGAGCTTCAGCGTACGCACTTCGTCGTCGACGTCGCGGAAGCGAATCGAGGCGGGTTGCGGGTTGCGGCGGAGCCACGTGCGAAGAGCGGACGACATGACGGCGAGCGTACCCCCCTAGAAATCGATGAACAGGGGCCCGAGCCCGCCGTGGAAATTGCCCTCGTGCAGCGCTTGCAGCGCGTCCCACGACAGACGCGTTGCGGGCTGAGCGTCGTAGTGGGCCTGAGCCTCGTAGGCCCTCGAGGCTTCGTCGAACGCGCTCGACGCCTCCTCGAAAGACGGTTCGTGCTCAGGCACGTCGACGACCTCGTCATGTTCGAGCGGGACGGACAGCGCATCGAACGCGGCAGATGCGGCCTCGAAGGCGCTCGACGCCTCCTCGAAGGACTGTTCAGGCACGTCCTCGACGTCGTCATGCGCGAGCGTCTCGTAGGCCCTCGAGGCTTCGTCGAATGCGGCGGACGCCTCCTCGAAGGACTGTTCGGGCACGTCCTCGACCTCTTCGCCGACGAGCTGCGTCGCCGTCGCGGCGCCCGGACCGCTGCCCGGACCTTCGTCGCGCATCATCGCGTTCCAGTAGTCCGAGGCCCACGATCCGGTAGGAGCGCCATACCCCGGTTGAAGGCCCCACCCTGGATCGCTCGCTTGCGATGTGAACGCGTCGCCCTGGACGGCCGCGTTGAAGGCTTGCTCAGCTTGGGAGAAGAGCGAGGCCGCCTGTTGAAACGCGGACGGTGAAGGGGCGGCGGGCGCGGGCGCCGCGGGCGCCGCTTGCTGCGGTGGAGCGGGCGCATAGCCACCGCCAGGGGGCGGCGGTGGAGCGGGCCGCGGCGGCGGCGGAGCGGGCCGCGGAATGCTCGCAGCCCATGCCGGGGGCGGAGCGTTCGGGTTGTACGGCTGAGCGCGGATGACGGGCGGAGCGGGCCGCGCACTCGGAGCGACCGGGCGAGCTGCCGCGAGCGCCTGAGGCTGAGGCGACAGACCGGGCTGCGGGGCGCCCGGGTGGCCGAGCAGCGGTTGCGCAATCATGTTGACCATCGGCAACGCCTGCGAGAGGACGGGCCCCACGCCAGGGATGGCGGAGAGCGCGGGCGCCACTGCGGTCACGACAGAAAGAGCGCTCTTGAGGAAGTCGCCGAACGATCCGACGACGATACGCCCGTGGTAGCCGTGCACCGCGTAGGACGCTGCGGTGTCCTCGGCATGGTCGGCCGCCATGAGCTTGGCCAGCTCAATCACGGTCTGGCTCGGATGGTGCCCCGCAAGCAAATGGTGCATGGCGAAGAGCTTGTAATGGTCCTCGCGACTCGCCGTGCCCGCGCACATGCCCGCGTGGATCGCGCCCGCGCACGCCACGGCGAGCGCCTCGCTTTGGTCGATGTCGCGTCCACCCGCCGTGCAGGAGAGCGCATAGGGGGCAAACCCGACGTGCAGGTGTTGGTGAACGTGGTGCGTGTGGTGCGGGTGGCGGTGATGATGACGGCGGCGGTGGTGATGGCGGTGAACGCGCCCCATGCGCGATCCGATGACAGGGCAGTCAACGCGCCCCTCGTAGCCGACGACGGTGATCCGTCGGCCGATGATCTCGGTGATGGGACGGACGGCCCACGTCGGCCCGCAATGCGCCTCGAGGGGCGCGACCGTGGGAGCAAGCGACCCCTGGTAGATGCGTCCGTCGTGCGGATCGCAGGCCCACACGCTGATGAGGTTCTCACCGTCTCCCACGACGCTCTTGGCGCGCATGCCCGCAGCGACGGACGGATCGTCGTTGCTCCCGTCGCCGCGGCGGACGATGGCGTGAAACATCGACGGGCCCGACGGCACGACGATCGCGACCGCGTGCGGGTCCTCGCCGGTCGCGCGCAAGCTCGCCGCTCGCCACGGTGCGAGGTCGTCGCAATCGCCCCACCCGCGCTGAATGACGGTCTGGACGTTGTCGAAGTGTTCGTCACCCGGGGGCTCGGGGCGCCACTTGACGCCCGGATTTTCCGGGTTGAACACGGGCGCGTCGCCGTTGGCGAGCATCGCTTGGTCGATGCGTGTGACGGCCTCGAGGGCCGCATTGATGACGGACGGCTCGACGTAGTCCTCGGGAACGGCGACGCGGATGCGCATGACGGAACACTCCTCGCAGGGCAGAACAGTGCCCGCGCGCGACCCCACGCGGTCGGCGCGAGCGTGGCGACACCCTGAAACCCTTGCGCGGGCGTCGCCGCACGCGTGCGTGGCGCGAGAAAGCTGCCGCTCAGTGCAGGTAGTGGCCGATCGCCGTGACCGTGTAGACCTCGAAATCCGGCGCGACGGGGAAAGCCGTCAGCGTCGCCTGGACGCGAATCCACACTCCGGGCTCGGCTTGCTTGAACGACACCCACGTGTCGAACGAACCGCCCGCACCGAGTGACTCGAGGTCGATTTGACCAAGCTCGCCCTGTTGCAGGTCCGTGCCCACGTAGGCTTGTCCGATGAGGCGGCCGATCGCGGTGGGCCCGCTCTTGGTGCCCGTCACGAGCAGACGACTCGTCTTGAACGGCTTTTGCGGCCGCGCGGAGAACGTAATGAGGACGCCCGCCGCGGCGCCGCCACCGCCCCACGTCCCATTGAAGGCTTCGGGCGTGAGCGGCATCGGCACGTGTCCCTCACCGAGAGGGGGAGAGCCGGGCGCGTTCATGGGGCGCCACGGCGGAACCTGGATGGGAAGCCCACCGCCGCCCGCGTCGTAGCCTTCGTGGTGCCGGAAGTGCCGGCGGTGACGGTTGTGCGGGTGCATCGGATGATGCGGCCCTACGCGGATGAGCGCGGACCCGTCGTGCGCTGGCGACGGGGGCGGGGGCGCGGGAACGGCCATCTCGGCTCCAGCGACGTACCCCACGCCAGGGTAGTATCCGCCGCCAACGACTCTCGGGTATCCGGCCATGGTCTCTCTCTCTCCTTCTGTCCCGGTGCCAGGCACGCGAGACGGTGATTCACTGAGTGAACGCGTTTACGCGGTTCGCTCGGGGGCGGGCAGCGGTGCGGGCTGAGGCCCGAGCTGCGCACCCAGCACGACGGGACGACGGTCCTCCGGGGGCGGGGGGGGCGGTTGCGGTGGCGCGTCGACGACGGGCTGCGGAGGCGCGACCATCGACGGATGAAACGATGCGCCGCTACCGGGCATCGGGCGATCGAAGTTCTGTTGCGGGAGCACCGCGCGCCGCTCGTGGCCACCGCCAGCCGGGGGCCGCATCGCGTCCACCGCGGCGATGACGTCGGCAGGAGCTTGCGCGCGAGCGGCTTCAACTGGTGAGGGAGCGGCCGTGGTGACCGGGCGTGCTGCCGCGAGCTTGGCCATGATGCGATCGGCGACACGGTCCGCCAGACGATCGAAGTAGCTCGCAAAGACCTCCTCGAGGGTGGCCACGAGCTACCGTCCCTGAGAGCGAGGGAACTGGATGGGACGCCGCGGACCCGCGGGCATCGTCGTGCCTTGCGTGGCGGGGGGCCACTGCGTCGGCTTCGGCCCCACGCCCGGAGCGCGCGCCGAACGCAGCGGAGCGCCACTCGAGGAGCCGTCACCGGGCAACAGGACGGGTCGCCCCGTGCCCGCGGGGCGCCGAGCTGCGGACGGCGTGACCGGAGCGGGCGGCGAGGTCGTCGACGCTGCGGGCGTGCGAGCGCGGGGCGACATGACGACTACAGTCCTCCGGCGACGTAGCCGCCTGCGACATAGCCGTCGACGTCCTCGCCCGAGACCTTGCCCTCCTTCGTCAGCTCGTAGACGGCGATGCAAAGCGCGCCCGTCGCCGCGTTGTCGGCCCACGCGCTCTTGAGGAACTTGCCCGCGGCCCAGAGGGCAACGCCCGCGGTGCCCGCCTTGCCGAGGTACGGCAGCGTCGGGACATGGATCGTCTCGCTCTTGTCGAGGAAGCCGAGGAGCGCGGCGCCCGCCATCGCTCCGAGGCGATGCTTGTCCGTGATGCCCCCGACCTTGTTACCTCCACCGCCGCCACCGCGACGACGTCCGCGCTTCGCGGCTTTGCCCTGGCGGATGACGATGGGGCGCGCAGCTTGAACGGTGGGACGAACGACGATCGCGCGGGTCGACTCTCCGACCCTCGTGGACTTCTTGCGGTGGCGGGCTCGGGCCATGTGCGTCTCTCTCCTTCGGGGGGAGAGAACAGTATGCGCCGGATTTCGCTTGACGCGCAACCTGCGCGGTTGCCTGCCCGCGTCAGTGCAGCTCGTGAAGGACCATGATGACGATGACGGCCGCGAGCGCCATGCCGAGACCCCCGGCAAGGCCCACGTCACTCTTGGGAACGGGCACGGGCTCGGGAACGTCGGCGGTAGCGCCGCTCGGGGCCTTCTGAGCGGCGAGCCAATCGCGCCAGGCGTCCAGCTCGGTGATGAGCTGCCGCCCGCGATCGTATTGCGTCCCGGCGAAGAGCCCCACGAGGCACGACTCGCCCTCGAAGCCGACGCACGCACCCACGAGGTCGGCCCATGTCTGGCTACTCTTCGCTTCGTTGTGGTACGGCATCGACCAGCCCTTGGCGATGAGCCCCGCCATCGACGCTTGCAGCTCGGCGCGATAGGTCGCGATGCTCGTCTGCATCGCCTTGACGTCGTCGCACGACACGAGACCCACGGCGGACCCGTGGACGTACCAGCGACGGCGGTAACGGCGAGCCATCCTCCGAGCCTACCCCTTGACGAGGTACTTCGCTCCCACGAAGCCGAGCACCGCACCGAGAAAGAGTTTCGCGCTCGCGTCCTTGCGCGCAGCGTGGACGGCGAGGTTCGCGCCATCGATCGTCTTCTGCAACTGTTCGGCGATGCTGACCGGCACAACGGTGAGCTGCTCTTCGGCCATGAGCTTGACCACCTGCATCGCGGCGGTGCGCGCCTCTTCTTCGGTCGTTGCCTTGTCCGTCGCCAGCGTCACGAGCTTGGCCACGGTTTCCGCGGTCTCTTTCCGGTTCGCCATTCCGTGACGATAGCCTCGCAGGGCGGACGCTCCACAAGGAAACGCCCGTGATGGGCCGCGAAAGCTGCCACCACGGGCGCAGCGAGCGCGACCATCGCGCACGCATCGCGACGTTATCACACGATTTCGAGGTACCCCAAGAGCGCGAGCGCTTGTATGACGCGAAGGACGCCAAGTCGTGCGGCGCCTTGCGCTTCGGGCGTCTTGTCCTCCCATCGGACTTCAGGACCCAAGAGGCGCTCGCGGCGGTTCATGGCGATTGCCACGAGCAGCGCGAGACGTGCAACGCGATTCAGCTCGTCACGCGACAAGTGCACTTCGGGGGGCTCTTGGGCGAGCAGCTCGTCAGAGACCTCGAGGACGGGACCGCGTTTGGGCATGTTTTCCTCAGAAGGACGGCAGCGCGCGCGGAATGGCGACGGCCTTGCCCGTGAGCTGCGTGGCGAGCGCGGCGAGCCGTTCGGGGCGCACGCTGGCGATCGCCTGGCGGTGCTCGGGACACACCTGCGTCGGGTGCGAGACGTGAGCCCACGCGTGCGCGTCGTCAGCCTCGAGAGCGCCGACGATCGAACCCAGCACGAGCGCTTCGGCCGTCGATAGACCACAGAGGAAGCAACCGACCACCGCCATCGCGCAAGGTCGCACGATAGCAGCGCTGCCGCGCACGCGCATCGCGCGGTTATCGCATCGGGCGCACGATGGCGACGCGACACCGCGACGCGGCATCGCGCGCGGACAAAAGACGTCGGCAACAGGGGGGGGCCTGTTGACGACGGGGCGTTTTTCGTCGACCCTAACTGACGTCGACCTCCTGCCCAGCAAGGCCGGAGGCCGAATCGAAACCCAGCTACCCAACGAAGCGAGGTCCCGACTGTGCCGTGCGCCTCACCGCGTCCGGCGAGTAGAAGCATAGCCAGACGTCCAGGGTGTGTCCACCCTGCGCAGCTCGCTCTCCCTCTCGCCGCACCCGTTCCCATCGTTCAGACGCTCGAGGTCCACGCGGGCCCCGTGGACGGCGCCCCCGGCGAAGGGTCGACCGATCGCGCGACCTGCGGACCTCGGGCGTCTCGACGGTTGGAGCGAAGGCGTGCGCGCCGTCGCCACGTCATGCGACGCGTCGAGGCGCTCTTGGACCCGTCGTGGGACGACGACTATGCGCGCGGGGAATGGTCGTGGTAGCCGTGCGCCTCGCTCCGATCGCCGAGCGGATGCCGACGACGGCGGACCCGGAGCCGCTTTGGCGCCGCGCACTCGTCGGCCGCGCGAAGGCGCTACAGGACTCGCACAATCGCACGGCGCTCTCACGCCTGGCGCTCGCACGGCTGCTCACGCAAGCGGGCTTTCCGGTGTCGATCGTCGTCTTGCGCACGTGGTCACGAGCGATGCAAGGCGTCGCCTATTGCTGGGCCGTCGCGTTCGTCGCGGGGCGCGAGGACGTCCCGCCACCGCCTTTCGTCCACGAGGCCGCACGATGAACGGCGCCACGGCCCACGTGCGCGTCATCGTGCGCAAGCTTCGCACGCGCGAGGTCGTGCCCATCTCCGAGCATCCCAACTTCCGAGACCACGGGCGCACCGTCGATGCGCCGCTCTTGCGCGTGCTCGCGAACCTGCAACGTCGCCACGGCGAATGCTTCGCGTCGGAAGCGGGCTTGCGGCGGATGATCTGCGAGGACGTTGGTCACATGCCGGGCGTCGACACGGTGCCGTGCGCGCTCGAGCGCCTCGAGGCGCAAGGGCTTCTCGAACAGCGGTGGCTGAAACCCGGGGGCATCCTTCCCGACGGGAGCGTGTGCACGCACGGCACGCGCCTCGTCATCGTGCCGCGGTGTCGCATCCACCGCCGCGGGCTCGCCGCTCGAGCGAGGCGCGACGGCACGACGAACCGCGTTCAAGAGCGGATGCTTCAGACGCTCGAGCAAGCTCGCGCCAGCGCGATGAAGCCGCCGCCGCCTGCCGACGATCGCGCTCGAGCGCTCGAGCGCAAGCGGGCCGAGGACCTCGCCCGCCTGGCGCAGCTCGCCGACGCGTGGGCCCTCGAGGACGCCGCGAAGGGTCGCCCCCCCGACACCTGAGAGCGGATCTAGGTAGCTCCTAACTAGGTCGCCCCTGAGGCGCCTGAGGCCCTGCCATGGCCACGGGCCCGCGCCCGCGCTGGACGCGTTGCCGCGGGCCCGTGGCGGCGGCGGACGGGGCGTCTTCCAGGTGCCCGACGCGAGCGCCGGCACGTCTGCACCTGTTCAGGCGGACAGGGGAACGAGGCCCGTCCCGCTCCTTCGTCCGTCGTTCAATCCCTCATCGGTCCCCCATGACCTCTCTCTACAGTCTTGAGAACTGGATCTCTCAGGGCGACTTGCCCTCGAGAAGGGAGGTCCGCTGACGCGGGAAGGCGCCTTGCGGCGCCGTCAGGTGACGCCCTCGTCACCCTCGAGACGCCGCGGCCGTCGCCAGGCGAGAGGGCTTGTGAATGAGGGGGAGCACCTGCCGTGCCGCGCTACACTCGCTGACGCATGCGGCACTCGTGGACGCAGCCGAGAGGCGAGACGCAGTGCCAGCGCTGCGGACTGCACCGCGACGGCGACCCGTCGAAGGGAGAGAAGCTGCGCTACTGGACAGACGATCCACGAGCGTTCGCGTCGACGGCAGGGGCGTGCCGTCCTGACGAGCAGCTCGCGCTACAGCTCGACAGTGTGTCCCGGTAATGGTCTAGTGGGACACTGACAGGCGCAACCCGCGACCTCTTGAACGTTCTCCCTCGACTCATCGCCGAAGCCGTCGACGCGCACCGCGAAGGAGCTTTCCGCGGCGTGACCATAAGCCAAGGAAAACATGAAACTCGCCTACGCTGATCCGCCCTACCTCGGCTGCTGTTCTCTCTACGGGCACGACCATCGCCCGGGGTGCTGGGACCAACTCAGGACGCACCGCGACCTGATCGATCGCCTGGTCGCCGACTACCCGGACGGTTGGGCCATGTCGGCGAGCTCGCCGAGCCCTGCGCGCCATCCTGCCCGAGTGCCCGTCCGACGTCCGCGTGGCCTCGTGGGTCAAGTCGTTCTGCGCGTTCAAACGTGGCGTCCGGCCTGCGTATTCATGGGAGCCGGTCATCTTCTGGAGGGGGCGCAACCCGGGCTCCGGCCACCCTCACCCGCCACCCCTCAAGGGTGGGAAGCAGACCACTCCGAAGGACCACATCGTCGAGCCCATCACGCTCCAGAAGGGGCTCACCGGGGCGAAGCCGGAGCGTGTCTGCGGGTGGGTGCTCGACCTCTTGGGGGCGCTACCCGGCGACACGGTGGACGACATTTTCCCCGGCACCGGCATCATGGGTCGCGTCGCCGCCGGAAAGTCCGAGTCGCGTCCCACGACAGTCTCTCGGTGTGCAATCGGTGTGGCTTGACGCGTCGGGTGTGGAGCCTGGACGTTCATTGCGTCGCGTTGCCCGCACGCAAGCACACGCCAGCGACGCCCGCGGGGTGGGCGCCGCTCATTGCGCTTTGCGATCCGTGCTGGGGAGACGTCATCGTCATGCTGGCCGGGGCGCGAGCATGAACGCGCACGCCTACGTCCGGGTATCGAGCGCCTCTCAGTCCCACGCGATGCAACGCGACGCGATCGAACGCGCCGCGAAAGCCCGCGGCGACCGGATCGCGCGCTGGCAC
>Ga0326727_10014189_pt1 | contig 17444 bp, 15 predicted proteins | sample MB2enrmetagenome_FD_207643 | JGI IMG/M metagenome (GOLD analysis project Ga0326727, IMG submission 207643) | Lab enriched peat soil microbial communities from McLean, Ithaca, NY, United States - MB29MY | ecosystem: Environmental > Terrestrial > Soil > Wetlands > Peat | place: USA: New York...
CTTGCAGCAAAAGAAAAAGAGATCATGGAAGTCTGATGTATAAGGGCAGGAACGGATTATCTCATGAACATGGCAAGGGCATTGAGCCTGATATCGATTCAAAAGAAGATTTCTTGACCAGAAAGAACTAGGAGGTGCATCTGTGATTCGCGCAAAAGAGGATAAGGTGTCTTCACGTTTTATGATGTACTTTAAACCGATAAACTTGAGTGAGCTCAGGGTTATCTCCCGGATGCTGAACATCGCAATGGTAGATTTCGTGGGTGCCGCCCTGGATGCTTATATCTTCAAGAAAGAGGGCGAGCTGAGCGGGGGAATACCTCTTCGCCAAAAGAAGAGGTACGTGGGCCCAAGGAACGATACATCCGAAAAGCGGATACGCTATGTCATGCGTCTGGATAAAAATCTGGTGGAGAAGATCAGGGACATCGCAAGTCATGACAATCGCCGGTTTACCCATGTCTGCGATGATGCCGTCGCGAATTTCATAGCGTTCACCAAGCTCTCGAAGGATTTTAAAAATGTATGGACCTCAAGGTCCGATGTCGAGGCCGTCAGGGGGAGGAAAAGCGTTAAGTCCATTGAAGAGATATCCGGTCTCCTGAACGCCTACAAGAAAAACAAGGTCGCATCCGTAGGCTGATCGTGAGGTAGACGCGGCGATGGAGGAGCTCATACATGGTTCCGAGCCCTCGATCAGCCGTAAAAGAAATCTTTTTCCCGTGATCCTTGTATCCTTGCGTCAGACAGGAGCATCCGGATATGTCGGCAGGTGGTACACAGCATCTTTCTGGGGCGGTGTTGCCTGCATTCTCTTCTATACCGCATTCGGACTTATCTTTGTCAGGATGCATGCCCGGCAGATAGCCGCTGAGATGGGCCTTTTGGCCCGGTTCGGTATGACACCGCTCATCAGCCCGGATGATGTTCATCTTAAGCTTTTTAAGCACCAGCTCGGAAGTGCATTGTTCTTCGGACTGACGCTGGGTGTCCTGAATGCTTTCATATGCATGGTTCTTACCCTCCCCGCATGGATCTCAGGCCGTTCCACACGCAACGATCTCTTTGTTTTTACAGCGGCAGTCCTTATGTGCACATATTTCTGTTTCAGCCATGAGCTCCCTTTGGCATCCATCTGTTTCGGTCTCCTCGGCCCCATTGTCTTCACCCTGCCGTGGCTGCTCATTGTCAGGAAGACAGGCCGCCCTATCGCGAGCCTGAAGGCCTGGGCGGTGTTTTTCGGAATCATCGTTGTTCCGCTGCTCATCCTTATTGTGACCGGCACATCTTTCCTGTCGATACGTGACTCCATGCTCTCCATGCCGATAAGTAGAACCTTGAGTGACTTCTACTATGAACACACGCTTCTGGCAGCCGATGTGATCAAGCCCGTTTCCGCCAGATCTCAAAACGTGATAGCCATATCCGACGATTCACGCAGTGTCGGATATATGCCCCACGGAACCCTATGGATTCAGCTAAAAGCCCCCTGCTCGGTTGCCGGTGCGACCTTTGTGGCAAGCAGGGGCGTTTTGAACTGCAGGGCTGTCAGGCTGCCGGATGATGGCCTGAGCGCAAATCATGAAAACAGGATCATTGAGAAGTACGCCAAGGCAATCGACCCGAACAAAGACATGCGTGGCGCCATCGGCCTCTTCCTTTTTTCCGGGCCCCTCATCGCCATTATTGTACTCCTGCTGTCATGGCTGGCCTTTGGCCTTGAGCATATTTATATTCGGAGCAGAATCGCTGCTCTCGTGGTTGTTATTGCCTATCTGTCGATCTTTGCGCCCTTGTTCCATGGGGCATATCTCACGGCGCAACTCAAGGCACATCCCGAGAAGATTTTTAACTATGCATCATCCCCTTCAGAGCGGATGCGGTATATTGCTCTGTCCGTCTATCCCGGGGCCTTGGCCCCGGAGAGCCTTGTGCGGCTCATGAACGATCCGAGTGCGCGGGTACGTTTGAATGCCGCGATCGAGGCGGGTGAGCGCAGGGACCCTTCTCTCCTTCCCGATATTGAGACTCGACTGAAAGACGGTGAGATGAATGTGCGGACCAAGGCATGCCTGGCCCTCGGCAGGATGGGATCCGATCGGGCGATAAGCCTCCTGGACAAAACAATAAAGGCTGACCCGTCCTGGTATGTGAGGGATTATGCCTATGCCGCCCTGGGCAGGATTCGGCCAGAGGCAAGGCTCGTGAGGATCTCTCAATAAAATGAGGTGCCGGGTTTAAAGTTCCAAGAAATGTTTCATGTCCACGCATCCCTTTATGATAATGCCCAATTGCCCGGAGTCCTTGAGCAAACAGCTATTTTATGCTAAGCACTACCGCGCAACAGTCATGCAACAGGGCAGGATATGATCCAGATAAAGGACAGGCCTTCATCCCAAAAAAAGGATGATTCGAAGGAGAAGCTTCAGCAGAGGATCTCACGCATCAAGAATACCATCATGGTCATGAGCGGCAAGGGCGGTGTGGGCAAATCCACCGTGGCCGCGAATCTGGCAGCCAGCCTGGCGCGAAAGGGATACGCCGTAGGAATCCTCGACGGTGACATCCACGGTCCCAACATCCCCAAGATCCTGGGTGTGGAGAACCAGACCCTCAAGGGGGATGAAGACGGGGACATGCTGCCTGTGGAGGCATATAAAAATCTCAAGGTGGTTTCCGTGGGGAATCTGCTGGAGAACCGGGACCAGCCAATTATCTGGCGTGGTCCCATGAAGCATTCGATCATGAGGCATTTTCTCAAGGATGTAAACTGGGGCGAACTGGAGTTTCTCGTCGTGGACCTCCCTCCGGGCACCGGCGATGAGCCCCTTTCCATTGCACAGATCATTTCCCAGGCCCATGTGGAACACACACCTTATGCCGTGATCGTGACTACGCCCCAGGATGTGGCACTGCTGGACTCGCGTAAGAGCGTGGAGTTCGCACGGGCATTAAGGCTTACGATGCTCGGCATCATTGAGAATATGAGCACCTTTTCCTGCCCCCATTGCGGCCATGCAATAGACCTGTTCAAGGCAGGGGGCGGTGAGCGGGCGGCCCATGAGCTGGGTGTTCCTTTCCTCGGCGCCATACCTATCGACCCTGTTGTGGTAAAAGACACCGACAGCGGGAAACCTTTCATGCTCTATGACATGAGCTGTGTTGCCGGCATGGCATTTCAGAGGATCATGGAAAAGGTGGAGGAAGAACTCTTTAAAGCGCATTCATGATCAGCAGGCGTGAAGGTGAGTAATGGTAGATCTCATCCCGGTAATATTCTCTTTTATGATTCTTTTACACCCTTTCTCAACTAAGAATTGATGCATCTTCCCATTTGTTTCTATGTCTTGTGCTGTTCGTACAGGTCGTAATGCACCTTGAGTATATCCGGGATCGGCAGCTCATAGGGGCAGCGGTCGACACATTCCCTGCATTCCGTGCACAATGCCACGCTTTCCATGGGGATCTTGGAAAATTCGACTGCGACCTTAGGCGACATCCTGGATGCAATCACCTTGTAGCCCATGGCCGCGGTGATCATTACGCCTTGAGGGCATGGCTGGCAGTATTCACACCTCCGGCAGAACTGCTTACCCAGCTCGATGCGATATTTTTCCATGAGCTTCAGGTCTTTTTTTGTCACCGAGTTCGGTTTCCGGTAAAAAGAGACAATTTCATCCACCCTTTCCGGAGAATCGAACCCCGGCAGGGCTATGACATCGGGGTGCTCCCGCAGGAATTTGAAAGCAATTCCGGCATTATCGATCATCCCTCCGGCAAAAGGTTTCATGGCAAGGATCCCCATGCCGCGTTCGCGTGCAACCATATGGAGCTCGTCTTTCGCAGCATCCTCGATGAAGTTGAACGGAAACTGCACGGTGCTGAACATGCCTGTTTTAACAAGCTTCACGGCCATTGCGAGGTTGTGTGAAGTAACCCCGATGTATCTGATCTTGCCCTGATCCTTTGCCTTGATCACTGCCTCCATCGCACCGCCTGGTCCGGTGACGATATCCCAATCCTTTTCCTGGGCTATTTGATGAAGCTGGTATATGTCGATATAATCCGTCTTCATCATGTGAAGAGAGTTCTCCAGTTGTTCAACAGCACCGGGGGCGTCCCTGCGGATGGTCTTGGTGGCAAGCACGACCTTGTCCCGCACATCCTTTAAGGCCCGACCGATCTTCTTTTCACTATCACGGTAGGCATTGGCCGTGTCGTACAGGGTTATTCCCGACTCATAAGCCCTGCGCAGTACGGTCACGGCTGTGTCTTCGTCCAGGCGGATTATGGGAATACCCCCAAAACCCACCTCGGATACCGTCAAACCCGTCTTGCCTAAGGGAAGGTAACGCATTATTCAACCTCCTATGATCATGCTGCATTCTTCATGTTAAGCTTTCTTGTGATTATTGCAACCATTTGGTTGCAGTCTCCTGCAAGGCTGTGCAAGCAGTTGACATAGATATCCAGTAAAAAAGACTGGATAAAATAATTTTCCATATCTATGGAAACTATTTTCTCAAAAATTACTTCCCCTATTTCCGACGAGCCATATTTTCCTAGAATCATTGGCAATTTAAAATAGATCGCCTAGCATAAATTTTGCTTTAATATTGTGCATATGAGAAAGGGGGAAGAATCATGGAACACATTGTTGAGCAACAAACTCATGTCGAGCATGTCAGGAAAAGGATTTTCTCATTATTTACCATCTGCATTATGGATTCTGAGAAAATAGTTACAACACCTCATCTTGTTGAAATGAGACCGACACTACAACCCCACATGGAGAGAGTTCAGAATGGGAGGGTACCATACCTCATAGACCTGCAGGTATGATTGCAACCATCGAACTCTTCTCTTACTCACAGATAGGTGTTTAATCTCAAACTATAATCTTAAATAATGTCTATCGACTGCCGTAAGGGAACCATATGGTTTGGTTACGGTTCAATTCAATTATAGACGACACTCCCATTACCAGATTATTAAATTACCATGCCAAAGATTTGCACCCTTTTCCCCTAATTTTTACTTTTACGTATAAATATTCCAACATCGCTGAAGTCTGACCTATTCAATAGCCGCGGAAGCCGGACATAAGAGGTGTCGGACGTGGTATCTTTGTGCTCCTGCAATAGAAAAGACTGTTCCATCTCTTCGCTCTTGCCGTATGCCACCAAGTTGATTTGTTGCACTTTCCTGGTTATGCCGGTATCGATATCAATAATGCTTAAGTTTTTAGGGAACATCCTTATTCTTTCAACTTTATCTCCGGTTTGTAGATTAAAAAATTCTCTTTGCCGTTGGATCAGGGCAGCAAGCAGGTAGTCGTGTAAAATATCAGGGGAGATAGTCTCTCCATCATCATTTATGAGCATGAATGAGGCAGCCTTTCTCGCAAAGTCCTTCTCGGTGATAATCGCAAAATCGATGTGCGTGTAATTCGTTCGAATCTGACGGAGTTTCGTCTCGCAATGAAACCAGGGAAAACTCTTGATTTGCTCAAGAGACAGACAATGTATGTCCAGTGCCTTTGCCTTGCACAGTGCGGTTTTGGTAAAACCGCAAGAAGAGACAATAACGGATTTGCTTATGGATGTTACAGAGCACTTTTGAGCAAATGCCTCAAGTTGAGGCAGCCCGACCGGCCGGCCTCGTTCCCGGCATTCAATGGCAACCAGCACCGCATGATATCCCGAATTGATTGTCAGGACGACATCGTGTTTGCACAGGCGGCCTGTTGACTTGTCACGAAGGCGTTTGGGGGACTCGATCAATACGGTTCCTTTGCCGACGCGATGCCGCTTGAGATACAAGACAAGTTTTTCGAGTGATCGGCCCGATCTCATTTCATCCTTCCGGCCTTTTGCAAAGAGGCGCCTCCTGAAATTTTTCGGTATGCCTCAATCGAGCTTCTGCCTCAACTCATCACCTTCCTATGATATATCTGTTGGGATCGACTTCTTCCCTCAGTATACGGAGCTCGGATTCATGCGGCGGATCGGTTTCCGTTATATTATCGGCCCACAGCAGTTCAAACCCACAGTTGTCCTGGACATCTTCAGCGGTGTACCCGGGATTTATGGAGAGTACCTTCATCCTCTTCGTATCATCATCAAAACCCATGATGGCCATATGGGTGATGATTCTGTAGGGCCCCGTTCCCTTCGGCAGCCCTGCCTCATAGCGCGAATTGCCGCCTTGAAGGTATCCCGGCGATGTGATGAAATCGATATTGTTCGTAAAACGCTTCGAATCCTGTACCGTCATCATCATGGTACGCCAGCACAGTGATGCGAGGTCATTCGCGCCTCCGGACCCGGGGAATCTTACCGTGGGCTTTGCGTGATCCTTTCCTATCATCGTTGAGTTTATATTCCCGTACATGTCGATCTGCGCACCACCGAGGAAGGTGTAATCGACCATGCCACGCTGGCAAGTCTCCATGATCTCGGGCATTGAACTCGCCATGATAGCCTTATGGAACGTCCGAGAGTCACCCACCGATATGGGCATGGCGGGAAGGATCGGCGCCACGCCCCCTGCCTCAAACAGTATGCAGATATTGGGTGAGTGGGTCTTCTGTGCGAGCATCGCGGCGGCGCATGGGGCCCCTGTGCCGACGACAACGGTCGATCCGTCCTCCAGATTTCTTGCCGCAACACATATCATGAGCTCGATCTGATTATAGTCAGCCATCCCGGCACCCCTACTTTTTATCGATCAAGAGTTCAATGGCCCGGAGTTTCTTCATCTTCTCTATGCCGCCGTTGAGTTCGAGGTATTCATAAAAATTCTTGGTCTTATATATCTGCCTGTCAATGAACTTCTTGAATTCATCCGGGTCCTTTTCAATGGTGAGCCACTCTCTCAGGTGCTCTTCGTCCGAGAAGTACTCATACGGCATGTTACCTGGATAGCTTCCATAGGGAACCTCAATGACCGCATCGACACACCAGAAAGGAATAAAGGTCGCCTCCGGATTCTGACGGATCTTCTCGGTCGAGATTATCCTCTCCGTGGTAAGTACGACGCGCTTGGAGGCCTTTGCCAGATCGGAATCGGATACAGAAGCCCCGTATACGTGTGCGTTGCCGTAGATATCACACTCGTGCACATGGATGGCTGCAAAGTCCGGATAGAGGGCCGGATGCGCAACATACTTTTGTCCGGTGAACGGGCAGAGTATCTCTTTCGCTGCGCTGTATTTGAATGTATCCGTCCCCATTATGTTCCTGGCCGGTAGGAAGGAAAGCCCCATAGCAGCTGCTTTTATACGCCAGGAAAGTGTTGCATTGGTCCATTCGGTGATCTTCACCTTGCCGCTCTCGATGTACCGTCTTGCATTGGGAGAAAGTCCACGCGCCTCAAGGCCTATTACATATGCGATATCACACCGGTCAAAACATTCACCCGCAACCAGAATCTGGAAATCATGTGTGGAGGTATGACCCGCGAGGCCCAGATGCTTTTTGCCCTGCCTTACCATCTCGTGAAGAATTGCCGTGGGTATCCTGTTGGCGCCGAACCCGCCTATCCCGATATAATCGCCGTCATGCAGAAGACTCCTTACGACTTCTTCCACGGTTGAAAGCTTCGGTTTCAGTGCCCGTGATTTTGTCCTGAAAAATTCCCTGGCAGTGTCTGCGTCAGGATTCGTAAACAATTCATTGCGTCCCGATTTGAGTTCGATATTCTTTTTCTCGATCTTTTCCTTGCTCATAGCCGACACCTAAAAATTCCCCTGTTACAATTTAATGTTATAATCAGGAATAACATCCGATCTCCCTGGAAATAACGACGCGCTGGATCTCCGAGGTTCCCTCACCGATGGTCAGCAGCTTGTAATCCCGGAAGAAGCGCTCGATGTTGTATTCCTTCATGAGGCCGTAGCCCCCGTGTATCTGGACGGCCTGGTCCACCACACGACCCATCATCTCGGCGCAGTAGAGCTTCGACATGGCGGCAAGCTTGCGGAAGGGCAAGCTAGAGTCTTTCAGCTTGCATGCCTTGTAGAGCAGGTCCCTGGCAACCTCGATCTCGGTGTCCATATCGGCGAGCTTGAAGGCGTTGACCTGGAAGGAACATATAGGCTTGCCGAACTGTTCGCGGGTTTTTGCATACTTGAGTGCCAGCTCAAACGCCCCCTGAGCCCCACCCAGGCCCATGGCCGCAATGGCGAGCCTGCCGTTGTCCAGCGTTGAGAGCATCTGGTGAAAGCCGTCACCCCGTTTGCCGAGCAGGTTCTCCTCCGGGACACGGCAGTCATCGAAGTACAGCTCTCCGGTGTCCGAAGATCTCCACATCATCTTCCCGGTCATCTTCTTTGTCGTGAACCCGGGGGTGCCGTTTGGTACCAGTATGCAGGAAACCTCTTTCTTGCCGTCGGGTTTTTTCCCGGTAATGGCCTGGACCGTACAGATTCCTGAGAGTGCCGAGGTCGAATTTGTAATGAAAATCTTGCTGCCGTTCACCACCCACTGGTTGTTTTCGAGTCTGGCCGTTGTCTTGCTCGCCCCGGCATCGGAACCGGCATCGGCTTCCGTGAGGCCGAAGGACGCCAGAATCTCACCACTGCAGAGCCTGGGCAGCCATTCCTGCTTCTGCTTCTCGTTTCCGAAGTAGTAAATGGGGCCGATGCCCAGCGAATTGGCGGCCGCCACCGTAGCAGCCTGGGAGCCATCGATGCGGGCTATCTCCTCTATGGCGATGATATATGCTAGGTAATCCATGTGGGCGCCGCCGTATTCCTCGGCAACCACGATCCCGAAGAGCCCCAGGCCGGCCATCTTCCTGGTAAGCTCGATGGAAAACGTTTCCGTCTCGTCAAGCTGCTGTGCAACCGGTGCTATCTCGTTCTCGGCGAACTCCCTGATGTTTTGACGGAGAAGCTTTTGTTCGCTTGATAATCCAAAATCACACATGGCTTCCTCCAACTCATGGAAAAAAGAATAATCTTCATAATCATCCGCATACGTTCATCAATCAGAATGAAAATCCTTGCGGCAGAGAATCAGCCTTCGTACCTTTAGGGACCCAGGCAAGATCCAGGATGGTATAGGTCGGGTTCAACCTCTGGAATATGGGTACGACCTTCATCCCTATCTTCGGGTCGCCCTTGGCAAGATAGCTCATCAAGATGGTGCATACGCCGTCGAATTCGATATTGATGAATTTGATAGGCTTATCGAGCAGGCTGAAGGCACCCGATCTCTCGCATACCATGAACGTATGGACCTTCGCGGTTTTTTGTGCGATCGCCGTCATATCTATTACAGAGTTCTTTCCCAGGCAATCGGGGCAGAAGATCCTGAAGGGCTGATAAATGGAGCCCTTAGACTCACATTTCGGGTTAATACATTTGGTGGCCATCAGTTTTCCCTGGGAGAGAGATCCAAAGAATACGGCCTCACCGCCGTATGAATGGATATACGTCATATCCCTGGGGTTCGTTACCCCCAGGAGCTTCCAGCCGTCGTCGGCATTTCTTATAGGCATATTGGGGGTGAGGTGGTGGAAATTACCCTTTATCTTATATTGGTTGTTCTTTACATAAACATGTCCGAACATGCTCATCGTTCTTCTCCTTTATGCGTCTTTTTTCAGTAAATGATCAGGATGCATAAGAATCGTCGCCGTCACGTGCGAACCCACCCCTGCATGGCTTATGGCAAGGGCCCTCTTGGCCCCTTTGACCTGCAGGTTCTTCCAGTCGGAAGGCTTCTTCCTGTTGAATTTCTTCCAGAGTTTTTCGTCTCCGTGAATCTCGGCCCAGCGATTCCAGATATGGGTCGCAATCTCGAATGTCTGCATGATGCCTGTTGCACCTACTGCATGCATGCATCCAAGCAGGCCGCCCGATATGTTAGACGGGAGCTTGCCCGGCTTGCCTGTCTTGGGGTTGGTATGATAGCAGTCACCGGACTCCACATAGTCACGTCCATAGCCGTAGGGCCTCAACCCGATATCCTCATAGGTCTGCACGTCGCTGATGGTGAATGCATCGTGCAGTTCGATCACATCCAGGTCCTTTAAGGGGTCTTTGATGCCTGTCATGCGGTATCCGTACCATGCCGCCATGCGGGCGCCCAGGAATCCCGTGAATCCGGGATACCGCTCACCGCCGGGAAACTCTTTTCCCAAATTCTTGTACTGATCCGCTGTCTCATTGGGCAGAAGCGGTATCTCCATGTCCCTTCTGTCCGCGGGTCGCAGGGTGTGAGAGCCGGCCGCCACCCAGATTCTCAGGGGCACGTTCTTGGAGTTCTTTGTCAGCTTAACCGCCGTTTCCTCATCGCAGACAATTGCGCAAGCAGCGCCTACGCTCATGAGGCATGCATCCAGAGCCCTCAACGGGTCTGCGATTATCGGTGATTTCAAGACATCATCAACCGTGATCTTCATGGGGCCGTGGGCGAACGGGTTGAAACGTGCATATCCGTGGTGCTTCACCGAGATCTCGGCCAACGTCCTCCTGAATGAGTCCTGGGCCTTTCCGAAGACCTGCCAGTATTTCTGGGCCATAACGGCATAATAACCGGTATAGATGTGCCCCAGAGGGGATTCCCAATCCTTGTCCGCAGCGCACGATATCAGGAAGTTGCCCTCGTCCGTGGGGACCTCGTCCATCCTCTCCCAGCCCATGGCGAGCACGCAGTCCGAGTACCCGGAAGCAACGGTCTTCATAGCCTCCCAGAGTGTGGAACCACCCGTTGCACCGCCGGTCTTCACTCCGATGTTGCCCAGCGGGTCCAGGCCGAGCCTGTCATGGATGACCGCCTCGCCCAGGAGCTGATCTCCGAAGTGGTCGGCAAAATGACCGTAGTAGCAGGTATGAATATATCGCTTCAGTTCTGCAGGCGACATATTCAGGAGGTCCGCCGCCATAGTGAATGCGTCTATACAAAGCTCTTCCGTACGCTTGTCAGGCATGGCCCTGTCGAATTTCGATTGCCCGGCCGTCACCAGGTAGACCGGCCTCATCAATTTGGGAACTTTTAACTGTTGCTTACTGAATTTGATCATACAAATCCCCCTGTCTCATGAAATTATAGGTATATCCCCACCACTTTCGGTGCCTTTATTGAAACCAATCCCATCAATGGAGGTTTCTTTAAGGTAAGAAACCTCCCGATTCAAAAAAACGCTCAAGTAAGAAATGGTGCGTAAAAAATAAAACTATATCATATTGTCCCAACCCAAAAGACGACGGAGAGACCTTTGCTTTTGTTGGTGATCATCTCCTTCTCAGGGGTGGAATAGTAATGTATGGAATCGCCCTCGGAAAGTGTTACGGTCCGGTCACTATGCACAAGTTCCACCATGCCTCTCAGCACGCAGAGCACCTCCTGGCCGTTCTTGATATTTTTCCTTGCAGGGATGCTCTTGCCCGGTTCCAAAACCAATACGGCGCTGTCGATGACATTCCTGTTCTCAGGGGGGAAAAACCTTTGGGTAATAAATCCTGTGTGCGGCAGCTCAACATCTTTCCACTCTGATTTGCGGATTACTATCAACCTTTCCATCTGCTTGGCCTGGTTGAGCACATCGCCCGCCTCGATGCCTATGGCATTGCAGATCTTAACGAGTGTATATACCGATGGTGAATTAACCTCGTTCTCCACCTGGCTTAAAAAGCCCTCTGATATGCCGGCCTTTTCCGCCACAGTCTTTAAGATGAGTTTCCGCTCTTTTCTCTTCTGCCGTAGTATCGATCCAATATTCATAATATCAAATATTCAATATAGTAAATATTTACTAATAATAAATATTAGATACTCGTTTGTCAACAAATTATTGTTTAACGTATTAAGTTATGAAATAACTTTCAAACCCACCGGAAATACAGAAGTTATTGAACAAAACAAGGGAAAAAGTTGCCAACTCCCCTCAGAAGTGATATGATTTAAATCAATGAAACCCATACACGAGGAATATTATGACAACTAAGAAATACAAATCAGGGACCTTCTGCATCGACATCTCATGCCCCCGCCACAAGGTGCTGGAAACGCTGGAGGGGGAGGCCTACCTGAAGAAAAAGAAGGTCCACTGCCGGGAATGTTACGCATGGCAGTTTCTCATCTGGCTTGATAAGCACAACTACAGGGTCATCATGCCCCTTTCAGAAATCTCTGCCAAGGAGCTTTCGGCCAGGTTAAAGGGGATCGACCCAGTCAACGTGGAAGACCTCACCATCGACGAAATACTTACCCTGTGAGATCTATGATCAATTTGATCAATTGATTGAACGAGGGACGATTTATTGCGGTAATCCATACAGGGTCATAGGCCGGATAAAATATACTTACAACGTACCGTCCATGACTTGCGGACATCTTTTCCTATGATCTGCGCTTTTGTCTTGACTGGTGAGCGGCCTTCCCATAGATTTTGCTACAACCCATGGGACGGGTATTGGATTGGCGTTGCGGATGACACCTTAAGGCAGCTTCCATTGTGATGGATGTAATGTGAGAAACTAAAATCTATGTTTGAATTCCATATCTCCAAAAGAGCACGGGAACTCTATCAGTTCGACAAAACACTGTTTTCTATCTCCGGCAATGTGATCTTTGCATCCCCGCATGCAGCCAGGGAATTCGCCGACAAGATGAACCGGGTGCGCGGTGCTGCGGCAAAACCGGAGCTTTCGGTCAGGGCCTCTGACATCAACGCCATGGGACTGATCGACGAGGTGCTGCACTTCATGATCGAAGTCTATCGCAGGCAGGTGAACCCGAACATCATGAAGGATGCCTACGGCTATGCCGCGATCAAGCTGCCGTCAGTTGATAATACCTTAGAGAAATTCCTTGATCAGTTCCCGCCGAGGGATGTGTATCTGGGCAGGCTTTCGGTCAAGGAGTATCTTGAGACCGATTCGAACGGGGTTTCCCATAAGTTCGTCGCCATGGAAGAGATGCTCATGCTCTTCATCTCCAATGAGAACCCTGCTTTGACACCCTACAAAGAACTCTTTGACGACAAACAACTCAGGGAGGAGACACCGTATATCCAGATCATATCCTGCCTGGATGAGTTTTTCAAAACACAGCCGCCATTGGGCCCCTTGGGACAGACACTGCTCGATCTCCTGCTCGCCCCGTTGAGGGCCGCGCCTCATTCTCTCTATGACCAGCTCGAATACATCAGGTTAAACTGGGGGTATCTCCTCGCAGAGCTCTATATCAAGCTCTTAAGCGGCCTCGACCTCATCAAGGAAGAGACCAAGGCCAGGTTCCTCGGCCCCGGTTCCGCGCCTGTTCCTTTCTTCACCCTGAAGGACCTGGAGGATCTCGAGCGGTTCAGTGCGGACCTCGACTGGATGGCAAGCCTCGTGCTCATAGCCAAGAGTGTATACGTATGGCTGCACCAGCTCTCCGTCAAATATCAAAGGCACATCTGGCGGCTCGACCAGATACCGGACGAAGAGTTGGAGATCCTTGCCCGCTGGGGGTTTAGCGGATTATGGCTCATCGGAATCTGGGAGCGGAGCCCGGCGTCGCGTACCATCAAACAGATGACGGGCAACCCCGAGGCCGCTGCATCGGCATACTCCATTTATGATTACACGATAGCCCACGAGCTTGGAGGCGACGAGGCCTTCGAGAACCTCAAATTACGTGCAATGCGCCATGGTATCAGGATGGCAACCGACATGGTGCCGAACCATATGGGTATCTATTCCAAGTGGGTCATCGAGCACCCGGACTGGTTCATCCAGCTCGACCACAGCCCCTTCCCGGGCTATAGGTTTACCGGGGCCAATCTGTCCGGGGAAGACCGCGTTGAGATTCAAATCGAGGACGGCTACTGGGACCGCAGGGATGCCGCAGTCGTCTTCAGGCGGCATGACCGCTACACCGGAAACAACCGGTACATCTACCACGGTAACGACGGTACGAGCATGCCCTGGAACGACACTGCCCAGCTCGATTTTTTAAAGCACGAGGTACGCCGGGCGGTTATTGACCAGACCATTGGCATTGCCAGGAAGTTCCCCATCATCCGGTTCGATGCCGCCATGACGCTTGCCAAGAGGCACTTCCAGCGCCTCTGGTATCCGCCTCCCGGCTATGGCGGAGACATACCATCGCGTGCAGGCCATGGCGTGACCCCTGATGAGTTCGAACGGCTCTTCCCGGTTGAATTCTGGAGAGAGCTCGTAGACCGGGTGGCCGAGGAAGTTCCCAATACGCTGCTCCTGGCTGAAGCATTCTGGCTCATGGAAGGCTACTTTGTCAGGAGCCTGGGCATGCACCGCGTTTACAACAGTGCCTTCATGAATATGCTCAAGACAGAGGAAAACAGCAAGTACCGTGATGTCATGAAGAACGTGCTGCGTTTCAATCCGGAGATCTTGAGGCGTTTCGTGAATTTCATGAACAACCCGGACGAAGAGCCTGCCGTCCACGGATTCGGCAAGGATGACAAGTATTTTGGCGTGGCAACCCTCATGGCCACCATGCCGGGGCTGCCCATGTTCGGCCATGGGCAGATCGAGGGGTTCTCGGAAAAATACGGCATGGAATACCGCAGGGCCTACTGGGACGAGTCCATTGACCACCACCTGGTGATGCGCCACGAACGGGAGATCTTCCCCCTCTTGAAGAAACGCCGCCTCTTCAGCGGCGTGGATAACTTCGTCCTGTATGATGTGCGCACACCGGAGGGACATGTGAATGAGGACATATTCGCCTACTCCAACAGGTATGGAGATGAGAGATCGCTCGTCATCTACAACAATCGCTACGCTGAGGCTACCGGTACCATCAGCCGCTCGGTAGGCATGAACATGGAGAATCACGGTAGGAGGCACATCATCCATATGAGCCTTGGTGAAGGCCTGGGCCTGAAGGACGACAATTCGCTGTATTATATCTTCCATGACGACAAATCCGGCCTCGAATACATCCGTAACAGCCGAAGCCTCTGGCGGGACGGACTGATGATTCACCTTGGGGCCTTCAAATGCCATGTGTTTACCTCCTTCCGGGAGGTCTACGACCACGATGGAAGATGCCGCGAATTGGATGAAAAGCTCATGGGCAGGGGCATGCCCGATATAATGACTGCCTTGAGGGAGATTTATCTCGATAAGGTGCTTAGGCCCTTTGGTGAGTTGATCGCCCTTGATCCGCTGAAAATGCTCGTTGCCGAAGGAAGGCGCACCGGCAAGGTTCCTGCCGTATACCGGGAACGTCTTACAACCTTCTTCAAGAGTGCCCGGGAATTTTCGGGTTGGGCACCCAGGGAGGCCGCTGTTGCCGACGAGGCATGCTCGCTGTTGGAGGTGCTCTTCAAGCTCGATGGGTTAAGGCATAAAAAGGCCTGGAAGAATGATGTGAAGTCACAATCCATTCTCACGGTTATACCGGATCAGGTCTCTGATGACCTCTTCGGATGGAGGGTATGGGTGCTCTTCTCGGTAGTATCCCGCATAGGGGTTCTTACGGGTGATGAAGATCGAGGAAGAAGGTCATGCGCCCTGATCGAGGACTGGATGCTGGGTCGTGCCATGGAGAATGCGGTTGCCGGCCTGGGCACGGACCAGGGCAGGGCTCGCTATGAGATAGTGTTGATACAAATCCTCGCACAGTATCAAGGACGGTTCTCCGCGAGGAGACCGCAGCAGTTCGCCTCCGGTCTGGCTGACATGCTCCCGGATACACGGGTACGTGACTTCCTGGGCTTCAATCGATTTAACGAGAAGTGGTGGTTCAACAAGGAGTCCATGGAAATGCTGGTTTCAGCGCTGTTCGTGTGCTCGTTGCTGGAACGCCTGGCAGACGGGAAGCTCGGCGAAAAGGCAATAAGGGAAGCACTGCATGCGGCATATGATACGGCCGTTGATCTTATGAAACGCATAGAATCATCCGGATATGAGGCCTCAAAACTCTCTGAGTTGTTGGGTGAATAATATCCTTAAAGTGGTCTGCGCAACAAGGGAGTGACAATAATGGGCAAACTATTCGGTACTGACGGCATCAGAGGCGTGGCAAACGTCCACCCCATGACCTCCGAGACCGCGCTCAAGGTGGGCCGTGCCATAGCATACCTCTCCAGGAAAGAAGGGCACACACCGAGGATCCTCATCGGTAAGGATACCAGGGTTTCCGGATACATGCTTGAGAGCGCGCTTGTTTCGGGTATCTGCTCCATGGGTGCGGACGCCCTCCAGGTAGGGCCCATGACCACACCGGGTGTGGCCTTTCTGACCGTGAGCATGAGGGCGGATGCAGGTATCGTGATCTCGGCCTCCCATAACCCATACGAGGACAACGGTATCAAGATCTTCTCAAAGGACGGCTTCAAGCTCCCTGATTCACGTGAAGCCGAGATCGAGAAGATCATCCTTGCTGAAGACATCTCCACCTTCCACGCGGAGCCTGAAACCATCGGCAAGGCCTATCGCATCGATGACGCCAGGGGCAGGTATATCGTCTATCTCAAGCGCTCATTCCCGGATGAATATTCGCTTGAGGGCATGAAGATCGTGCTGGATTGTGCAAACGGTGCCACCTATCGGATAGCCCCCGAGGTATTCTTCGAACTCGGTGCGAAAGTGATCCCGCTTTACCACGAACCGGACGGCAAGAACATCAACCGGGGCTGCGGTTCACAACATCCCGATTCGCTCGCATATGAGGTCGTCAAGAATGGAGCGGATGTGGGATTTGCCTTTGACGGAGACGGCGATCGGGTCATTGCCGTGGACGAGAAGGGAGATGTGCTCACCGGCGATCATATCCTTGTCCTTTGTGCGAATGCCATGAAGAAGCAGGGAACGCTCAAGAACAATCTCCTGGTGGCGACCGTCATGAGTAACCTGGGGATGAAGGTGGCATTGAAGGACTTGGGTATCGACATGGTGGAGACCAAGGTTGGAGACCGCTATGTACTCGAAGAGATGCTTAAGCAGGGTGCTGTCATCGGCGGAGAGCAGTCAGGCCACATCATCTTCCTGGATCATCATACCTCGGGTGACGGCATCATCTCGGCACTTCAGGTGCTCGGCGCCATGAAGACTCTAGGCAGACCGCTCTTTGAACTGGCAAAGGTCATGAAGGTCTTTCCCCAGAAGCTCATCAATATCGATGTCAAGCGCAAGCCGGACTTAGAGACCATCCCCGAGATCGTGTCCGTCATCCACGAGGTGGAAGGCGTGCTGGGTGATAAGGGCAGGGTGCTTGTGCGATATTCCGGTACCCAGCAGATGTGCCGTGTCATGGTGGAGGGACCCACCGAGCACGAGACGGACAGATACGCTCGGATGATAGCCGAGGTGATTGCCGGGAAGATAGGTTTAAGGGATTGAGCTATGGAAGAAGCCTTAAGCCCCAAAGTGAAGGCGCTCATCGAAAAGGGTGTTACCATTCCGGACCTCAAGAGTGTTTACATCGGAGATGAAGTGGATCCGGGCAGGATCTCAGGCA